>Ga0181587_10001118_pt1 | contig 22475 bp, 15 predicted proteins | sample 071ome_27_FD_132463 | JGI IMG/M metagenome (GOLD analysis project Ga0181587, IMG submission 132463) | Coastal salt marsh microbial communities from the Groves Creek Marsh, Skidaway Island, Georgia - 071409AT metaG (megahit assembly) | ecosystem: Environmental > Aquatic > Marine > Intertidal... | reverse complement strand
CCTCTAAATCTTCTCCATGCTCCTGCACTAATCCCCTCAATAGCGCACGTAGCTGTCGTTTTGAGAAGAGTGGCGTCCTATCTGCTGATTCTGGCGCTACCGCGAAAAATTCCGTACCCCCATTAACCTGTTCGGTTTCCAAATATCCTAGATCGCCAGGTAGCCACTGAATATTTGCACTCCCTTCATATTGCACGAAACCAGGCGTTCCCATCTCTTGGTATAGCTCAAAACCCCTTAGTTGATCTTGTGCATATACCCCTAGCGTGGTATACATAGGTAGATGAAGAGCAATAAAAAGCGCCGATAGGGCTAATAAAGATTTTTTCATGGTTTTTTTATACATAGCTGTTCTGAACTGAGGATGGTGAATCATAATAAAATCTGTTTCGAGTTTTGTTGGTATACCTTTTGGTTCGCTATAAACAGGCCTCAGATTATTTGTATAACCTATAAAGCCATTTTGATTATTTAGTGGGGCTTAAAGCCGGTTATCAAGGTCTCTGACTATGTCAATTTTTGTCAAGGGTTGGCCTAAAAATCGTTCTGCAAGCTCCTGAAATCGTTTGGGCCGGTCACTCACAAAGCAATTAAATAATCCTCCTTGGCTATTACACCCTCCGTGTTCTTCTAAATACTGCTTGGCCGATGCCGCAATGGATTCTGCCGAATCTATGATGCGCGTTTTCTTAGAGGGTAGCACATCAGCTATCAAATTAGTAAATAAAGGGTAATGAGTACAACCCAAGATTAAAGCATCAAGGTGATAATGATCAAATGCTTGAACATACTCTTTTACGGTCAATTTGGCCACCTCATGTTCAATCCAACCTTCCTCAGCCAGAGGTACCAATAATGGGCAGGCTTGCTGAATTACCTTAACTGAACCCAGTTTTTGAACTAAAGCTACCTCATAGGCTTTGGATTGGACCGTTGCAATGGTTCCTATGACCCCAACTGTGGGTGTAGATCCTAAACCGGATTCGGAAATAGCTTGGGCGCCAGCACTAATTACATCCAAAACAGGAATGGATCCAGCCTTACGGATAATATCTTCCTTCGCAGAAGCAGACACCGTATTGCAGGCAATCAAAATCATTTTGACGCCTTTATCCATTAAAAACTGTGTAATTTCGAGGGCATACGCGCGTACTGTTTCCTCGGATTTGACTCCATATGGTACTCGAGCGGTATCCCCAAAATATAGTATATCCTCATTTGGGAGTGCTGCTTTGACCGCTTTTGCAACCGTTAGTCCTCCAATTCCTGAATCGAAGATTCCAATGGGTCGGTGTTGATTATTTTGTATATCGCTAGTCAAATGGCTGAATGATTATAAGCTATTAGTTGTATGGAATGTATGATTTTATTTACGCTATATTCAATTGTATGATGCCAAGATTTAATTTTATTGGGGCCAAGTGGGCACTAACAATGTTACTCGCCATTGGTTTATCCACTTTTACACGGGCGCAATCTACCACACAAACAACATCTCGTACTGCCTCTTCGGATTCGGTTATCCAGACCATTGATTTCAAAGAAATCTTTGTTATTGGATTCCTACATAATCAACGACTTTTAGATACCCCGGGTGCTATTCAAACACTAGATCCCGCTGATTTTAGCACTCAAGACCAACACTCTCTACGCGCTACTTTGGAGAAAGTCTCTGGACTTCGATTCGAAGAACGAGCTCCTGCCAGTTACCGAATAGCTCTACGAGGAAGCTCGCTTAGAGCACCATTTGGTATTCGGAATGTTAAAATTTACTGGAATGATTTCCCACTAACTGAACCCACCGGATCCACTTTCCTAAACCTGTTAGATCCCATTCAATTTCGTGAAGCAGAGGTTCTTAAAGGACCATCGGGTAGTTTATATGGCGCAGGTAACGGAGGAGTCCTGCTGTTTCGAAGTTTTCCATTATTACCAGTAACTACACTATCTGTCCCCAATACTGCCTCTAAGGAAAACACTTCACAACCCAATAGTTTGAAAAGAAAAGGGAACCAAATCACCCTTTGGCAACAAGCCGAAATCGGGGCCTATGGTAGGCAAATTTTCGGCACTCGTATTCTACAAGAAGATAGTAACTCCCAAGTCGGACTTCAGTGGGCTCAATCACAATTAGACGGCTACCGAAAACAATCTGCTATGGACCGATCTATTGTAGAATTCAACGGTCGTTTCCGGGTCCCTGAAACTGCTCAAACGCTCACTGCTCATCTAATGTATAGCGATCTAATTTATGAGATTCCAGGAGGTTTGAATGCCACCCAATTTGAGGATGACCCAAGACAAGCTCGACCTGGGAATCGATTTGTGCTAGGAAGTGAAGATGCTCAAGCCGGAATTAGTCATGAAGCGATATTAGCTGGTGTTCATTGGGATTGGGCACTCCCAAAAAAATGGGATCAAAAAATTTCTTTATTTGGTAGCTCTTCCAGCTTTGAAAATCCTTTCAACTTAGATTATAAAGTAGATAACCGAATAAGTGGTGGAGTTCGTGGACTTTGGTCTTGGGAGTCCGAACACTCAAACCATTCTGAACGCTCTGAACCGCGCTTCAGATGGGATACAGGTATTGAATATCACCGAGCAGCTTACGATGCCAGAAATTATGGGAACAATATGGGCACGGTGGATACGCTAAATTTTGATGATCGTATCTCAGTACAACAACTCCTTATTTTTAGTTCTTTTCAATGGCAAATTACCCCCTCACTCCGCCTGCAATTCGCACAAAGCATAAATGATCTGTATTACTCCATTGATCGCTTATTTGCTGCATATGGGTACGGTAAGACCGGAACCATTGACCGTACCTTCGACCTGCAATGGGTTCCCAGAATTGGTTTAAATTATCGCATCAACCCTGAGCTCACCACTCATCTCAGCTTTGCACGTGGCTTCTCACCCCCTACACTCGAAGAAATTAGAACTAATGAAGGGGCCGTTAACACAGGCCTAGAAGCCGAAATCGGAACCAACATAGAATGGGGTGTTCGTGCCTATCTCTTTAATAAGCGCTGGTTTGTAGATGGTAGTGTGTTTTATTTCTGGTTGAACGAAGCCATAGTGCAGCAACAAACCGAACGAGGAACCTTGGTTTTCCAAAATGCTGGCGAAACCATCCAACCCGGAGCCGAACTTCGATTAGAAGGTAGTATGTGGAAACTTGATTACACCTTTGCGGGTAGTTATTACCCTTTTGAGTTCAAACGCTATCAAACTAATGAAGGCGTGTTTGACGGTAAAGCACTAACTGGAGTACCAAAAACTCAATTTTTACAACAAATAACAGCTGAATTCCCAACCGATATTGAACTCCAGGTATCGCACCAATATCAGTCTGAGCTTCCCTTAGATGACGCCAACACTGTGTTTGCGGATGCACATCATGTAGTGCGAACCCAGTTGAGTTGGGAACACCAATGGAACCCTACCATTTTTACTCGGGTATACTTAGCTATAGATAACCTTACCAATAGCTCCTACAGTTTAGGATATGATACCAACGCATTTGGTGGAAGGTACTATCAACCAGCTGCAATGCGACATGGGTATGCCGGGATTCAGCTACGTTGGTCCTTGGGGGTTATGGGACCTGGTTAAGGGTCCAACACCGAAGCCCATCCCTAGTCAAGGCCACCAATTCCTGCTGACCATCTCCATTTAAATCAGCGAACATAGGATAGCGCATAGACGCTGTTGGTAGTTCAAAGAGCCGCTCTTGAGTAATAATTGTCCAAGCAAATAGTCGCCCAAAGTTCCCAGCTAAACCAATATCTAAGTTGTTGTCTCCATTCATATCTACAAAACGTAGATCACTCTCTGCAGTAGCAGATTGTCCCATAGTGAAACTGGCAGCTAACTCAGCTTCATCGGTATATAAAAAAATTGCCCCACTCTCACTGACCATAGCAAATAGATCTTTTCTGTAAAAACCTGTACTGTCTCTAAGCAATACCGAAGGATGCAGGGTTAGCGAAATCAAGGGCGCCGTACTTACAGAAACTCCTTGAATTTGTAGAGAATCCTGTTGAAGTTGCAGTATCTGAAGGCTGCTATCTGGCCAATTTGGTTGAGTACCAAGCGCATAAAAGAATCCATCGGCTCCAGTTCCTCTCCATTGCTCCTCATATATAAGGGGGTCCGATAACAGTGGAGCAGGAAAAAATACCGGATACCCATCTTTCATCTCTCCCCTACTATTCCAACTATGAACGGAGTTTTCTGCATGGGCTACCAACACCCACTCACCCTCCCACTGGGTATGTAAAATAGTACTTCGAACAGCTGCATTGACCTTCTGCGGCCAGCCTCGAACATTTTGCCCTCGCCCGTCGAGCACATGTACCGATCTGGCGGCTGTGCCAATAACCAACTCAGGTATTCCATTTCGCAGCACATCAGTCACCAACAAAGGGGTGGTTATCTGCTCACCCACTTCAATAGGAAATTGGGGCAGTAACGATCCATTCGTGTTCCAAGCATAGATTTTAGTACCAGCAGCCTGCATGATAATTTTTTGGCCATTTCCATACCAATCGTATACCATTGGGCTACCAACAGGGGTATCCTGCCCTGTTTGCGCTCGAAATACCTCGGTCCCATCAAAAGCTACCGCAATGACTGAACCATTTATTGTAGTTGCTAACACTTCCTGAGTAGAACTTCCCATCACATCCACTGCAACTGGAGTTGAAACTAATGAGTCAGCATTTAGAGGCCATACCCACAGTTCTTCATAAGGTTGTACTTGCCCTTCCCTGCTAAACGTATTCAACACAAATCGTGCTCGATTAGATTGAGGTATGCGCTGAATCTGCATCATAGCACCATCAAAGCCCTGAAACAAGGCTTGCAAAGGAGCATCCGGCATAAGCATCGGAGCTAAGAATTGACTAAAGTCATTCGAAGAAAACCAAGCGATAGCACTTCGATTCTCCCAGCCGTTATCCAACAATTCTCGGTAACTATCCTCGTAATACACCACCCTTCTACGTCTGCGATCAGCTTCAACACTCTCCACTAAGCCCTTTCGCGTGGCCAAAATGATCGCATTTCCAGAAAAATTCACATAAAAATCCTCAAAAGGTGCCAATCCTCCACCAAATAATGCCGTTAACAAACCACTTTGCACATAATAACTTTGATCTACTTTTCGCACGAACCCTAGTTGGGCCCACTGTTCAAATTGCTCCTGAACAATTCGAGGTGTTTGTAACAACCGCATAAATAAGAACTCACCTGTAGCTGCCACCCCTGATTCAGCATAGCTCACCACCCCAAATTCTTCTGCCGTACTCAATGCCAAGCCCTTAAAGAGTTCGGGCTCTGAAAGTAATAATGAATCCAGTGAAGAGGCACCTGCATCCTGCGCACTGGGTGACAATCTGACGGGATAATGTAGAATCGCAAAACCGGCAGCATTAGAGGCAATGTATCTATCTAATTCAACTGGATAATTGCTATGAGTTAGCGAGCGCACCAAAGTAGATGCCGATGAATCACTCAGACTAAGCTGTGCTCTAAGCTCGAAGCCACCGCCACTTTCATTCGGAACTCCTTGAATGTTAACCGCTGACAGTCCATTGGTCTTTGACTGGATACTAGGCCGATAACGAATCTGAAAAAACTGCTCTGCCCATTCATCCATGTTTTGGAGCATGACCCATTGTTCCGCTGGTTTTACGCGACTTGGGTCAATAAGCGGAGCATCTACCCCATCTCCGCCATCAGAAACTACCTGCTCCTCCAAACCTGAGCCTTTGAAATAAGAGCGAAGAAAATCATCACCCATATAAGCGGCCAAAGAACGCTCAACCACCCCGGAATAGGACGAAATAATCCAATAATCATGGATATTGGCCGCATACAGACTTCCGTTCGGAGTCAAAAATCGGTGAATATCCACCGTACCAAAGCGATAATTGTTTTGGGTGAGTGGCTCATAAAATAATGGCGCCCATTCCCCTAAATCCGCATCGGTTTCAAAGATCCAAAGACTGGTATTTCGGGTCGATGTAGACCGTACCACCGCCACGGCTTTGAGGTCTAGATTGGGGGGTATTTGTTGATGAATAAAATCCAAAGCCGCTAAGGGTACATTGGATACCGGTTCCAATAAAAGCATGTAAGCTTCCTGACTCAATTGCTGAAGGCTAATGCCTTGCTGAGGTGTAATAACCCATCGAGAATCTTCGGGTAGCAAAGAGGTCCAAGACTGCTGCTTTATCCCAGAGCAACTCAAAACAAGAAGTACAACGAAACCAACCCAGCTACGCATAAGACTAATCCACCTATTTTTGTTATTCTGTGATATCAAACAATCCTTTTCAGTATTTTCGTATAAATATACGGCCTTTCCATTAATCACTTACAGAAACATAAGGTATTTTAACGTAAATGAGTTTTCTGAACCCATTTTTTTTGTTGGCACTCTTAGCAGTTGGCTTGCCACTATTGTTGCATCTGCTCAAACTTAGAAAGGCCCAAAAACTCTCCTTTTCCACGCTGCAATTTTTCAAAGCTCTGGAACAGACCACCCTACGTCGAGTAGAAATAAAACGTTGGTTACTGCTTATCCTTAGAATGCTCGCCTTAGCCTGTTTAGCCATGGTTTTGGGTCGACCTTTTTTACCCCCAAACAGTTTTGGATTAGCTAATCAAAACGCATCAGTTGTTCATGCCATACTCATTGACAACTCCTCTTCGATGAGCCGAATAGGCCCGCAAGGACCACTATTAGAGCAAGCTCAGGCAGTGGCCTTGGAAATGATTAACAACGGACGTGAAAGGGATCGATTTGTACTTCAAAACACTTCTGGACCCGCTTTATTCAATCAGATATCGGAGTCGGCCAGTGCTCGAGCACGCACACAGGAAATAACCATTCATCAGGGCGGTGATTACCTTGTTAAACGATATACTGAACTGGTCGAACTTATTCAAAATGCTCCTTATGCCCAGAAAAACATCTATTTAATAACAGATGGTCAAGTAAACAGCCTGGCCGCATTAATGGATTACCTTACTCAGTCAAACGATAGTACAGCGATCAATCAAGCTATCCGCCCGCCCCTGCCCACCACCATCATTGCGCTCGGGGATACTGATGTCCAAAACACTTATGTTTCGAATGTTGAGCTCTCGTCAAATCTTGTCGGTATAAATACCCCATCAGACCTCTTTATAGAGGTCCATAATGCCGGTTCCATTCCCATTGCCAATCAGTTTTTATCCCTTGAATTCAACGATCAACAAGTGGGTCAGTATACTCTAAGCTTAGGGGCAGACGAGAAAAGGATGCTTAGTTTTGAAATAGTTCCCAGCTCCACAGAATCTAATACAGGGTTACTCCGTTTAGAGGGAGATGAATTTGGCATTGACAACGACCGAGCGGTATCCCTTTTTGTTCCGGATCAAAGGAATATTCTTTGGCTAGAAGAGGCCGCTACTTCTTTAGGGCCAAGATCTCCTCTTGAATTGGTTATTCAAACCTTAACGAATCCCCAAAATCCAAGTTCAAGCGCACTAAATATTACCAAGAGAACCTTGAATAGCTGGGATGAGCAAGAGCTTGACGAGTTTGATGCGGTACTCATTCAAGGAATCAACCAAATTCCTGATGGGTTAATTAACAGCCTTTTACCCTGGGTCCAAAATGGTCATGGTCTTTGGGTTGTTCCTAGTTCAACAAGTCAATTAACAAGTTACAACCGACTGCTATCATCATTTAATGCCGGACAGTTTGTGGGGCAAATTGGAAACTATGGTAGTTACGAAGCGCAAACCAATGCCAATGAAATCATAGAAAATCATCCATTATTTGATGGTCTTTTTGAACGAGAAGAGCGCGAAGAACTAGAAATAGATCCCATTTCAATCTATTATCAATTCCGGCATAATGCTTCTGATGCAGATGGTGGGTATAATTTAATTCGAAACAGTTTTGGTGACCCGCTATTATTTAGCAAAGCCTTCGGCAACGGGCAATTATTGGTCTCCAGTATAGGCTATGATGCTGGATTCTCCAACATTCAATTAAAACCTATATTCCCACCATTACTCTATCGAGCACTTGTTTTCATAAGTTCAAGTCAACAGGGTGGCTTAGAAGAACATGAGCTAGGTAACCCTCTAGAAATAGAAGATGAGCGAAGTATGACGGGTGCCCGTTTTGTACAGGGGGAAGAAACTTGGGCCGCGAGAGAGCAACAAAGCAGCACTGGACTTCGTTTTAGTGCTGATGATGAAGAGTGGGAACCCGGATGGATTCAATTAAAAAATGATGCTCAGCAACGAAGTATTGCTTTACTATCACCTATAAGTGAATCCATTTTTACAACCTATGATGAGCAAACTTGGGAAACAAGAATCTCGGATAGTCCTTATCTTAGTCTAGAAGAGCTTAGTGGTGAACAACTAAGTGCTGAGATACAAGCCATTAGTTTTGGACGTGAAATATGGACTTGGTTTTTATTAGCTGGCCTCTTCTTTCTACTCTTGGAAACCTTGGTAAGTGTTTTTTATACTCCGCAACAATATGAATGAGTTTTTAGTCCATTTTTTTTCTGGTTTATTGGTGGTGTTTTCACTCGCATCTACGCTGATGGCGGGATATTCACTCAGTAATAAATTTCGGCTTCGTGGAGTACGATTACACTGGCGTTCAGGTAAACTTATGGGATACCCTCTTTTTGCCACCGTATTCTTAGTACTCGTAGGATTACTTTCAATGGTATCGATATTTATACTCCAAGACACTCTACACTATCCTATATTTTTAGGCTATTTCTGGATGGGTTCCATGTGGTTTGTCTCTAGTTATCTTAGTTCCAAACATTACATCACCGACCATGGAATCGTAAAAAACATTAACGATCCGGCCCAGACCATCCCATGGTATCACATGGTAGATTATGTAGAACATCCAACAGATAAAGGCATCCAGTACATGTTTTCCTATGCCCAACCCAATATGCAAGAACAAGAACACTTCAACCAACTACGAATTGAAGTCCCTCATTCGCATACTCAGGCATTCAACAAAATTATTTCCGTTAAGTTGCATTTAAAGCTGGATGAAACAGAATTACCAACAATTAATTGGAAGAATCTTCAATCATAGATTCATCTAATGCCCTTAATATCCATTTTAGCTCAAAAGGAATCGATTGCTAGACGACGTAAAAAACTCTGATATTGATAAAGAAAAAGTACTTTTGGTTGGTATTTATGGGCTCAGTTCGGAAAAATTTCAGGCAGAGGAACATCTCGAGGAACTGGCCTTACTCACCGACACTGCTGGTGGTATTCCTGTAGCTAAGGTGCTCCAGCAGCGTAACAGACCGGATGTTAGCAGCTATGTGGGTAAAGGTAAACTAACAGAATTAAAGGGGCAAATGAGTGCTCTGGGGGCAAAAACAATTATCTTTGATGATGATCTAAGTCCTACTCAGATTAGGAATGTTGAAAAAGTTACCGACGCTAAAGTATTAGATCGCAGCGCTCTCATTTTAGATATTTTTGCATCAAGAGCGCAAACAGCAGCTGCCAAAACACAAGTAGAGCTAGCCCAATTACAATATCTACTACCTCGACTAACTCGTTATTGGACTCACCTTTCTCGCCAAAGTGGGGGTATTGGAACCAAAGGCCCTGGTGAAACTCAAATAGAGACTGATCGCCGAATTATTGGCCAACGAATTGGAGTTCTAAAATCTAAATTAGAAAAACTCGACAAACAGCGAACCACTCAGCGAAAAAGCAGAGATCAAATGACACGTGTATCCTTAGTAGGCTATACTAACGCAGGCAAATCAACGCTTATGAATGCCTTGACAGACAGTGGCGTTTTTGCCGAGAACAGACTCTTTGCAACCCTTGACTCCACTGTACGAAGACATCAGCTTAGGACTCACGAAATCCTTCTTTCCGACACGGTAGGATTCATTCGAAAGCTCCCTCACCATCTCGTTCAGAGCTTCAAATCCACCTTAGACGAAGTACGAGAAGCTGACCTACTTATCCATCTGGTTGATGGAAGCTCGACTATGGTTCATGAATACATAGAGGTAGTAGAACAAACGCTTAAGGAGTTAAAATCGAATAATAAACAGACGCTCCTAGTATTTAATAAAGTAGACCGCATGGATGATGAACAACACGAAATGCTCAGGGGTGAGTATCCAAATGCATTGTATATTTCAGCCATTCGGGGAATTGGACTCAGTGAACTTGAAGAGGCCATTGAACAAGAAATTGAATCCAATTACATACAGGTAGATCTCGATATTCCCATTCAAGCCTACAAAGCAGTTGCTTTCATCCACGAACATGCCCATGTACAAAACGAAAAATACACCGGCGAATTTGTTCACATAACCTGTAGAATTGACGAAAAAGATTTCAAGCAATTATCCAAGATGTTGAATACTATAGAGTATAGCATCGGAACCCGATAATAATATAAGTACCCTCATTCCCTCTATTGTAGAAATTATTGTAGAAAATGACCGTTTTAGTAGAACAACATATTACAGGATTAGAGTTAAACGCCAGCTTTGCCGAAGCCAAGGCATGGGTGGAGCACACTCAAATGGACTCCCTTATTATTACTAGTGAGGGCCGGTTAATTGGACTGTTGGATGCACAAATCTTATTTGATACAAGTTTTGGCCAAGAGTTTAACCGTTTGGAAGATTACATCAATGCTTATCCCGAAGAAATTGAACAAGGTGCTTATATTCGTTTGCATGATCATATATTCAGTGCAGCCGAAGCCTTTAGTCACGAACTAAATGATCACCTGCCTGTAGTTGACCATGACCATAATTATGTGGGTATTCGCACGCGCAACGATGTATTAGAAGAATTATGCGACTTTTTGAACATGAGCCAAAAAGGAACGGTAATCGATGTACTTCTTCCATCCGATGAACCCCTAATTAGTGAAATTATCCGTTTGGTAGAAACCGAAGGTATACATGTTCAAACCATATCGGTACAACAGCCCAACCTAGAAGAAGAGCATCGTAAATTGACGATAAAATTTGACAGTGAAGAGGTTTCTAATGCCATCTCCACTTTAGAGCGATTTGGATATACCGTATATACTCCCCACAGAGATTTGCAGCGAGACATAGATTTTCATGAACGAGCCAATGAACTCATTCGCCTTTTGGACCTTTAAATTTTCAAAGCAGAAGCTCTTGGCACCCTCAACTAAGCATAAGGTAGTCGGTACCAAACAATCCGTTTTGGGTACGTCTAACATGCTCCTGTATCCTTTCATCGTGTTGGCGCTATGGTTACTTATCGCCCCTTTTAACAACCGTTTAGCTCAAGCGCAAAGCCTTCCCACCCCAGAGACGCAAAAAATTATTCAGGCCGTTGAAGCTTACCAAGAAGGGCGGTTTGAACAGGCCTCCGAACAACTTGAACTCCTAAAGGAAGTTTTGTCTACAGGATCCACTGCGGCGGCAAAAATAGACTATTATTGGACGCGTAGTCAAGTGGCCCTAGATTCAGCCAACATAGAGCCTTATTTTGAGGACTACATAATAAAGTATCCCGGGAGTATTGAATCCGGCACCTTACTCATCGAACTCGGTCACCGGCTGGTGCGTTTGGGTGAGTATTCCGAAGCCGCTCAATACTACCAAGACGCACTAGACTCTGGCTTAGATTCCAGTACAGCAGCCCAAGTGCACTATTGGAAAGCAGAAGCCTTAGCAGAAGCGGCTGATTTCAACAGCTCCCGAAATGAATTTTTATTATTGGCCAATACTTTTCCATCATCGGATTGGGCAGCAAAAGCCTTGTATGCTCGAGGACGTTTATTTTTGTCCGAAAATCGATACGACTCAACCTCATCAGCATTTGAATTACTCAAAGAACGCTACCCAAATGACCCCGTTACCCGTGGGGTGGGAACCGCTCTGGGTGAGTCATACTATCAACAAGGACGTTACCAAGAAGCTATTGAAGCGCTCGATGCCCAAATGATTTTTCTGGATGATGTATCCATCATCAAGGCCTTATTTTTAATGGCCGAGGCTCATAACTATTTAGGCAATTATGATGAAGCCATTAAGGATTATTTACGCTACCTAAATCTTACCAAAGGGACCGATAGAGAAGCTCCAGCCCATTACGGTTTAGGCTGGTTATATCATCGCCAAGGTATTTATCATTGGGCCGCCCAATCCTTTGAAAAGGCTATTGTTGGAGATGATCTACAATCCCGAAAGGCGTTATACTACGAAGCAATAAACCATAAGCTCTCCGGGAATTTTCAACGAGCAATGGACACCTTCAAAGAATTTGGTGATCGATACAAAGAAGGGATTTGGGTAGAGGAAGCCTATTATGAGTGGGGTATTTCAGCATTTGAAGCAGGTGATTATGATGGGGCTATTACCATTTTACTCAATCTCATACGCCAACAAGATAGTCTGAGTAATGGTGCTCAGGTTTACACGCTTCTTGGTGAGATATTTTATGCCAATAACGAATATACCTCAGCTATCACTGCGTTTGAGCAAGCTGAAATGATGGGAGATGTAGATCCCAACTTACGACGACAAGCCCAATTTCAGAAAGCCTGGATACTTCATCGAAATCAAGCCTTTGAGCAAGCCCAACCCCTCTTTGAAAGCGTTTACGCAGAAGCCCCTAACTCTAAATTGGGTGCTGAGTCTCTATTTTGGAGCGCCGATAGCTACTATAAAATGAATCAATTTGCTAAGGCATCTAGTAGGTTTAAGACATTTACAGAGTTTTTTCCCACCCATGAAATGATGGGTGCTGCCCTCTATTCTTTAGGTTGGTGCTACTTCAAATTAGGAGATTTTGAAGCGGCTGTTGGGCCATTAGAATCTTTTTTGGAAGAGTATGAAGCACCACCTATCGCCCTTTTCCCTTATGATACCGACACACAACTTCGCATTGGTGACGCCTACTATGCCCTTGGGCAATATCGAAAATCTATCGAATTCTATAACAAAGCAATCGGTGCCGAACCCGGTGGCGACTATGCTATGTTTCAGGTAGCGAACTCTTACTACAGAGCTAACAGAACCTTTGAGGCAGTGAGCACCTTTCGCCGCTTACTCCGCATCTATCCATTCAGTAAACTACGTGAACAAGCCCAGTATAATGTAGCCTATATTTACATGACAACTGGTAATAACGAACAAGCTATAGAAGAGTTTGAAGCGGTCATTAATCGCTATCCAGGAACAGAGTGGGCGGCAAGGGCTCAGTACAATATTGGGGATGCCCACTACAATGCTGGTGAGTATGAACGAGCAGTGGATGCGTACCAACAGGTGCTCGATCGATATCCACGCAGTTCATACATTATTCAAGCCATCAACGGTATACAATACGCCCAACTTTCGTCGGGTAAAATGGATAGTTCTTCGGTCATTTTAGAAGAATTTCTGGGTGATAATCCCCAGAGTAGTACAGCGGATCGCCTACGATTTCGTCAAGCTGAAAATACGTTCCAGAGTGGTGATTATCCCTCGGCTATTAGAGAATTCAGGCAATACCTTCGGGTAACAAATTCCGACCAATTGGCGCCCCAAGCCTATGCCAATTTGGGAGAATCATACAAACAAATAGGTGAACAAAGCAAAGCGATAGAAGCATACAAACAGATTTTAAGCGACTTCTCTACGTCTAACCAGGCACCTAATGCCCTAACATCTCTGGGTTTATTATATTTTGAACAAGGTGACTATGAAGCTTCTAATGACTATTTTAAGCGCCTTCTAACGATAAGCAATCGCTTTGAACAGGAAGCCTATGTAGGCATGGGGAACGCTCAGTTAGGGCTGTCCAATTTTAACATCGCCCGAGAGCAATTTGAATCTGCCCTTCGAGTTAACTCAAATAATGCCAATGCCCAATTGGGTTTGGCAAAAGTTGCTTTAGAACAATCCAACCTTAGCGAAGCTCGTGATCTACTCTTCCCTATTGCTGATCGTAATACCACTGAATTAGGTGCTGAATCACAGTATTTACTTGGAATACTAAGTAAAATGGAAGGAAATAGTACGGTAGCCTTAGAAGAGTTTGCAAGAGTAAAGGTGCTATTCGAGGCCTTTGATGAATGGGTATCAGCTGCTTTGTTGGAGGCTGCCCAGATTCACCTAAACTTGGGTAATACAGGAGAAGCCTCCGGAATGCTCAACGAAATTATCGAACGGTACCCTGATACTCCTGCGGGTCCAGCTGCTCGAACACTTATTGAACAACAAAATCTTTAGCTTTTTTTAGTATTTATGTCTTCACAATCGGTTGAGCCCGCCAAATCCTTGACAGGGACCATTACTCTTTCTCCTGACAAATCTATTGCCCAACGTGCCGCCATCTTTTCACTGCTGCATGAAGGGCCTTCTACCATCCTTAACTATTCACAGGCACAAGACCCTCAAACTACACTAAAGTGTGTGGAAAGTCTAGGCGCTAGAGTAGAAATAGACGGTGACAAAACAACCATCTATGGAGTTGGGCGTGAAGGAATCTCTGCTCTGTCCGACGAACTAGACTGCGGGAATTCAGGTACCGCCATGCGTCTACTTTCAGGCGTGTTAACCGGAGCAGGCTTATCCATCAAACTCATTGGAGACCCTAGTCTAAGTGGGCGAACAATGACTCGAATTATTACCCCGCTGGAAGAAATGGGAGCTCATATTTTAGCAAGAAATGGTGCTTTTGCCCCATTATTCATTAGCCGTGAAGATCCATTACGTGCCCTAGAATTCACCCTGCCTATTCCAAGTGCACAACTGAAATCATGCATTTTATTGGCTGGTCTTTTTGGAGAGGACGAAAGTTGCGTTATCGAACCTATACCGAGTCGAGACCACACCGAGCGGTTACTGCAACTCCGAGTGGAAATAGACAACCAAGGAGCTCGTCGTATTTACGCATCTAAAGCGCATCAAATACCCGCACAGAATTATCGAATTCCGGGTGATTACTCAGCGGCAGCATTTTGGTTGGTGGCGGGCTCTATAGTTCCCAATTCAGTTATAACCTTACCCAATGTTGGATTGAATCCAACCCGTATCGCATCTCTGCATATACTAAAAGAAATGGGCGCTGAGGTGAATATCGTCGAAGATAACTCTGATTTTGCCGAACCCGTCGCCCAACTCACGGTAAAAAGCTCAGAACTTACAGGGGTAGATATTCCTGCTGAGTGGATACCCAACGCTATTGATGAGCTTCCCATACTAGCCGTAGCTATGGCTTTTGCCAATGGAGATTCTCACATTCGTGGCGCCGCTGAACTTCGCCACAAGGAAACCGATCGTATTATGGCTATCACTAAATTATTGGACGGCATTGGCGCATTCTATCACGAATACGACGATGGACTCAGTATACATGGGAACCCAAATCTAGTCTTTGATTCTGCGCATTTTGAAAGTTTTCATGACCATCGTATCGCTATGGCATCGGCCGTAGCCGCACTTCGAGGAAATAAAACCTCCACCATTAAAGATGCCGAGGCCGCAGCTGTTTCCTACCCGGAATTTTGGAGTCACTTAGATCTACTGAGAGTCTAATGATTTAGCCTGTGCAACTAAGTTTTTTTGTGGCTTTGGCCCTGACTTACTTTGTCTTTTAAGTTTATTTATCTCTTTTTCGGTGCCTGAATGAGACATTAGCATAGCTTCTTTTGCAATATCTGACATTTCGTCGGTCAATTAGGCAGATTCCCTTTACTGTTGTGTATTTGGTACGGTCATTGCTTTATCACAATTGAACCTATAAAACCAGCTATTATGAAAGCAACATCTGATCTTCACGAACTAGGAGAAGAAATTGAAAAGCAAGTGCACAAGTTTGGGCAGGAGCTTCACGATTTCGTTGAGCGAGTGGTACCCACATCTACAAAAGCAAAAGATTTCCGACCCGAAGCTGACCTAATTGTTTCGGACACGACCTTTAGTATTGTAATGGATTTACCTGGCCTCACAAAAAAAGAAATTGCGATTACCCGTAAAAAAGATGTACTCACCGTACGCGGGGAAAGAGAGATAGAATTGTCGGAAAATGAACATTACAAGCGAAAAGAACGAAAATCAGGTGCATTCATGCGTTCATTTGCAATTCCGGAAGAAGCCGATGCTAGCAACATCACTGCAAGCTTTCGAAACGGGGTGTTAACTATACAGCTTCCAATGGGTAGTACCGATGAGGGCACCACTCACATACCTGTGCAATAGCAGCAGATTTATCGTGCTAGAGTAGCACTTACAACAAATTTAATGACAACGAACGAGTAAAAAGATACAGCAATGGGAAAAATAATTGGAATAGATTTAGGAACAACCAACTCTTGTGTTTCCGTAATGGAAGGCAATGAACCGGTCGTTATTCAAAACGCAGAAGGTGGACGTACCACTCCGTCCGTAGTGGCTTTTGCAAAAGATGGTGAACGTATGGTAGGAGCTCCTGCTAAGCGGCAAGCCATTACCAACCCAGAAAAAACAATTGCCTCCGTTAAACGATTTATGGGGCGTATGTTCAATGAGGTTTCCGGCGAGACTAAGCAAGTAGCCTACAAAGTAGTTAAAGGAAATGACAATACGGCACGCGTAGAGATTGATGATCGTAAATACGCACCCCAAGAAATCTCGGCTATGGTACTTCAAAAAATGAAACAGACCGCCGAAGAATATTTAGGTGAAAAAGTAACCGAAGCAGTTATTACCGTCCCCGCATATTTCAATGATGCGCAACGTAAAGCGACTCAAGAGGCAGGTAAAATAGCCGGTTTGGAAGTAAAGCGTATCATCAATGAGCCCACTGCGGCAGCACTAGCCTACGGTCTTGACAAAAAAGATACCGACCAGACTATTGCCGTGTATGACTTAGGTGGTGGTACTTTTGATGTTTCTATTCTTGATTTGGGAGACGGAGTCTTTGAGGTAAAATCAACCAATGGTGACACTCATTTGGGTGGAGACGACTTTGACCAACGAATCATTGACTTCTTAGCCGATGAATTTAAAAATACGGATGGTATTGACCTCAGAAATGATGCCATGGCTATGCAACGTTTAAAAGATGCTGCCGAAAAAGCCAAAATCGAGTTATCCAGCTCACAGAAAACAACCATCAACCTTCCGTTTATTACGGCCACTCAAGATGGTCCGAAGCACATAAACATCGACCTAAGTCGTTCAAAATTCGAACAACTTGTAGACGATCTTGTGAAGCGTTCCATTAAGCCATGTGAGCAAGCTCTAAAAGATGCTGGCCTAAGTAAAAGTGACATTGATCAGGTTATCTTAGTTGGTGGTTCGACACGAATCCCTCGCATTCAAGAAGCCGTTAAAGAATTCTTTGGAAAAGATCCAAGTAAAGGGGTAAATCCAGACGAAGTTGTGGCTGTTGGCGCCGCTATTCAGGGTGGAGTTCTAACCGGTGAAGTGGACGATGTTGTACTCTTAGATGTAACTCCTCTTACCCTAGGTATTGAAACCTTAGGAGGGGTAATGACCCCACTTATCGAGTCCAATAGCACGATTCCAACCTCTAAATCACAGGTATTCTCAACCGCGGCAGACAACCAAAGCAGCGTTGAGATTCACGTACTTCAAGGAGAACGTGCACAGGCAGCAGCAAACCGCACACTTGGCCGATTTCACTTAGATGGCATACCTCCCGCGCCTCGCGGCATGCCTCAAATTGAGGTAACCTTTGATTTGGATGCTAACGGTGTATTAAACATTATTGCCAAAGATAAAGGCACTGGCAAGGAACAAACCATTCGCATCGAATCTTCCTCCGGTTTATCCGATGAGGAAATCGAAAAAATGAAACAAGCGGCGAAGGATCACGAAGACGAGGATAAAAAGCTTCGTGAAAAAGTGGAGAAAATGAACCAGGCCGATGGATTAATCTTCTCTACTAAAAAACAGCTTGAAGAGTATGCCGATAAAATTTCAGAAGACAACAAGAAAGCCATAGAGGACGCTGTTGCCAAACTTGAAGAAGTGCACAAAGCGGAGAACTTGGACGAACTCGACGCTGCCATGGAAGCGGTGAATAACGCTTGGGCGGGGGCTTCACAGGAAATTTATGCAGCATCGCAGGCTGAGGCGGAAGCCGCTGCTGGCGCCGAAGGTGATGCAGCGGGTGGAGGTGAGAGTTCCCCATCGGATGATAATGATGCCGTTGACGCCGACTTTGAAGTTGTCGACGAAGACGACAAAGATAAGTAAGCTTGTCTTGAACATCCTTGGCATTGAATCTTCTTGCGACGATACTGCCGCTTCGGTGTTGACCGAGGCGGGAGTGTTGTCCAATGTCATTGCCTCTCAATCTATTCACATCCAATTTGGTGGGGTCGTTCCTGAACTCGCTTCAAGAGCCCATCACCAAACCATTAGCCAAACAGTCGAGCAGGCGTTGACAGAAGCTCAGCTAGCGATTCAGGATATTGATGTAATTGCTGTCACCCAAGGCCCAGGACTCATGGGCTCGTTATTAGTTGGCCTAAGTTTTGCCAAAGGACTATCCTTGGCTCATCAGATTCCTATAGTGGGAGTGAATCATATGGATGCTCATATTTTTGCTAATACCATTGAGAATACTCTGGAATACCCACTAATTGCCTTGACCGTATCTGGTGGCCACACTCAGCTGACCAAGCTTAAGAGTGCGAATGAACTAGAAATAATCGGCCAAACCAGAGACGATGCCGCTGGCGAAGCCTTCGACAAAATTGGTAAGCTTCTTGGTTTAGACTATCCAGCTGGCCCTAAAATAGATCGCCATTCTCGGGAAGGTAACCCCAGTTTTCATGCCTTCCCAAAGGGTCTCATTCATCAAGGATTGGATTTTAGTTTCTCAGGACTTAAGACCAGTGTTTTGTACTACCTTCAGGATCAAGATGATACATTTATTTCCGATCATTTTAACGATATTTGCGCAAGCGTAAGTCATGCCATAACCGAGGTACTTGTAGCGAAACTAGAACGCGCTATGCAAGTATATTCTATCCCTCGCGCAGTGCTGGCCGGAGGAGTTTCCGCCAATTCTATGCTGCGCCAGAAAGTAGCCATCATGGCAGAAAAAAACGGCTTCATCATACATCAACCCGCTTTAGCTTACTGCACTGATAATGCGGCAATGATAGCGGCCACCGCTAGAGTCATGCTTCAGAACAAACCTAGTACTGGTCTTGAGCAACGATTAAGGGAGGGATGGGGAATTCATCCATATGCCTCTCAACCTGGTTGATTTTTTGTCAGATTCATCTTTTCTAGCGATTCATTTTTTGGGGTTCTGAGTACGTTAGGCTTCGCTCATAAGCAGCTATGCGGCTTAGCTAGTAATTCAGTACTTTTCTCCGATGAACGAAACAATAGATGCTCTTCAACTGAATCTTGGCGGTGGCGGACTCATGGTTATGAATGTGTCCTTGGCTGTTATTATGTTTGGGGTAGCCTTGGAGCTGAAAATCTCCCATTTTAAAGCGATCGCAGAACAACCGAAGGGGGTTATAGCGGGGTTTATATCTCAGTTTCTATTTCTACCAGCCATTACTTTCGCACTTATTTGGCTACTTGAACCCTATCCCAGCTTTGCCTTGGGTATGATGATGGTGGCTGCTTGTCCAGGTGGAAATATTTCAAATTTTTTTTCTCAGTTAGCTAGGGGAAATACCGCCCTCTCAGTTAGTCTTACAGCAATTGCTACCTTGTTAGCAATTATCGCCACTCCATTGAATTTTACCTTTTGGGCAAGTTTATATCCACCGACCGCCGAAATTCTAAGAGAAATACAGGTCGACATTGTTCAAGTTTTTCAGATTGTCGGCTTAATTTTAGGTATCCCTTTGATACTGGGAATGATTGTGAGGCGTTATGCAGAGCACTATGCTCTGCGTTGGACCGGCTGGATTAAACGATTTGGGATAGTTTTTTTTGGCGGATTTGTGGTCGTGGCCTTTAGTATGAATATTGAACATTTCTTGGGGTACGTTCATCTGGTTATTGGATTGGTTTTTCTGCATAATTTTTTGGCCTTACTGGGAGGCTATAGCTGGGGGAAACTGTTTAAACTACCACCCGCCGATTGCAGATCTTTAGCTATAGAAACAGGAATACAGAATTCAGGACTCGGCCTTTTACTTATCTTTAGCTTCTTTGATTCTTTAGGAGGAATGGCCTTAATTGCGGCTTGGTGGGGTATTTGGCATATCATTGCTGGATTTGCAGTCACCGCCTACTGGACTAAAATCAAAAAAATGGTTCCAACCGATTAAACATCATGCGTACAAATTATCTTTTTTATCAATTTTTCAGAATCATTATAACTAAATGGGGGCTCATCTTTTATTATCGGAAAATACGATCTATTGGACGAGAAAAAATCCCCAAAAAAACGCCCGTGATGTTTATCCCAAATCATCAAAATTCCTTTATGGATGCGTTGCTTGTGGTGAGTACTAATTGGAAATACACCTTCTTTTTAACGCGGGCTCAGGCCTTTAGTAGTGCGTTTATGAGGTGGTTTTTGGATAATTTAAACATGCTTCCTGTGTACCGGGTTCGGGATGGTATTAGCTCCGTAACCAAAAATAACGCCATTTTTGAACGTTGTATTCGTATGCTTGAAAAAAACTACGCAGTACTTGTATTCGCTGAAGCTAATCACAATTTAAATCGACGTATTAGACCGCTTAGTAAGGGCTTTACCCGGATTGCCTTCGACGCCGAACAAAAAAATAATTGGGATTTGAACCTACACATTGTCCCTGTAGGAGTTAATTATACCCGCCATAGAGAATCCCGGAACGATGTAACGGTGGTCTATGGAGATCCCATTCCTATGAAAAAGTACCAGGAGTTGTTTCAGCAGGACGAACGTAAAGCGGCTAATGTTCTGAAAAATGATATAGCAAAAATCATGAAAGAGTGTACGATGCATGTTCAAAATGCTCAACACTATTTCTTACACCAATTGTTACTGGATGATTTAGCCGACGACCGATCACACTTAGTAGACCCCAAAAGAGTACGGCTTCTCAACGAAAAATTAGACCAATTGGCTTCCGAGGAAGATTACTTGACTGCTCAAGAATTAATTGAAATGGCAGAAAAACAACAAATCGACTTAAGCAGAATGCAGGAGTATACTTCGGGTCAACAAACACCTTTTTGGAGAAAACTACTCCTAAGTCCATTTATCCTTCTTGGATTTTTGAATTTTCGTCTCGCCTACATTCCAGTAGATAATCTAATCCGAAATACCATAAAAGATCATGCCTTTGACGCTTCGATAAAATTTTTGGTCACCGTATTTTTGTTTCCTTTAAGTCTTACTCTGATATCTATAGCATTATGGTTAGCCGGACTTTCTTTCAATATGCTTCTCATCTACTGGGTGGCCAGCTTCTTTAGCTTGTTTGGCTTCAAAGAATGGGTAAATAGCCATAAACAAGGCGCTCATAATCGCCAATGGAAAGAATTTGCTAGAGATAATGCCAATCTACATGCTGAAATGATTGAGAAATTAAATCGGTTATTATTACTGAAGCAAACACTGTATAACTAATTTTCATTGACCAGCCAATACAAGATTATTCTCAATTGGCCTGTTAACATTCTAACTACCTAATCTTCTTATATATGACTTTACACAATACATCAACCAGAATATTGAGTCTCAATAGCCTTATTTTTGGCCTTTTAATCATCGCAAGCGGTTGTACACAAACCGAGACGGTTGAAATTGAGCGTGAATTTAATACTCCAGAAATATCCGAAGCCGTGGCTGTACTCCATCCAACCGAAGGCTTCGACGCCGAAGGTACTGTTTATTTTCGTGCAGTTGAAAATGGCGTACAAGTTACTGCTGAACTTTCAGGATTAAGCGAGGGTAATAAGGGCTTTCACATTCACCAATATGGCGACTGTACGGCAGCTAATGGAACTTCAGCCGGCGGACATTTCAATCCTGAAGGAATGGATCATGCAGGCCCAACCGATGCTATGCGCCATATGGGCGACATGGGAAATATAACAGCCGATGCTCAAGGAAACGCCAGTATTGATTACGTGGACGAAACCATTCACATAAACATGATACTTGGACGAGGTGTCATCGTGCATAACGGTGAAGATGATTTGAGCTCACAGCCATCCGGCGCAGCTGGACCTAGAGTTGCTTGCGGGGTCATTGGTATCGCGACAGGAACTGAGTAAGCTGTCAATTGATGTACGGGTGAGAAAGTCTGATTAGCATTAGCTAGTTTCCATTGAGTAATTTGAATTACCTTTGGTCTTCTCCCCGAAGCATCTTTTTAATCCTCAGGATTCTGCCAAGAATTCATGTGGTCATGAATATATCGGCCTAATTGCCCAACAGATATTCGTTCTTGATCCATGGTATCTCGATGGCGTAAGGTTACTGTGTCATCTTCCAAT
>Ga0181587_10001116_pt1 | contig 22478 bp, 23 predicted proteins | sample 071ome_27_FD_132463 | JGI IMG/M metagenome (GOLD analysis project Ga0181587, IMG submission 132463) | Coastal salt marsh microbial communities from the Groves Creek Marsh, Skidaway Island, Georgia - 071409AT metaG (megahit assembly) | ecosystem: Environmental > Aquatic > Marine > Intertidal... | reverse complement strand
CATTCAAACTGCTGTGCTAATCGAAACTTTGGTCGAACTTGGTGCAGATGTTCGATGGTGTTCCTGCAATATCTTTTCAACACAGGATCATGCGGCAGCTGCCATTGCTGCATCGGGCATCCCTGTTTTCGCTTGGAAAGGTGAAACTCTTGAAGATTACTGGGATTGTACTTGGAATGCATTGACCTGGCCAGATGGATCTGGTCCGGACCAAATTGTCGATGATGGTGGAGATGCCACACTTCTCATTCACAAAGGAGTAGAATTAGAGAATGGTTCTGATTGGGTAAACTCGCCTTCGGGTAGCCAAGAGGAACAAGTTATTAAGGAACTTCTCAAAAAGACACTTTCTGAAAAGCCCGGACATTGGGCTAAAGTAGCGGAATCTGTTGTTGGGGTTTCTGAAGAAACAACCACTGGAGTTCATCGATTAATTGAGATGGAGGAACAAGGAAAGCTACTCTTTCAGGCTATCAACGTAAATGACTCCGTAACTAAATCTAAATTTGATAACAATTACGGATGTAGGCACTCTTTAGTCGATGGTATCAAGCGTGCCATGGATGTGATGATTTCGGGTAAAGTGGCAATGGTCTGCGGTTTTGGTGATGTTGGTAAAGGTTCTGCAGATTCGCTTTTCAACGAGAAAGCAAGGGTAATGGTTTCTGAGGTTGATCCAATCTGTGCCCTTCAAGCATGCATGGCAGGATTTCAAGTTACCACCATTGAAGATGCTTTGGAAACTGCAGATATTTTTGTCACAACTACTGGCAACAAAGACATCATTACAGCAGATCACATGAGCAAAATGAAAGACCAAGCCATTGTCTGCAATATCGGACATTTCGATAATGAAATCCAAGTTGCTGAATTAGAAAATATGCCTGGCGTATCTAAAGAAATCATCAAAGAAGATAGTGTTCCCGGTGGTCCAGTTAGTCGTTTCACTTTCCCAGATGGACGAAGCATTTATTTATTGGCAGAAGGTCGATTGATCAATCTCGGATGTGCAACGGGTCACCCAAGCTTTGTAATGTCCAATAGTTTTACCAATCAAACCATTGCCCAAATTGACATCCGTAATAACCCTGATCGAAAAATTGGGGTTACACGTCTTAGCAAGGAGCTTGATGAAGAAGTTGCCCGTTTACATCTTGAAAAACTCGGAGCTAAACTTACTGAGCTTTCTAGTGAACAAGCAGATTACATCGGCGTTCCTGTAAATGGTCCTTACAAACCCGAGCATTACAGATACTAATCTTTTCTATTTTAAACGAAAAAAGAAGCCTCCACAATGGGGGCTTTTTTTTTTGTACGATTGTGTAATTCAAAATCTACAGATATCATTATTTTTTTTAATTCTTGTACAAGTGATCAATTATGTTTTTTGACGAGACCAAAGTTATTTTAAAAGCCGGAAACGGAGGCGATGGCTGCATGTCTTTTCTTCGTCAGAAGTACATGCCAAATGGGGGGCCAAATGGAGGTAATGGTGGTAAGGGTGGTGAGATCATCTTATTGGCAGATGAAAATGTATCAGATTTAAGAACCTATCATTTTAAAAAACAATGGAAGGCAAAAAATGGTGAACCTGGAAGAGGTAGTGATCAAAATGGAAGGGGGGGGGAACCCTGTATCTTAAAAGTTCCTCTTGGCACGGAAGTTCGCGACTTGAATACGAGCGAAATTATTTGCGAATTACTTCATCACCAAGAAGAAGTCTTACTGCTTGAAGGAGGAAAAGGTGGACGTGGAAATGCAACTTTTAAATCGTCTGTAAATCAAACACCCCGTCAATTTACCGAAGGAAAGCCTGGTATGGAAGGTGAATTTGTTTTCACTTTAAAGACCATTGCAGATGTGGGACTGGTTGGTTTTCCTAATGCCGGAAAGTCCACATTGCTAAATGTTCTTTCCAATGCAACACCACGAGTTGATTCATATCCATTTACCACCTTGGTTCCAACCGTTGGAGTTATGGATTACCCAGATGACTTTAAATCAATAACCATGGCAGATGTTCCTGGTTTGATCGAAGGTGCTGCGGAGAACCGTGGTCTTGGACATCGTTTTTTGAGACATGTAGAACGTTGCAGTTTGATCCTTTTTCTTTTAGATTTGGCAGGAATAGATGGAAGGCATCCAGCAGATGACTTTCAGCACTTACAAAACGAATTGTACGAATATGATTCAGCATTGGCCGAAAAACCATTTCTTGTCGCTGGCAATAAGATTGATGAAGGGCTAGCTGAGCAAAATCTAAAGGATTTCCAAAAGAGATTTCCTGGTATTCAGGTATATCCAATTTCCGCTATTTTGGAGGAAGGATTACAAGAACTTAAGCAATCTTTACTGACAAATCTCGAAAATAAAAAAGAAATTTAATCTCTCTCTTTTTTTTAAATTGATTAGCACAAGCGTTTGTGTAAATAACTAAGTGATGGATCTTACAAATGAGATTAGTGAAAAAATAACGATTACCCCTATTTGCTTAACTGAAGAGAGTAGTGATCAAGAGAATATTTCAGTTTTTCCTGCTTTAGAAAACGAAGACCCAAAAGCTCGAGCTAAGAGAATTATTTCCATGATGGAGAAATCTAATGACCGCTTAAGCCACTACCTAGGGATTTTAGAAAGAATGTCTTAAGATACGATGGGAGAAAAACTTAAATTAATTCTGAGCGAAATTGCCTCTCAAATGGGTAGAAAAGGAGGGCAATCTGGCACTGGCTCCAATAAAAGGCGTGGGAATTCCAGTTATTACCGTGATATGCAAAGAAAATCCGTTAACGCTAGATTAAGGAAAATAAACAAACCTAAGATCTAATTAATACTTAAAACTGAATAGTATACTAAGCCGCAAATTTAGCTATTTCAGATCTTTTGAACAGAGGTGACTTGGGAGTGGATTCATCTTCGCAGTATTTGTACCCTCCTAAATTGAATTCCACTATATCACGAGAGTGCTCTATTTTATTCGAGATGAGAAAATTCGCCATCAAACCACGTGCTCTTTTGGCGTAGAAACTGATAATTTTATACACGCCATTCTTTTCATCCTTAAAGACAGGAGAGATAATATCTGCTTTAATAGACTTTAATCTAGCCGCCTTAGAGTATTCATTAGATGCTAGATTCATAACAATTTTAGAGGAACACTTTTGGAGGGATTCGGAAATAGAATTAGCCAGTTCGTTATTCCAGAATTCATATAGGTTTTTGCCTAATGGGTTTGGGTATAGGGTGCCCATCTCTAAACGATAGGGTTGTATGAGATCCAATGGTTTGAGTAAGCCGTATAAGCCTGAAAGAATGCGTAATCTCGATTGTGCGTACTCAAAATCTGCCTCGTCAAATTCCCATGCCTTTAATCCTTCATAAACATCCCCTTTAAATGCCAGTAGAGCTTGCTTGGCGTTACCCTTCTGATGTTTTTTTGACCAGGTTTTAAATCGATTAAAGTTTAGTTCTGCTAGTTTTGGACTTAAATTCATCAATGAGCCAACTTGCTCAACAGATAAATTGGATAATCCACTTATCAAATCATGAGAAAGATCAAGAAACTCTGGTTGTGTGCATAAACTTATTGGAGATGGCGTATCAAAATCAAGAGTCTTTGCAGGAGATAATATGATTATCATTATTCTAAAATAGTTTCAGATTACATATAATCAAATGGAATCCTTTACTAAATAATTTATGTAATAAAAAATCGTACAAAAATTTCCGATCTGAATTGCCCAAGGAACCAAATGCCCCTTTCTTAATGTTTTAATTAAGTATTTTTACCTCCCGTGTATCCGATCATCATCTTTATTCTACTTTTCGCAAACTGGGTTGTATTTTCCGGGAAATTTGATGCGTTTCACTTAAGTCTTGGATTGGTTAGCAGTTTTTTTGTAACCTACATTTCTCAGGATTTTCTTTTTCATGATCGTAAAAAATCTTGGGATGATCGGGTAAAAGAAACGGGTGCCTTTCTGCGGTATATTCCTTGGTTAACGGTGGAGATTGTTAAAGCTAATATGCATGTTTTCAAACTGGCCATGACGAAACAAGGATTTGAGGAGGTTGCTCCCAGAGTTGTTACCATCAAGACCAAGTTGAAAACAGACTTTGCCAAATTTGTCTTTGCCAATTCGATTACGCTTACTCCGGGTACAATAACCATGTTAATCCGTGGTGATATCTTTCATGTTCATACCATGAGTCAATTTTTGGAAGATGATCTATTGGAGGGTGCAATTGAGCGTAAAGTTGCTGAGGTTTTTGAACCTGATGCTTTTAAAAGGAAGAGAAAAAAGCGGTGAAAGAATGGTTTGCTATTATTATGGGTGCCTCATTGTTGGTGCTCATGTTACCGATTCTCTACCGTATTGTAAAAGGGCCCACTGGGTTTGACCGGATTCTTGGAGTAAATGTGATTGGCACGAAGACTGCCATAATCCTAGTTATTATTGGTACTTTGTTTGATCGGGTGGATATGTTTGTTGATTTTGCAATTGCCTATGCACTGCTCAACTTTGTGGGTGCAATTGTAATATCTCGTTACTTCAATCGAACGATTCCATTACATGAAATGGAAAAAACAAGGCTAGCTAAAACAGGGAGGAAGTCTCGGGGATAATGGATCTGCTTGCTACTATAGCTAATGTGCCTAGCAATAGTCCGGGTTGGTTTCTCGTTCATGCCATTGGAGTGGCTATGGGTGTGGTAGGGTTGATCTTTTTCCTTGGAACATCTGTGGGGATGATCCGATTCCCTGATTTTTACACCCGTATGCATGCTGCTGGGAAAGGAGATACCTTATCCACGATGTTGATGTTGGCTGGTTTCGGACTTGTTATTATGGAGGATTTCTCTGTTACGAGCTGGCTGTTACTTTTCAAAATATTGGGAATCGTGTTGTTTATTTTTATTACCACTCCCACGAGTTCCCATGCCTTGATGAGAGCGGCTTTTGAAGACGATGAGATGCCTTTGGGCGAGAAAGATCTCAAGAAGCTAAAAAAGAAGAGTGTGAAAAAAAAGGCGGAATAGAAGATGGGCTTGGAACTTTTCAATACTCTAATTCTTGGATTGCTAGTAGTGGTTGCTATTCTGACCTTATGGGTTAGGGACCTAGTAGTTTCCGCCGCAGTTTTTGCTATTTACAGCTTTTTAATGTGCTTACTTTGGGCGGAAATGGGGGCTGTGGATGTTGCCTTTACAGAGGCTACAGTAGGAGCCGGTGTAAGCACGGTAATTTTAATTGCCACTGTTTTTAACTTAAAAAGAAGGGCAAAAGATTGATGAAACGATTGGCATTCATTTTAGTGCTTTGTTTAGGATTATTACTTGCTTGGGCAGTGCAAGACTTTCCCGTCTGGGGCGATCCACAGGCCCCTGCTTCCTCATCTCCTTTATCGTCCCATTTTATTGCAAATACTGGAGTGGATACTGAAGTTCCTAATATGGTAACTGCGGTTCTGGCAGATTACCGAGGGTTTGATACCATGTTTGAGACTGTGGTGGTCTTTATTGCTGGCGTAGCTGTTTTTTCCATTCTTCGCGGAGGTCCTAGGCGGAGAACCAGAGACCGTGAGTTTGTGGTCGATTTTGAGCCCGATTTAATCGTAACCAATACGGTGAGATTAATTATTCCGGTTATCCAGATTTTTGCTCTTTATGTGCTAGCTCACGGGCATGTCAGTCCGGGTGGGGGCTTTCAGGGTGGAGTGGCAATGGGGGCTAGTTTTATCCTCATTGCCTTAGCTTGGGATCTGAAAAGTGCCCTTCGGCGCTTCCCTGTGGAGCGTTGTTTTGCAGTAGCTGCTCTTGGTATTGTAATTTATGGGGGAATAGGATTGCTCTCCATGCTTCTTGGTGGGGAGTTCCTAGATTATGCACATCTTTCAGCCGTTCTTCCCGTAAGTCCTGAAATGGCTCGCTATCATGCTATGCTCGGGGTTGAGATTGGTGTGGGCTTTACCGTCACTGCAGTCATGTTTGCCCTCTATGCTAGTCTTTCCACAGATGGCAGAATGAGAGATGGTCTGTGAGCATATAAAGTATTTGGTCTAATGTTTGAGGATAGTTCCATATTCAATCAACTACTGATCGAGAGGGTAAATTATTTTATCTATGTAATTCTGCTCCTGATTGGGCTCTGGGCGATGATCGCCAAGAATAACTTGATCAAAAAATTAATAGGTATGTCGATTTTTCAAACGGCGATTATTTTATTTTATGTATCGATTGGAGTTAAAGAGGGGGCCACCATCCCAATCTATCTTCCTGAACATGACCCACATGGTGCTCATATTGATGTAGATTTAAATGGTTCAACCTCTCCCCAGATAAGTCCCAAAGCTTTGGAATCTACCTTAGTTTCTAGCTACACAAATCCATTACCACATGTACTAATGCTAACCGCCATAGTGGTGGGAGTGGCGACTCTTGGTCTTGCTCTGTCCGTTTGTCTAAGGATTTATCGGGCTTATGGCACAGTCGAAGAAGATGAACTTCTTGAAAAGTTAGAAATTGAGGATAAAAAATCCTCCGTCTTTAAATTCAGAAAATCGCCTAGGCGAAGAAAATCTAGGCCCAGTGCTTCGAATCGCGAGGCGACGAAAGCAACAAACAGTGGAAGCCGCAATACTGCTCCGAGGTATAAAAAGGGAGTAGATTCCTCTCCAAGAAAAGAAAAGTCGCCCAAAAAGCACATGCGTGAATTAGGTTCTCCTTCACAAGATGGTGGTAATAACAACAAAGAGGAAAGATAATCTTGATGAGTGACCAAATTGTCTGGATTCTCTTATTCCCGCTGATTGGAGCCGTATTATGTTCGTTCTCAGGAGTGATTTCAAAAAAGGTTTGCTATCCGATCTCTGTGCTTTCCATGCTTGCTTCAGTTTGGGCGTCAGTGAATACATTGATGCAGGCGATTGAGTCTCCGGTTCACGAAGTATCCTATATACTCGGAGGGTGGTCTCTGGACCTTTTTCCCCGTGGCGTTGGGATTGAATTTAGGGCGGATATCCTCGGGGGCCTAATCACCCTTGTGGTAACTGGAGTTGGATTGCTTGTTACTTTGTATTCGAAAGTCCCTGTTCAAAGACAAACTCCTGGAAAAGAGGCAATGTATTATGCGCTTTTCCTTTTACAGATTGCTGGGCTTGCAGGGATCGCACTGACTGGGGATGCATTTAATCTTTATGTACTTATCGAAGTTGCAGCTCTCACAGGTTATGGACTGATTGCTCTAGGATCAAACAGGGCAGCCGCGGCCACCTTTAATTATATTATATTAGGAACTATTGGTGCTTCCCTGTACCTTTTGGGTGTGGGCTATCTTTACCTTAAAACTGGCACACTTAATATGGTGGGTATTCGTGAAATGATCGAAGCCAATGCTTTATACGACTCCCCAGCCATGCAAGTTGCATTTGTTTTGGTCCTCCTTGGTATTCTTATCAAAATGGCATTTTTCCCATTCCATGCGTGGCTACCTAATGCCTATTGCCATGCTCCTACCACAACATCATGCCTCCTGGCTCCTCTAGTCACTAAGGTGATGATTTATGTGATGATTCGCATGATCCTTACTGTATTTGGGGTAGAGTTCTCGTTTGAGTCAACTTGGTGGGCCGAGATTCTACCTTGGTTAGTCGTTGTGGCGATTGTATGTGCAGCAGTGATGGCATTGGCTCAAAGGGAAATTAAACGGATGCTTGCTTATTTGATTGTGGCTGAGGTTGGCTACATGGTGGGCGGGGTGTGGATATATAATTATTATGGATTAATTGGATCTATTTTTCATGTAATTAGCGACGCCTGTATGACCCTTTGCCTTTTTCTTGGGGCAGGCATTATTCTTGAGAAATGTAAAACCACTCATTTTGATGGTTTGCGCGGCCTTTTTGCCAAGATGCCACTTACCATGGCCGGTTTTTTTATCGGTGGATTTTCCATTATTGGACTTCCACCAACCTGTGGGTTTTTTAGCAAGTGGTATTTAATTACTGGAGGAATGGTTTCTGAAAGGTGGGAGTATATGATTACCCTCATGTTTTCCACTATGGTGATGGTGGTACTGTTTTTTAGATTAATAGAAAGAATTCACTTGGCTGTGGATGAGAGTGGGAAAAATCTTGGCAAGGGACATGGCGATCTTGGACTTAGCCAAGATCAAACTCGTTTTGATGAAGCCCCTTTAAGTATGCTTCTGCCACTACTTCTTGCAGCATCTATTGTGATAGCAGTTGGAGTATACAACCAAGAAGTGGTGGACCAGATTGAAGTGTTTCTTCGTGCTTATGATCTTCCAACCGGAGTAGATTACAAATGAGCAATCCGGTCATCATAGAGGATATTCGCCCACTGATTGCCTTGCTAGCTCCCTGGGTTGGTCTGGTTGGGATAATATGGGCGGGTGAGAAGAGGCCTAACCTTCGTGAACTCTTTACCTTTATAGCCGCGTCTGTACAGGCAGCTGTGGTGCTTTCCCTTGTGCCAGTGATTTTAAGTGGTGCCATTGTGGAATTCCATATTTGGCAAATATTCTCTTATGTTCCTATGCTTTTACGGGTGGATGGTCCTGGTCTGTTATTTGCCTGTGTAGCCTCTGTGCTTTGGATTGCCACCACTCTTTATGCAATTGGTTATATGCGGGGTTTACACGAACATGCTCAGACACGGTTTTATTCCTTTTTTGCCCTCTCCCTGTCTGCCACCATGGGGGTTGCATTCTCGGCTAATCTTCTGACCATCTATTTCTTTTACGAGATGTTATCCATCTCTACTTTCCCTCTGGTTACCCACATGCAGGATAAGAGTGCCCGCACGGGTGGGCGTACCTATCTAGGATATCTTCTTTTTACCTCCCTCTGCTTACTTTTACCTGCATTGAGTTGGTGTTACGTTTGGCTAGATGGAGGCCATCTGACGATGGATTTCATAGAGGATGTTGGCAAAGTTGGACATTTTAGTGAAACGACCCAAATTGTCCTTCTTTTCCTTTTTACATTCGGCTTTGCCAAGGCTGGTTTAATGCCATCTCATTCCTGGCTGCCCGGTGCCATGGTTGCACCAACTCCAGTATCAGCTCTTTTGCATGCTGTGGCAGTGGTAAAAGTGGGCGTATTTTGTGTATACCGAGTCTATGCAGATGTTTTTGGAGCCGATGTTCTTTCCCGAATGAGTGGTGAAGAATGGACCATGATTGTTGCTTCAGCGACTATTCTCATTTCTTCTCTGATTGCACTTTCCCAAGATAATTTGAAACGCAGGTTGGCTTTTTCAACCATTGGACAGCTTGGATATATTGTGCTGGGTGCGGCAATTGCCACGGATCGTGCGCAGGGTGGGGCAGTTCTTCATATTGCCATGCATGCTTGCGGGAAAATCACCTTATTTTTCTGTGCAGGTGCCATTTTTGTAGCAACCGGAAAAAAATATGTAAGTGAATTACGCGGACTTGGACGCAAGATGCCTTTGACCATGGGAGCATTTATGATTGGTGCACTGAGCGTGATTGGGTTACCTCCAATGGGGGGATTTATTAGTAAATGGTATCTTGCTCTGGGTGCATTGGACCGGGATGCTCAATGGGTTGTGGTCGTATTGCTTATCAGTTCTCTTTTAAATGTTTTTTATTTATTACCCGTTGCTGTTAGTGCATTTTTTAGGACTCCGGAGAATCAGCAGGATTCATCTTTTAAAGAGGCTCCATGGCCTTGCGTAGTTCCCATCCTGTTTACAGCAATGGGTTGCTTTCTTCTTTTCTTCTGGTCGGATGTATTATTACAAATCGTTGGACTTACCCCCTGAATTACATCGCTGCAGTATGAAAACGAAGTCTAAGCAAAAAGGATCCATTGTCTCCCAAACCTGGCTGGATAACCCTGAAAACAGGAAGAAGACTATTTGGATATTTTTTGGTTTATGCGGGGCGGTCCTGTTGATCGATCTTGTTTTTAGCCTAGCTTGGCATAAGCATGCTGCCTTTTCTGAGGATGTTAGTCTGCATGCTCTTGAGACCTTACCTGGCTTTTATGGACTATTCGGGTTTTTAACCTGCGGGGGATTGGTCGTCCTTGCCAAATTCATGAGAGAATGGAGAGGAAAAAAAATTCTGATGCGGAAAGAGGATTATTGGGAAAGTTAAGATGACTTTACTTGGATCAACATTGGAAATCGGATCACATCCAGCTTTAACACTGCTGATAGGTGGCTTGGTGGCCGGCGTGCTAAGAGGTAGGCATGCATCGTTTGCCCTAGTTTTGGCTCCATTATTTGGGCTGAGCTACCTCGCAACTTTGGAGGTGGGTTCAAGTTCTACGCTTTCATTATTTGGATACGAAACGCTTTTCGTAATGGTAGATGAACAGGCCAAGCTCTTTGGTTATCTTTTCCATATCGCTGCTCTGGTCGCAGGAGTTTATTCGTTTCATGTTCGTGACCCCTGGCAAATTTCTATGTCCCTCCTTTATGCAGCCAGTGCCGTCGGAGTTGCGTTTGCAGGGGATCTACTTTCATTATTTCTATGGTGGGAAGGATTAGCAATCACTTCTGTTTTTCAAATATGGGGAAGGCGCACAAAAAGGGCGGAAGAGGCTGGTTTTCGTTATCTTTTCTTTCATATTTCATCCGGACTTTTATTGTTGGCAGGAATTTTGATTCTTTATCATAATCATGGTGCAGATGGATTGGCTCTAAGTCCATTGACCGATGAATTGGAAGCGGGCGAGCTCAGTGCTTTGCTTATTTTGTTGGCAGTTGGAATTAAAGCCGCTTTTCCAGGGCTTCATGTTTGGTTGAAGGATGGATATGCAGAGGCCACGCATAGCGGACCGGTTTGGCTTTGTGCCTTTACAACCAAATGTGCTGTTTGTGTACTTGCCCGTTTGTTTCCTGGTGCCGAAGTGTTGATTGTTATTGGTACCATTATGGCCATATTTCCGCTTTTTTATGCAGTAATTGAAAATGATCTCAGAAGGGTTTTGTGTTACAGTAAAATTAATCAAATTGGATTTATGGTCGTGGCGATTGGTATCGGCACAGATCTTGCCATCGATGGGGCAATTGCCCATGCATTTAATCATGTGCTTTACAAAAGCCTTTTATTTATGTGTCTGGGTGCCGTTATATTTCGTACTGGTGAGATTAGAGCTTCCCATCTAGGTGGCCTATTCAAGTACATGCCTTGGACGACTGGATTTACCATTATCGGATCCATTGCCATTTCTTTTCCTTTGTTCTGTGGCTTTGTAAGTAAGTCCATCATTATTACGGAAGTTGCCCGGAATGGCCATGTTTTGGTATGGATGTGTTTGTTATTTGGTTCTGCTGGAGTTTTTCATCAAGCGGGTATCAAAATTCCATTTTTTACCTTTTTTGCTCGTGACTCCGGTAGGCACCCCAAAGAAGCTCCTGTTAATATGTTGATTGCAATGGGTATGGCTTCCTTCCTTTGCCTATTCATAGGATGTAACCCTCAATGGCTTTATGAACAATTACCCAATGGAGCTGCCGGCTATAATCCCTATGATGCCACTCACATAATCACTCAAGTAGAAATCCTTTTCTTTTCAGGGCTTTCATTTGTGCTGCTTTATGTCTTTGGAAAGTATCCTCCTTCTTTATCATCTCTTAATTTAGATATTGATTGGATTTATCGTAAGTTGGGTCATGGTCTGCTTAGTTTTGGGGACAGATTTTGGAACGGTCTTAATGACAAAACGCATCAGCTCTTGGTAACTGGTTTGACCGGGGGTATATGTACTTTTTTAAAACAAGGGCAGGTTCATACAATGAATACCCTGTATCCAATCATTGAAAAAGTGGGACTTGTAGAAAATGGGTTGAAAGGAAAAGAGCATTTGAGAAGAAGATCTTCTCTAGGGGTTCACCCAGTTGGATGGTCTGCTCTAATTTGTATGGTTTTCTTTCTATTTTTTTTAATTCTTATAATCTTTTAATCTATTGGGAACTTACTTGCCCCAGCCTGAAGTGCTTGTTTATTCAAGTTGATGAAAATCAAGGAAATTAAAATTATTTATATATTTTTTGCCTGTTTTCTTGCTCAGTTCGGAGGTTGTAAATATTTCGATCCAAATGCCAATTTTATTGATGAAGAAAAGGTGTGGGGAAAAATTAAAACTGAAGCCCCGCAACTTGGCCTTGACCCCTCCTTTGTATTTGCGATCTGCCATGCAGAAAGCAGTTTAAATGCAAACGCTGAATCATCTATAGCCAAAGGAATGATGCAACTCACTGAAGCTGCATGGTCTGATGTTACTAAATTGCATTACCGGACTGCATTTCAATGGGAAACCAATATTGAGGTAGGGATGCTTTATTTGAAGCGTTTGAAAGGTATGCTTGAGAGTGTTGACCTATTTTCCTACCCTCGTTTGGCTGCAAGTTATCGATATGGATATTCTGCACTTAGGCGTGAGCAGTTCATGGTTAGCCGTATGAAAACCCCTGTTAATAGAATCTATCGAAAGCTTTTTGCGGGCACGATTGACCCCGTTCCTGTACCTGAATAACACACAGGTATAGCAATATTTTTAAAGAAGGTGGGAGCAAAAACCGAGGTCAGCGTCCGAAAACGGGGCGAATCCCCACTTGAACCACCAGTCGGTTTTGAACCAGAAGTGAGTGCTTTTTTGGCTTGGGTGCAATTGGAAAGAGGACTTTCCACAAATACCGTTGAGTCTTATGAATCCGATCTTATTCAATGTGCCTGCTTTTTGCATAACCATGGGGCTCATGATTGGACATCAGTTTCCCTCGAGCACATATCTTCATGGGTTTCCACGCTTACAAAGCAAGGTTATGCAGTGGCCAGCTTAGCAAGAAAGTTATCTGCTTTACGCATGCTCGCTAAATATCTGCTCGGGGAAGGAAGTTTGAAAAATGATTTTACCGAACTTCTGAGCAATCCTAAAAAAGGTCGTTTTTTACCTCACGCATTGAGTATTGAGGATATTGAAAAGTTTTTAAATGCACCCGATCTTACCACGGCTTTGGGTAAGCGGGATAAAGCGATATTTGAATTGATGTACGGGAGTGGACTTAGGGTATCTGAGGTGTCATCTGTTTTGGTCAATGCAGTGGATTTAGATGAAGGATTTGCCCGAATCTTTGGAAAGGGTGCAAAGGAAAGAATCATTCCTGTTGGAAGTCAGGCAATATTGGCCATTCGTAACTATTTACATGGTGGAAGACCGTTTTTAATTAAGGAAAAATCGGGTGGGGAATTGTTTTTAAGCAAGCGGGGAACTCCGATTTCAAGAAAAATGATATGGGTATTAGTCAAGGATTATACTAAGCGTGCTGGAATTCAAAAAAATCTTACTCCGCATGGATTACGCCATTCATTTGCCACTCATTTGCTGATGGGGGGGGCTGATGTACGAGCAGTGCAGGAAATGCTAGGACACGCAGATGTGGGCACGACTCAGATTTATACCCACATTGAATCTCAACGATTGAAAGATGAGCACACGAATTTTCATCCGCTTGCGAAAAACAACCTTTCAACTCCGTAAATTTTCTCACGTGCGCAAATAAGGGTTGAAACAATGCCCGCTTCCCTGTCTTTAAGATAGGTCGTGAAGGTTACGGTATTTGTTTCCCCCAAAACTACAGTTTTGGATCCCCAGGGCGCGGCAGTTCAGCAAGCGATTAAAAGCTTGGGCCATCATTCCATTGAAGGGGTGCGGGTTGGAAAGACCGTTACTTTTGAGATGGAGGGCTCAGATACGCCAGAGATCCGTGAGGAGATCGATCGCTTATGTGATGGATTACTAAGTAATCCCGTGATCGAGGATTACCGTTTCGAAATCACTAGCGAGTGAAGATCTTCCGTCATCTCGACCAAGCTGGTAAAATGGGCTTTGGTCGTTTCGATGAGGAAGGAAGAACCTTTCTGATCATCCAAAGACCAGATGGCTCTTTTGAGGCAACAGACCAAGTCATCACTCCTTTTCAATTTCTCACACCTATTGATTTTCGTATTATCTATGCAGTTGGTCATAACTATCGGGCACATGCGGCAGAAACAGGTTCCGAAATACCCAAATATCCTATGATTTTCATGAAGGCTCCGACTTCGGTACAAAATCCAGGTGATCCTATTGTTCTTCCTCGTTTCTTACGAAGCGATCGAGTGGATTATGAAGGAGAATTGGGAGTGGTAATCGGTAGACCTTGCAAAAATGTAACACCCGAAGAAGCCCTCTCCTGTGTGCTTGGATTTGTGGTTGTCAATGATGTAAGTGCGAGAGACTGGCAAAAAGAAAAAGGGGGCGGGCAATTTTGCCGGGGTAAAAGTTTTGATACTTTTTGTCCTGTTGGTCCTTGCTTGGTTACAATTGATGAATTACCCGATCCCTCGGGCCTTACTCTTCGTACTTTTGTGAATGAAGATAAGATGCAGGAATCTTCCACATCGGATATGATTTTTGATGTACCCACCCTAATTTCTTTTCTTAGTGGCAGTACCACCTTGCTTCCTGGAACCCTGATTTTAACCGGTACACCAAGTGGAGTAGGGGAAGCTCGAAGCCCAAGAAGATTTTTGGTGCCTGGAGATGAGGTGACCGTGGAAATTGAAGGGATAGGAATTCTGTCTAACCCCGTGGTTGAAGAAATATTTGAGGATGAACCACCCAAGGAGGAAAAAATATCGTGAAGGTAGCAATTATTCAATTTCCGGGATCCAATTGTGATTGGGATGCCGAACATTCAGTACAAAATGTATTAGGGATTTCCGCTGGTCGGGTTTGGCACAAGGACCCATTACCCGATGGGGTAGAGGCAGTGATTGTACCCGGGGGGTTTTCGTTTGGAGACTATCTTCGGTGTGGTGCGATTGCCCGGTTTTCTCCCATTATGGAGGATCTAAAAAAATTTGCTGCACAGGGAGGCAATATACTTGGAATATGCAATGGTTTCCAAATTCTTTGTGAGTCAGGACTTTTACCTGGAGCTTTGGTGAGAAACAACTGCATGGAGTTTCGTTGTCTTAACCAACCATTGATGGTTGAAAATTCGAATGAGCGGTTTAACACCGAACTTTTAGGCACTCAAATTTCTCTCCCCATTGCCCATGGTGAAGGTAATTATCGAGCAGACGATGATGTTCTTCAGGAACTAGAAGCAAATAGTCAGGTGCTTTTGCGCTACCTTCCTAATCCGAATGGTTCAGCCAATGACATTGCTGGTATTCGTAATCTTGATGGCAATATATATGGAATGATGCCACATCCCGAGCGGGCCGTGGAGAGCCATCATCCATGTTTGGATGGACTACCGGTTTTGCATGCATTTCTTCAACCCATTATTAATTCCACTCCAGTAAAACTTTCCGCTTAAATCATGGAAACCACAGCTGCCCCACTTCCCCCTAACCCAGAGCCCTGCCTGAATGTTGAGATTACTCCTGAGTTGATTTCACAGCACGGAATCTTACCTGAAGAATACGAACAAATTCTAAAGATCCTTGGTCGAGAACCCAATTTGACCGAGCTCGGTATCTTTTCGGTCATGTGGTCAGAGCATTGTGCCTACAAAAATACCCGAAAATTACTCAAACTTTTTCCTACAGAGAAGAAAGATAAGGATGCCATTGGTCAGGTTTTGGTTAAAGCAGGCGAAGAAAACGCTGGAGTGATTGATGTGGGGGATGGATGGGGCGTAGCCTTTAAGATAGAATCCCATAATCATCCAAGTGCTATCGAGCCTTTTGAGGGTGCGGCTACGGGAGTGGGTGGCATAGTGCGTGATATTTTCACAATGGGTGCTCGCCCAATTCTGCTTACCAATTCTCTTCGCTTTGGTGATATCAATGATACCCATGTAAAAAGACTATTTCGCGGAGTGGTCAGTGGGATTTCTCATTATGGAAATTGTCTGGGTATTCCCAATATGGGTGGTGATGTTTATTTTGATGAGTGTTATGATGGGAATCCTCTGGTGAATGCTCTTTGTGCTGGAATTCTTCGTCACGAAGATATTCAGAAAGGTGCGGCCACGGGAGTGGGCAATCCTGTTTATTATGTTGGTCCGGGTACTGGGAGAGATGGTTTGGGAGGAGCAAGCTTTGCATCCCGTGAGTTAACCGAAGAAAGTGCTGAAGACCGTCCTGCTGTTCAGAAGGGGGATCCATTTATGGAAAAACTTCTCTTGGAGGCCTGTCTAGAAATGATGTCAATTCCTGGATTGGTAGTGGGCATACAAGACATGGGGGCAGCTGGGCTTACTTGTTCAACCTGTGAAACGGCATCCAGGGGGAATTCTGGTATTGAGATTGAATTAGATCTAGTGCCGCAGCGAGAATCAGGAATGAACTCTTATGAAATTATGCTGTCTGAGAGGCAGGAGCGTATGTTGGTCATTGTTGCAAAAGGCCGGGAGCGGGAACTTGAAGAAGTGTTCGAGAAATGGGACTTGCATGCTGCACATATTGGAGAGGTCAAGGAGGGAGATCGTATGGTGGTTCGTCATAAGGGTGTGGTGGTGGCGGATTTGCCTGCGAAATCCTTAACGGACGAGGCTCCTATTTACGACCAACCTGCAACAGAACCAAAGCATCTGTCTGAAGCCCGCAATTGGAATGTTCAGTCGGTTCCCGAACTCAAGTCCGAGAATGTGGAGGAAGCATTGATTGCTCTTCTGGAACATCCTACGATTGCATCCAAGAAATGGGTTTGGAAGCAGTATGATCATATGGTGATGTCTGGATGCACTGTGGAGCCAGGTAGCGACGCTGGAGTCGTAAAATTAAGTATAGCCGGGATAGACAAGTACTTGGCCATTGCCAATGATTGTAACAACCGGTTCTGCTATTTGAATCCATATGCAGGTGCACAAATTGCTTTTGTTGAGTGTATGAGAAATCTTGCCTGTTCGGGTGCTCGTGCTCTTGCGGTGACGGATAACCTAAATTTTGGTAACCCCAATAAGTCTGAGGCTTATCATATGCTTAAAGAATGCGTTACCGGTCTTGCTGATGCTTGTGCCCACTTTGATGTACCGGTTGTGGGAGGGAATGTTAGCCTTTATAATGAACACGGAGATGGAGCCATAGATCCAACCCCTGTTGTCTCGATGGTCGGTTTGATTGATCATGCCGATCGAGTGACTCGAAGTTCGGTGAACGAACAGGGACTTGAACTTATTCTATTGGGCGGACTACCTCATGAACTTGGAGGCAGTTATTATTTACAATCCAGGTTTGGGAAAAAAGAAGGTACTTGTCCGCAGGTAGATTTAGATGCAGAGAAAGCGCTTCAGGATTTATTAATTACTCAAATTGAGAAGGGAAATATCTGTGCTGCTCATGATATTTCCGAAGGTGGTCTACTTGTTTGTCTGGCTGAAATGCTTTTCGGAGAAGATGTCATTGGAGTCTCAGTTGACCTTCCGGACTTTGGAGTTTCAGGAAGATTGGATTCTCTTTTATTTGGCGAAAGCCAAGGGAGGGCAATCATTGCGGTCAGACCTAATGATGTTGCTGAGATACAAGAATCTGCAAAGAAGTTAGGGGTGCCTGTCCAATGGCTGGGAAAAACCAATGATTCTGGAGAGCTAAGTCTTAGAGTTTCTGGAGAATCCGTTTTGAACGTCAAGGTTTCCAACTTGATAGATGTGTGGGAAGGTGCGATTCCTAAGCATATGGACCTCGCCTAAAATAATGTCATTAAATATTTCAAATGAGTGACGAAATTGGACATCACTGCGGGATCGCAATGATTCGGCTAAAAAAGTCTCTTTCTTACTTCAACGAAAAGTATGGAAGTCCACTCTGGGCGTTCAATCAGCTTTTTTTGTTGATGGAAAAACAACATAACCGTGGCCAAGATGGTGCAGGAATCGGTTCAATGAAACTGCAAATGCCTGCTGGAGAGTCTTTTATGTTTCGGGAAAGGAGTACAAGTTCCAAGGCATTGGCTAAAATTTTTGGTTCTCAACACAAAGCCCTTGGCAAGATGATTAAAAAAGGAAAAGCGTTTTACGAATTCCCTGAGACCATCAAACAAAACTTTGATTATGGAGGGGAAATCCTTCTTGGCCATTTACGTTATGGTACTTCTGGTGAGTACGGATCCAATACTTGTCACCCTTATTTTCGCAAGAGTAACTGGCCGAGCAAGAACTTGATGATTGCGGGAAACTTTAATCTTACCAATGTCGAGGAATTAAATCAGCGACTGGTGGAGCGGGGCCAGCACCCCGTTTTTGATACTGATACGCAGGCTATATTGGAAGAATCAGGTTATTATCTTGATGCTGCGGTTGACAAACTTTCGGGAAATGCCTCTGCGGATGGAGTCATAGGTGAGAAACACAGTCGTTGGATTGCCGACAAGATTGATCCAGTTGAAATCTTTCGCAATGCTTCCAAGCATTGGGATGGTGGATATGCATTGGCGGGTATTCTAGGCACGGGTGATTGTTTTGCAATGCGCGATCCTGATGGAATCAGGCCAGGCTATTATTTTGAGGATGATGAAGTATTTGCAGTTGCTTCCGAACGAGCACCGCTGATGACGGTTTTCGACAAGGGTATTGGTGACATTAGTGAAATTGAACCAGGGGGCATTCTGGTCGTTCGTCCCACTGGTGAACTTATTCGGGAGAAATTTTCCGAAACCCCTAAACAAGTTTCAGGATGTTCATTCGAAAGAATTTATTTTTCGAGGGGAAACGATCCTGATATCTATGCCGAACGCAAAACTCTTGGTGCTCTATTGGTTCCACAGGTTATGGAATCTGTAGGAAATGATTTTTCAAAAAGTGTTTTTAGCTATGTTCCGAATACGGCTGAAAGTGCCTACTACGGATTTATGGAACAGTTGCGACTTGTACGTCGGGCAGAAGTTAAACAACGCTTAATAGATGCCAGGCAGTCTGGTCAACTTACCGATGAGTTGATCGACGATTTAGTCATGGATAATTGGCCAAAAGGAGAAAAGATCGCCAATAAAGATATCAAACTTCGTACTTTTATCAGTCAGGAATCTGGTCGGGCACAACTTGTATCCCATGTTTATGATATTACCTATGGAGTGGTGCGGGAAAAATCAGATGCTTTGGTATGCATAGATGACTCTATTGTACGTGGAACCACCCTGAAAAAAAGTATTCTCAAAATATTGGGGCGTTCAAAACCAAGAAAATTAGTGATTGCATCGACTGCACCACAGATTCGATTTCCTGATTGTTATGGAATTGATATGTCTGAGCTCGGTAAGTTTATTGCTTTTCAGGCAGCTGTATCCTTAATTCAGGATCACGGGTACAAGGGCTTACTCAAAGAAGTTTCTGAACAGTGTAAGGAGGCTCTTTCCAGTCCAAACGCAAATCCAGTTAATCATGTGAAGCGTGTTTATGAGAATTTCACAGTGGAGCAGATCTCTGAAAAGGTAGCAGAGTTGGTAGCACCGGAAGCTTTGAAAAATCTCACAACGGTGGAAATCATCTACCAGAGTGTGGAGAATTTACACGAAGCATTACCGGATCACTCGGGTGATTGGTATTTTACTGGGAATTATCCTACACCAGGTGGTTACCGGGTTGCCCATAAAGCATTTCTAAATTTTTACGAAAACAAGAACGGTAGAAGTTACTAGGCATGATCTTTTTTGTGACTCTCCAGTTGCAGTGAAGATACAAAAAAATCTTTGACACACCTAGACGATCACCCGTTATAGTCATCTTAGGATGGATACTTCCTATCAAACCTTGGTACTTAATCGCTTGTGGCAACCGGTTAATGTCATTGGGATCGAAAGAGCTTTTAGCTTACTTTCATTGGATCATGCTCAGGTAATTTATGCAGAAGACGAGAGCTTTCGAGTTTTTGATGCAAATTCTTGGTTTTTGTTTTGTAAGGATAGCAAGGAAATAACCGGTGCTCGTGTTATTCATACGGTTAGTCAATCAGTCATTGTACCAAGCGTTCTTCTCTTACGATCTTATGATCGTATGCTTCTTCAGGAAATGAAATTTAATAGGCAGAATTTATTGGAACGTGATGATTACCGCTGCCAGTACTGTGGAAAAACCTTTACTCCGAAAGAACTCAATATGGATCATGTACTTCCTAGAGACCGTGGAGGGGGTACGAGTTGGGAAAATGTAGTAACCTCATGCATTCGTTGTAATAGCCGAAAAAGTAACAGGCTTCCAAAGGAAGCAGGCATGCGGCTGTTAAAAGAGCCAGAGAGACCGGCTCGCCGTCCTTTTGTTACATCCTTGTATGGGAAACCTGTGGAAAAATCTTGGGAGCATTTTCTCCAATCTAAGCAATAACTTAAGTTAAAAAAACTCACAGTATTTCAAATCCCCCAAGTTTTAAAATTTCCTGCCTCGCATTTTTTGGGTCTAAGTTTTAATTGGAGTAGGTGGAAGAAAGTACATCAAAAAGGCAGGAAGGCCGGGCAATCGACACATTGTATCGGATCAGTACATTGTCTGGAAAAAAACTTAATTCTGTCCGTGCTTTAGAGGAAATCTTGGACGAAGTTATGCAGGTCTTTTCCGCTAACTCAGTATCCATTTCCTTACTTAATGCTAGTTCGGATACTTTGCTGATTGAGGTACAAAGAGGATTACCAGAAAAGAGTCGAGGTTTTGAATTGCCGGTTGGGGTGGGAATTACAGGTTGGGTCGCAGCTCATGGAGAACCATTCCTGTGTAAGGATGTATCTAAGGATGAAAAATATTTTAAACTAGATGATAGAGTAAATTCGGAAATGGCCGCACCACTATTGGAAGGCGGTCGAACCGTAGGGGCATTAAATGTCGATTCTTGTGAAGTTGGGGCATTTGGTGAGGAAGACTTACGATTACTCGTACTGATAGCAAATGAGGCGAGTAGGGTACTTGAAAATATGTGGATGATTCAGCAGTTGCGCAAAAAAGCAGACCAATTACAAAGTCTTGTTCTTTTGAGTCAGGATATTTCGGGCACCCGTAAATTTGATGAGGTTTTACATACAATTTCCAGAGAAGGACAGCTTCTTCTTGGTTGTCGATTATCCGCTTTTTTTCTCTACGATGAAAAACAAGATCTATTACACCTCCAGTGCTTGGAGGATGAAAAAGGTTCAAGAACCTATGAAGAAACTCTTAAGCCAGGAGACAGCCTACTTGGGAGTGCCCTGAGAGGGCATAGGCAGGTTCAGACGCGTGAACTTTTACGAACTGAGGAGCACCATTTTATGGATCTTATCCGTTCCGAGAATCTATGTTCTATGTTGGTGACACCGGTTGTTTTTGAGGATGCCCCCATTGGTCTAATTACTCATTACTTGGATAGACCCCATCGATTTCATAATGACGAGCGTATGATTGCACGGGCATTGGCAGACTTGGGTGCAATTGCGATTGAGAATGCTCGTCTATATGGGAGAGTTTTTGATTCTGAGGAAAGCATGAGAAAGAGCGAACGTCTAACCACGCTTGGTACTTTAGCAGCAGAAATCGCTCATGAAATTCGCAACCCTTTAATGGTCGTACGTTTACTCTTTGATTCCCTCAATCTTGGCGAGGAGCAGGATGAATCAAAAAATAAAGATCTCTTGGTCATACGGGAAAAGCTTAATCATTTGGAACAAATTGCAGGTCGTATTCTTGAATTTGGAAAGAGCCGCGAGTCCTTTCGTAAGGGAGTGAAAGTACAAGAGATCCTCGAGGACGCTGCCGTGCTGGTAAGGCTGAAGCTTGAACAGTCTCAAGTGTCCTTACATTGGGGAGAGGTATTGGGTGAGGAAGAAGTTTTTGTAGATAAGGGTCAAATTCAACAGGTCTTGCTAAACCTCATGCTTAATGCAATTGAGGTCATGCCAAATGGCGGTGAAATGTACATTGGTTCTGAATGTTTAGATGGCCGTGTAAATATATACTTGAAGGATCAGGGAACTGGTATTCCAGAGGAGCTAAGAGATCGTATTTTTGAATCTTTTCTAACTGGGCGAACTGGTGGAACCGGACTGGGTTTAACCATTTCAAAGCGGATCATGCGGGCACATGACGGAGATCTTGAACTTATTAAGTCTGATACCCAAGGTACGACTTTCTGTATCACCCTACCTTTGTTTTCTTAATTATACAAATTGAGTACTCACAGAAGTTTGGATTAAACTTCGTGATAATACTTACCTTCATGAAGAGCTTCACCGAGTTTCTCGCGTAAATCAAGAAAGGCACGAGGTGCTGGCACCGAGCCTTTATCCAATGGTTCGATATTAAAAATATCAGTTGCAATTCCTTGTTCGGTTGCGATTCTAGCAAATAGTATATTGAAACCTGCATCGGCTATGTGTTTTGAAAGCAAGTGGAGAAGCCCAATACGATCTGCTGCCCGTACCTCAACAATAGTACGGCCCAATGAAATGTCTCGATAAACATCGACCTGCGGGGGAATGGTGGCACCAAACTTATCACTCGTTGAAAAGGTTTTGGATTTCTCTTTCTTTTTG
>Ga0181587_10001107_pt1 | contig 22600 bp, 20 predicted proteins | sample 071ome_27_FD_132463 | JGI IMG/M metagenome (GOLD analysis project Ga0181587, IMG submission 132463) | Coastal salt marsh microbial communities from the Groves Creek Marsh, Skidaway Island, Georgia - 071409AT metaG (megahit assembly) | ecosystem: Environmental > Aquatic > Marine > Intertidal... | reverse complement strand
TCCTTTTTTCCTGATTTGATAAAAAGAAAGCCGACGACAAGCAGCACTGTGCTGATCCCGTTGAGGGTCGCATTGATCGGCGGAAATACCGAATAGTCGATAGCAGCGATGATGTTCATTGCTTAGCAGACTGAACAGGCCGAGGAGGCATGATGGGCGGAAGATCAGAAAGTTTAAGATCGGGGTTGAGAACCATTTTCAGATCTCTCACCAATCGCTTGTACTCGATGTCACCTCTCTGGAGATGCAAAACATCGTAGTAACCGCGAATGTTGGCTTCCCCGTCGACAATCGCGAGACGTTGGTCATGAGCGAATTTTCCCTGTGAAGCAATGACTGCAGGGTCCGTGTTTTCCTGTGTGCCTTGAAACATGAATTCAGAGATCATGTATTTGGTGATCTCTTCGGGATCCCCGGTGAGGAAATACCAGTCAGGGGAGTCGATCCCTTTGTCTTTCACCCAGGCATCCATTTTTTCCGGAGTATCCTCGGCGGGGTTCACGCTGATGGAAACGAGTCGAAAGCGCGGATCGTTCCCAAACTGGTCCTCCAAATCCTTCATCACCGAAGCGAGGCCGAGGCAGCCGGCAGGACAATCCGTATATTGGTAGCCAGCCACAAAGATGTGATCTTCCATCTCGCTGAGCGAAACCTCGCGACTGTCCCGATTGATGAGATCAATATCGGTCTCCAATCGGGCGACATGCGGCGGTCTCCAGTTTTCATTCTCGTAAGCAGTGCGGGCAAGATAGGCCCGCGTGACGAATATCGAGCCAAAGGCAATGATCGCGCAGACCCCGAAGATAGATCCCCACCACGCGATCAGCTTCGAACGCGGAATTTCGGGTGGGCCGGGAGGCTCTTGATCTGTTGAAGGAGATTGTTCCATGTTTACCAGATAGAATACGCTCGCTCCATCGAATCAGTTCCACGCCAGATAGGACGCGAGCATCATCAGGGGAAGGTAGAGAAGGCTATAGAAAAAGAGTCGACGAGCATCAGCCCTTTCGCCACTGCAAAAGAACCGGATCGATAGCCAGAGCATGATCGCCCCGAGTAACCCACAGGGAATCGCCCCCCAACCCTGCATGGTCGAAGACACAAGAGGGTAAAGTGCCCCAAGCAACACCGTTAACACCGAAAATCCGGTCGCAATTTTGGCGGTGAGTTTTCCTGTTTCATCGCCGTTCGACCACATCACGAATCCACCGCGCTTGTATTCATCGCGATACATCCAGTTGATCGCAGCAAAGTGTGGCATCTGCCAGAGGAAGAGGAGCAGAAAAAGAAACAAAGCCCCGGATATCCACGGCTCCGGTTTCCCGGCGGCCCAGCCAATCAGTGGCGGTAGTGCTCCCGATACGCCCCCCACAATCGTGTTAAAAGTGGAGATCCGTTTCAACGGCGTGTAAATAAATAGGTAAGTCAACAATGTCGCTGCCGCCATCGCTGCCGAAATGATGTCGACTTTCACCCCCAAGTGAATGAGGCCAAAGGCGCTGAGAAGCCACCCGGTAATGAAGGCAAGCGGTTTGGGAATGCGATTTGCGGGCAACGGGCGATCTGATGTTCGTCGCATTTTTGCGTCCGCATCGACTTCCATAAGTTGGTTGAACACAGCCGAGCCAAACGCTGCCAGGGTCGTCCCAAAAACGAGATGAAACAGGATGCCCCACGAGAAGGTCTCGCTTCCCTTTGTCGCCACGAAATATCCAAACACAGAGGTGAGGACAACGAGGATACTGAGACGCGCCTTTGTCAGGACTACAAAGTCCTCCCTTAAGCTTCGAAAGAAGCTCTCCGGTTGATCATTGGATTCAGAAGTCTCAGTTACTGCCATTGCTGCAATGCATGCGTGTCCGAACTTGAATTGTATATCAGGCTCAGGATTTCGCCAGCGGAGCATCAAGGGCTTTTCCTCTCCAGGCTCGAACCGCGAACACGAAAGAAAGCGCCAGAATCGCAAGGCCATTGAGAACGTGAACATTGGTTACCCAGAAACTTTTTTCAGTCCCAATTACGGTGAGCCCCAGGACCAACTGAAGCAGGATCAAACCAATTATGAGCGCAACCGTCTGAAAAGCACGACCGTCCGACTCTCTCCTCCCAACGACCAGGCGAATCAGAATTCCAACAGCGAAAAGGAGTATGCAAACGGCGGTGAATTTGTGCAGGAACAAGACTGCGATAATGGGATCTTCAAATGAGGGAACCCATTGTCCCTGCGTTTTCACCAAATCGGCGTCAACCAATCCACTTCGATGAAAATGGCGCATCGTCGCCCCGAATATCAGTTGGAGGAGGACAAGGAGCCAAAGTGCGACGCCCGACATCTTTGTCAGCCGGAGGCGATCCCTCAAATCGGCAAAACCAACATCCTTCCATTTCTTCCCGGTCATCATCGCAATCAGAATGAGCACGCAGAAAAAAACCTGAGCAAAGCAGCCATGAAAGACCGCGAATCCATCAGAAATCTCTGTTACGCGCAGGCCGCCAAGAACAGCCTGAGTCGTTACCATCAGCAAGGCGAGTGCCGACAATTTTTGGAGAGTGGTCCAGCCACGCTTTCTCCAACTCCAGACCAGCCAGATCACAGGAACTGCACCGAGCCCTAAGGCGACCAGGAGAAGGGATTGCTTGCGCGCCGGATCGACTCGCTCGGCTCCTGCGGCGATAAAAAAACCCATCATGACGATGAGCCACACAATCAAAGCCGCGACTTCGAGAGCCTTTTTCCCGGAACGAACGTAGGTCCAGAAAAAGAGAATGAGTACGAGAACTCCAACTGCTTTCGCGAGCAGCCGATGCGTGTGCTCGAGAAAGGGGATCATGTTCTCAAGCCATCCGGGCGGATTGATTGTCCCCATGCTGAGCGGCCAATCGGCAAAGATCATTCCTGCCTGCTTTGTCGTTGTCGCCGCGCCCCACCAAATGAGTAGCAGAGCTACCACTACGATAAATCGCGTGAAGTAGGAAAAGGAACGACCGGGTGTTTCATTGGAGATCATGGTCTATTTCTTACTACGCCCTTCCAGAGCGAAAGGATAGGTTTCAGCCAAAAAAATGGCGGAACGTTTTCACGATCCGCCATTCAAATCTGCTCACGAAAGTAAGATGAGGCTACTTCTTGGGAAGCAGTGGATTTTGCGATTTGTTCCACTCGTCAAACTCCTCGGAGCTGACTGCACTCACGTAAGCGACCATCTGGGCGTGACCTGCTCCACAAAGCTGGGCGCAAACTATATTCCAGTCTCCTTCCTTCTCTGGAATGAACCACATAGGAATTTCTGATCCGGGAATCGCATCTTGCTGCGAGAACATCGGAACGATGGCCAAGCCGTGGATTACGTCCTTGGAAGTGACCTGGATGACGACAGGACGGCCAACGGGGACAATCAGTTCGTTAACCGAAACGAAGTCATCAATTGCGTTCGGATCTTCAGCGACGAGACCAACCGGGTTGGGTCCAGAGATTCGCTCATGGTCTGTAATTCCAACCATATTGTCTTTACCTGCATAGTGGAAAGTCCAGCGATATTGCTCACCAACGGCACGAAGATTCACGACATCGTCACCGGTGGGGCGGACATCTTTGTCAGAGCGCTTCGCCCAGAGGGGAAACGCAAATCCGAGAAGCAATACGACCTCAACGATCACAACGCCAACTTCGACATGCGTCGAGAAGTGCGACGTCATCCCGGCGTAGCTCGCCTTTGGGTTTTTCTTCTGGCGAAACTTGTAGAGAATCACGAAGAGGAAAGCGGTCCATCCTACAAAGAGGACAGCCATAAACCAGTGAATGAGAGCCAGCATGTGGTTTCCCACGTGGCCGTGACGGGATGCAATCTCATGCATTCCAGAAACTTCATTAATCCACTCAATCATAGTAAAAATTCGTTCGAATTAGGGGCTTTGCAAACTATTGAGCAGAACCCTCGGGAGGTGCGGCCTCAAAGCGGCGCGCACGTTTTGCAAGATAGACGATGAAACTGAGAAAACTCATCAGTACGAGGCAAAGAACGACGAGAAGAAACAGGATCGCCGAATTGGCAGCCATCGCCGTTTTTCCTTCGGCACCACTCATACACAACGGGCATGCTAGAATCGGATTCATAAAATCAATCAGGTATCTTCGTTAGACAATTACGTCCTTGGACTTCTTAAGGAAACGAAACCAGTAAACCAGCAAAGCAATTCCACCAGTCACGCTCAACCATCCCATGAGGCTAAACATGGAAGGAAGTCCATTTGCAAGCAAACACCAAGCTCCAAACCCGAGAGAAAACACGGTGCAGAAGCCGATAAACCCAATATGGAAAAATTTCAGGGACATAGTGAAGGGGAGGATATTTAGAGTTATTCTGTCAGCTTACCATTCGTCGTTTCACGAGTGCCATAAGACTCAACGATCGGGTCCGCTGCAGCGAACAAAGTCAGGGCCATGAGACTAACGAAAAACAAAAAGGTGAAAAGGAGAGTCTTGTAGATGAGACCTTTCTCGTGGTTCAGGTGCATGAAAATCAGGGCAACCAAAGACGCTTTCGTACCAGCAACAGCGAGACCGATTACGTAGTCAGCCGGAGTCGGTCCCGGAGGGCCAAAATCCAGCGGCTCCCATATTCCCAGAATGAGGGTAACGAAGGTAAAGACAAACAAGGCGATTCCAACCGCCCAGTAGGTCTTTTTGTGACTATCCCAATCGTGTACTTCTTCTGACATTCTACTAAGAGTATTTGTGATTTTTAAAATGCGGCTGCGTTCCTAAAGAAGATACATCAGCGGGAAAAGGAAGATCCAGATCAGGTCGACGAAGTGCCAGAAAAGCCCTCCCACCTCAACTCGATTGGCGAGATGCTCTGGATTCTTGAGATACAGTTTCTTACCGAAGACTGTGAAAAAGAGCAGAACCAGCGCACCGCCCACAACGTGGAGACCGTGCAAGGCCGTCATTGTGAAATAGAGCGCGTAGTAGTTGCCGTATCTAGGGCCGTGATTGCCCATGAATTTGATCTTATCGCGTGGGACGGTGATGTAATCGTGATGCTCACCATCACCTCCACTAGCAGAGTGCTTCGCTTCGCTCTTGTGAGGGTCGTCCCCATGATCACCGTCATGCCCATGATCTTCGTGATCGATATAGTGCAGGTTCAACATGTGACCGCGGAGCATTTTGTCAGGGATCGTCTCGCCGCGCCCTTCGTAGTAGTCGCGCATCTTGTTGTATTCCTCCTGCTGCTTTGCAAAAAACTGCTTCTTCGCATGATCGTCCCCGATGACGTCCCAGACTAGAGAATCCCGCTGCTTCTGAGGAAGGACTAGTTGGAGATCGACCTCATGCATAACGAACTTGACGTCGTCACTGATGAGTTTGCCCTCAACCTTTGAGCCGTCACGATAGTTTACGGATGTATCCGAGTGACCAACCACTTTGGTGGGCTTGGCATTCACATTAAATGGCTCACTTGAAACCAGCGTTGCTGAAGTATTCAGGTTTACCGGTTTCGCGTTTCCTGACTCCAGTTCCTTGCGATAACGAGTTCTCTCTGCTGTCAGCTTTCTTGCTGCGATGCGACGATGCTGCGTAAACCACTTCTTGAGCTGGGACTCGGAAGAGATTTCGGTAACGATTGGCTCTTCATCTTTCTTGAACTGAACAGTTGCCGTGAAGGTGGGGAATTTCTCATCACTGATGTCGTTGAGAAATGCCGGATGGGCTCCCTGAAGGCCAAAAACAGCTCTGGTCCCCTCAAATCGAATTCGATCCGTTTTGTCGAGAATGGCACCTTCCATTACCGAGTTGTCGACCAACTTAATCCCGTGGTGTTTGTTCAGCTTACTGTTGTACTCAACCCCTTTGACGCACATGAACACGAGCGCACAGGCGACCACGAAATACATGTAAATTTGATACTTCCTCCAGTTCCGTTCCTTCAGAGCGACCCAGGCAAAGACGACACCAACCGAAGAAGCAATAAGAACAAGGGTGTTCAGGAATCCGAGCCAGACAAAGCCTTTGTGGACGTTCAGTCCCCACGGCCACGGATTATCAACGCCGTCCTGCACTCCGGTTCGAAGAAACACGTAAGCAGAGAACAGGCCTCCGAAAAGCATGACCTCAGAGGCAAGAAACAACCAAACTCCAAGCTTGGCATTGTAGAGGCCCGTGTCCCGGCGGGGTTTCACTTCGTAGGGAATCTCCATAATAGCTGCAGAAATAAATTTTCGAATACGAAAGAGTTAGGAATGACTCTTGTTATCAGGCAGGATCTTCCTGCCCCTTTCCACCAGTAGAAACCATCGAAGGCTCGTTTTCGCATTGTGGCGTAAAATCCTGCTCCGCTCCGGGCACACTGTACTCGTACGGGCCTCGGTAAGCCACAGGCTCTTCAAGGAAATTCCCGTGAGGCGGTGGCGTAGGAGTCGCCCACTCCAAAGTGGTAGCATCCCACGGATTGTCGCCTTTGGCTTTCTTTCCGAATCGACCACTAATGAACAGGTTGATAATGAACGGGACTTGGAAAATGGCGAGCAGCCAGGCTGATGTTGAAGTCACAACGTTGAGATCAATCATGAGGACCGGCTCATTTTTTCCAACGATTCCGAGGAACTCACAAATGTTGGCGATGAAACCGTTCGCTTCGGCGAAAATCTGATTACTGATTTGCTCGTAGGCTCTACCTCCGTCGAATGCGCGGCGGTGAAAACCTGCCATTCCCTGGAACATCATTGGCGCAAAAATTCCATTCATGAGGATGAGGGATGGCCAGAAATGTAGTTGACCAAGACGCTCACTCATCATGCGACCCGTGATCTTGGGATACCAGTGGTAGATACCGGCAAAGAGCGCAAAAATCGTTCCCGGAGCGACCACATAGTGGAAGTGGCCGATTACGTAATAGGTATCGTGAAGATGCAGATCAGGAAGGCTGAATGCCAGCGGCAAGCCCGTCAATCCACCGATTCCGAACATCGGGATGAAAGCAGTCGCAAACAACATGGGAGTGTTGAAGCGAATCGAGCCCCCCCACATCGAGATCAGGAGCGACGTGATTAGAATCACCGAGGGCACCGAAATCAGCACCGTTGTCGTCTGGAAAAAGGTCGAGATCGCAGGCCCCATTCCCGTGATATACATATGGTGGGCCCACACGATGAACGCGAGAAAGCCAAGAACCATGACGGCGTAAACCATGGTTTTATAACCCCACAAAGGTTTCCGCGTGTTACACGGGATAATTTCCGCGACAATCGCTATCGCTGGCAAAATCAAAACGTAAACCTCAGGGTGAGCGAGGAACCAGAACAAGTGCTGATACAGCAGCGGGCTACCACCACCTGCAGCATCAAAGGCCATTCCGCTAACATTCAGACCGGTGGGAATGTAGAAACTGGTTCCTGCCATGCGGTCCATAAGTTGCATGATTGCAGCCACCTCGAGAGGCGGGAAAGCAAGCAGGAGCAGAAAGCCGGTTACGAGCATCGCCCAGACGAAGAAGGGTAGTCGCATCCAGGTCATCCCTTGGCAGCGCAGGTTGATAATCGTACAAATGAAATTCACCGCACCAAGAAGAGACGAGGTAATCAGGAACACCATTCCCATCAGCCATTGCGTCTGACCTGTCCAAAACAGGTCTCCGTAATGCAAGTCGGTCGTTGTCGCCAAAGGGGAATAGTTTGTCCACCCTGCTTTCGCCGCACCGGACGGGAGAAAGAAGCTCACGAACATGAGAACTCCACCGAGAAGGAAGAACCAGTAACTCGCCATGTTAAGGCGAGGAAAAGCCATATCGACCGCTCCAATCTGGAGTGGCGTCACGTAGTTTCCGAAGGCGCCAAAGGCTAAGGGAACAACCCCGAGGAAGACCATGATGGTACCATGCATGGCACCAAACATATTGTAGAGGTCACCAGTGACCTTCCCGCCATCATCGAGCCAGGCTTGGAACCACGGCCAATCAGCAAGCAATGGAACAGCGCGATCGGGATAGGCAATGCTCCACCGCATCACCATCATCAGAAAAAATCCAAACGCTAGAAAAACAAGCGCGGTGAAACCATATTGGATCCCGATAGTTTTGTGATCGGTTGAGAAAATGTATTTCTTCCAAAAGGGTTCGTAGTGATCGTGATGATCGTGCTCCTCATGGACCGAATCGGAGGTCTGTTCGGTAACTGTGCTCATAAAAATTTCGACTTGGTGTTAAGACGCTACGACGGAATCAGAAAAAGAGAAACGAAGCAATCGAGAAACTTTCCCCATCGCTCGATTTTCTTACCCCTCTGGAAGAGGCTCGCCCGTCTGCAGGTCTACCTTGGCTCCAGAAAGATTGTCACCCGCTGGAATGGCAAGAAGTTCAGCCTCCGTATAAGGAGCGGCCTGCCCACTGAATTGATCCCTGGCGACCTGGATCATTTCCGTGGTTACAACGCCATCATCGCCTTCCGGAAGCGCTCCGAATTCGCGACGAATGTAGGTGATGACTTGAGCAACCTTCTCGTCACTCAGGTTATTCCAAGCGGGCATCAACTGATTGTAGGATTGGCCGGCGACTTTGAATGGGCCATTAATTCCGTGGAGAAGAATGGCTCCGAGGCGAGTAGTGCCGCCATCAACCCACTCCGATCCAACGAGTGGAGGAAATTGCCCGGGGAGGCCAAGGCCAGAAGCCTGGTGGCAGGCGATACAATTGTTGTAGACCTTTTTCCCGCCCTCCATCCAATCATCGATCCAAGCAACTTCAACACCTCCACCATCTTCACCACCGAGAGAGGGGCGAGCTTCAGGAACATAATTACTACTGGTGTAAATGTTGTCGCGAAAACCATTGCTGGTGCTGAAAAGCTGTCCGCCACCCAGAATTAAAATGATGGCGCTAAAGACGAGAACAGAAATTCCTACAGTTCCTTCACCTCCGGGATGCAGAGCATTCTCGCGGCGAACAGAATCATGAAGATCAGCAGCACTCACGGTGCCCTGTTCGTAGTCGATATTATTGTTTTCTTCGCTAGCCATTTTGACTGGGGATCACACGTTCGACAGATTATCCTTTCGAGGGGAGAGGTTGGTCCTTTTTCAGCGAAAGCAAATAGTCCACAAGGGCCTCGGCCTTTTTGTTTGGCACGAGCTTGCTGCCATCAGGAGATTTTTCGTAAAGGTGTAGAAAAGCAGGCATCCCGCTGTCACGGTCAATACTTGTTGGATCGGAGAGATGGCGATGCATCAAATCACGATCAGTAATGCGATGGCCCACATTAGAGAGGTCGGGGCCAATTCTCTGGTATCCGAGAGGAGCAATTTCCTCCTGCAAATAGTCACGCGCCTGAGTTTCGCGGGCAAAACCGTCTTCCTCGCGCCCTCCCCATCCCTTGCGCCACATATCAGCACCGGCGTAGGTTGGGCGAATGACCTGGGTGTGGCAGTAAGCGCATCCCTCGGCAGCATATAACTGACGTCCATAGTCGCTCGAACCATGCTGATACAAAGCTTTGTCTGGGTAGGCTGTGACACCCCCATCGACTTCCTGTCCCTCAGGATACGGAAGCGCCTTCAAGTTCGACCCCGTGATGAAAGGGACCATAACCAGAAAAATCCATGGTAATGCGAACGCCAGAGAGAGTCCGGCAATCAATTTGGCAAAACGATCAAATTTCATGCAATCACAGAGAAAAAATTAGGACATTTCTGCAGCGGCTTTTGCGCTGGCTGCTTTACCAGGTTCGGAGTGAAGAAGGGTCGGGCCCTCCGACTTGCGGCCTTTCCCAACGAACATCTGGTAAAGTTGGCAGAGAAAAAGAAGATTGGAATAACCGATCAAAGCCCATGCCGTGGCTCGGCCAACTACGTAGGCAGAAGAATTAACAAAAGAAACGGAAAAAGCACGGTCCCAAACCGCGAGATCCCCTCCCTGCGCGATTCCTCCCACCAGCATAGTGATGACGAGGGTAATGATCCCATACGCACTGAACCAGAAGTGATTACGAATACGTCCACCTGATGGCCACTCCGAACCTGTGATACGGGGAACGATGAAGTAGATTGCTCCGAAAATTGTCATCGAGAAGAAGCCGTAGAAGGCCAGCGTATCAAGTCCGACCATGAAATGGCTGAACTGAAGGTTCTTTCCAAAAAAGTATGTCGAGCTAGCTGCCGAAAGGATCGCGTAAATGGCCAACATCAACATTCCAAAGACGGTAAATCGAAGTGATGGGCTATACCTCCAAAGCTTGGAGCATCCTTTCAGAGAAATCATCAAATTGACAACCGTCGCGAGGATTGCGAGAAGGATAAAGATAGAAGCAGAACCGCTGATTGCTGACATCCACGCGGGGAACGGTCCTCCCATGTAACGGGAAAACCCAGTCCATCCAGCGAGGAAAGCGAGCAGCCAGAAACTGGCGTGAGCAAGTGGATAACTGAATATCGGCCGCCCCGAGATCTTGGGAATAATGTAATACGCGACCGCAAGGGAGACTGGAGCCATCCAGAAATAGCTCAGGTTCGAGATAAACCAAGCATTCAGGCCAGCTCCCATAACGGGTGCAGTGCCCTTATTGATGAGGATATTCGCGGTGACGAAAATCCACGGAAACCAAAGCACGGCTCCAACGACAAACATTTCCGAAATGTAGGGAAGCCCCTCTCGACGGGTTCGGAACATGGGAATCACCCACATCACCGTGAGAGCGTATGCAATCGCCAAGATAGGCCAAACCCAAGTGGGGAAATCCAGAAGAGGGATAGACTTTCCAAATCCAAACCAAACTGTGCAAACAGCAAGAGCAACAGCCGCATTCCAAATATGACCCGTTACAAGGACAGCAACCGTTTGCCGGAGAGGCGTCCGAGTAAGGCGAGCCATAAGCCACAGCATCACTCCAATACCCGCCTGCATCGCCCATCCATAGACGAGCGCATTCAGATGAGCAGGGAAAAGTCGGCCGTAGCCCATGAACTGGCATTCATCCCACAAACCGGGCACTCGCAGTTTTACGGAACTGAGAAACCCAAGAATGGTCGCAGCAAGAAGCCATGCCGCAGCGCTGGTGAAGAAAAACATCACCGGGTAGCGCGTCGAACGATCAATCGTTGCGCGCTCCTTAATCTCCTCCGGTGTTGGTTGTGGAACTGTCATAAAAACGTCGGGACCCCTGTTCGGCTAAAGTGGTTACTTCTTTTCCTCCTTAGCAGGTGGAGCATCTTTTGGCTTGGCAGGCTCAGGAGCGGCTTCCTTCTCAGTGTCAGCAGCAGATTGCTCTTTCATCTGCTTCAAAAAAGTCGGAGATCCTGGAACAACGATCGCGGATTCACTCGGGGCAGCGGGCGATTTGGCGATCGCTGCGAGAGCTTTGCTCACCTTATCCGCATCGAAAAGTTTGGCTTGCGCTGCATCAATTTCCTCACGATTCGCCCAGCGGGCTTCAGTAACCTCAGGACTGAAAGCGCCTTTGTATTCACGCTCTTCAATTGACTCTCGTCCGGCGAATCCAGAGAGGACTGATGCGAGAAATCCGAAAACCGCAAATAGTCCCAAAGTCCCGACAATTTGCTTGAAGGGGATCAAGGAGGATGAATTCGAGTTACTCATGAAATTTCTTCAGATTCGATTCGCTCAATTAGTTTACAACGTTAAGTGATTCATCCAGTCGAGGGTCACGACAAGGGAAGAGGCTCGCTGTTCCCAACTGACGCAAAAGGAAGAATCCGAACAGGCCGGCCACACTGACAAATGCCAGAATATCAAAAAGAATCGCACCCGGCATCACCATTTCCGTCCCGTTTGTGAGGGAGGGTCCGCGCTCAGGAATTATAATCCAGTAAATATCTAGAACATGCATCACGAGGTTCCAGACCGCCACAGCGGAAAGGATATGAGGGAGCTTCTTCACTTTCTGGATAAGAAGAACTGCGAATGGAATGAAGAAGTGCCCAATCACGAGGAAAGTGATGGTGTAGACGTTCCAGAATTCACTGTTACGAGTCAGGTAGAACTTCGTCTCCTCCGTAATGTTCGCATACCAGATCAGGAAGAACTGAGAAAACGCGATGTAGGCCCAAAAAATTGTGAACGCTAGCATCAACTTACCCATGAGGTGGTAATGCTCCATCGTAACCACATTCTTCAAATATCCGGAGCGACGCAGAAGCGTAACCATGATAACGAGAAGACCCATCGAGTTCAGCGCACAGCCAGCAAAGAGATAGACTCCCCACATCGTCGAGAACCAGGTGTAATCAAGCGCCATGAGCCAGTCGATGACAAGAAAGGTCCAGGCCGTTGCAAAGAATGGTAGAAAGCCACAACTCCAACGTCGGGCGAGGCGGAGCCATTTCGGACTTCCGTCGGAATCCTGCTTGATTGACCAGGCCCTTAAAATCCATGCGATTGCAGTGAGAACGATAAGGTAAAAGAAATAGCGGATATTCCATGCCATGGGATTGAGGAACCCTTCTTTCACGGCAAGCAACGCATTCGCTTTGCGGTAGTATTTTTCGACAAGCCTGTCATTTACCGCCCCTGTCGACATGTCTTCCGATGCAATCTCGTCCACCTTGCCCTGCAGGGAGGCAATCGCGCGATCGAAGTGGGCGCGGTGACCGGGACTTGGGTCTGCGATTGCCGCAAGCTTGGCTTTCTCAGCATCTAACTCAGCCTTGGCCGCCTTGAGCTGCTTCTCATGCTTCTGAATGTATTCTGGAGCGGATTTTCCCGCCTTCGCAACCGCCTCAGTCAAGGCATCTTCACGTTTCGGGAACCACTCCCAGAGCTTGTCGCGAAAACCAAAGAAGGAGAGCACCAGCGGCAGCCCGAGAATCAGCATGAACGGAATCATGCTCGCCAAATTTTCCATGAGACGGCGAATAACGACACCCCAACCCGAATTGGATGCATTGTGCAGCAAAGTCCAGAACAGGCCACCAACCGTTAACGAGAGGAAAAATACAACCGCAAAGAGCCAACTGTATCCCATCTCACCAGCCTTCTCCTTCCAGAGAAGAGCCATGATGAGGAAAAGAGCCGTTCCCCCACCCCCGATAAGCAGGCACAGGAACTTGAGGGCAGTGGGAGATTTAAAAAATTCCCCGTCCTTAAAATCGTCACCGTCTTTCAAACCAGCCATGAGATAGAAAATGCAGATAAAATCGAAAATTACTTAGCAGCTGCCTGCAGTGCCCTCACGTAAGCGACAATCGCCCATCGGTCATGCACGGAAACAACCCCGTTGTATGGACCCATCAGTCCTTTCCCGTGGGTTATCGTCCAAAAAAGTTGCCCTTCCGGCATTGCTCCGACCCGCTGATCGATCAAGTTAGCAGAGGGAGGTATTGCCCAGTACTTCGAGACGATGCCTTGCCCATTTCCTGACTCACCATGGCATGGCGTGCAAGTAATCTGGTATCGCTCCTTACCACGAGCGAGAAAATCATCGTCGAGCTTCAGCTTTTTGGGATAGCCCCTGCCGTAAAGGTCCCCAAGGAGGCCCGTATTGTAGTAGTCGGTGCCAACACTGTAATCCAAATCACTCGATAGGTTCTTTTCGTTGCCTTCGTGGGGAAACTTGAATCCAATAGGTATTGTCCCTGCAACAGGCTTTCGAGCTCCTTTGCCATCGGCAAAGAGGCCACTCTCTTTCTGAGGGCGCTGCTTATACTGCCTATCCATGTCATTGAACAATTCGAACGGAGGATCGGAGAATTTTTCGCCCCGAGGCCCAATCGCAAAGACAGCAGCTACGACTGCAATTGCTAAGATGAGAAAAAACCAACGCATTCCAATTACTTCTTTCAGTGTGCCACTTCCTCGATGCCACCCGCACCAAGTTCTTTCAGGAAATCGCGTGTTTCCTCTTTCTTAAATTTGGGATCGCGAGCTTCAACTACCATGATGAATCCGTCGTCGGAAAACTTGGGAAACAATTTGGAATTAAAGAGTGGATGGTTCCAACGGGGAAGCATGATGAAAATCAAAAGCCCGAACAGCGTCGCAAAAGCAGCGAGCAGGATAGTCAACTCAAACGTGACCGGGAAGAATGCAGGGATCGTAAAAAGATTGGTCGGCTTGTTCTGAACAACCGTGGGATAGAGACTGACCTGTGTGAAAAACTGCAGAAAAAGCGCAACGAAAGATCCAGTCGCACCACCACAGAGAACTACAGCTGAAAGCCAGCTTTTCCCGAGACCCATCGCATGATCCATGCCATGAACGGGATAGGGAGTATGCACATCCCAGCGTCGAAAACCCGCGTCACGGATTTTTTCGGCAGCGTGATACAGCTCGCTCGCAGAGGAAAACTCCGCCACGTAGCCAAACAGGCTTGATGATTTGTCAGTTGCAGTGCTCAAAGATACTACGGGTTAAATAATCACGATGCAGAGGATTGACGGCGCTTCTCTCGAAGACGCTTCCACTCAGGATAATGGGCATCCGCTTCCGGAAGGACCCCCTTAACCTCACTGGCAGCAATAACAGGGAGAAATCGAATAAATAGAAGAAACAGCATGAGGAACATTCCGAACGTTCCCAAGAACATTAACTTCTCTACCCAAGAGGGAGAATAATACCCCCACTGCCCCGGAAGGAAATCCCTCGCAATCGAAGTTGGGATGATCACAAATCGCTCAAACCACATACCTGCGTTCACGAAGTTCACGATGATGAACACAACCCAGAGGTTGTGACGCGACCACTTGAACCAGAATACCTGCGGAGCAATTACGTTGCAGAAAAACATGCAGTAGTAAGCCCAGGTATATGGACCAGAGAAAATACGAAGATGAAACGCATCCGACTCAAACTTGTTCGCGCCGTAGTAACTGATGAACAGCTCCATGATGTAGGCGTATCCGACAATCGTTCCAGTCAGTAGAATGATCTTCGCCATGTTGTCGATATGCTTCGCAGTAATCAGGTCCTCAAGCCCGTAAAGCTTGCGAACTGGAAGCATCAGGGTCAGCACCATCGCGAATCCACCAAAAATAGCACCAGCAACAAAGTATGGAGGGAAGATGGTAGTGTGCCACCCGGGAACAATTGAGGTTGCGAAGTCAAACGAGACGACAGAGTGCACGGAAAGAACGAGAGGAGTAGAAAGCGCAGCCAGAAGGAGATAGGCCATCTCGTAGTGGCGCCACTGGCGGTTTCCACCACGCCAGCCGAGAGCAAAGAATCCGTATAGAAACTTGGGCAGCTTCTTACTAGCCCGGTCACGCAGGGTAGCCAGGTCAGGAATCAGGCCGATATACCAGAAGATCACCGACACGGTGAAGTAAGTTGAAACGGCGAACACGTCCCAGAGAAGCGGGCTCTTGAAGTTTTGCCAAATCGCATTGGCGTTAGGTATTGGAGCAAGAAACCACACCATCCAGAAACGCCCAACGTGAAAGCCCGGGAAAATACCGGCACACATCACCGCAATGAGCGTCATTGCCTCCGATGCCCGGTTCACCGAGGTTCGCCACTTTTGACGAGTCAGAAATAGAATCGCCGAAATGAGCGTTCCCGCGTGACCAATACCGATCCAGAAAACGAAGTTCACAATCGCCCATCCCCAGGCAACAGGCTGGTTATTCCCCCACACACCAACACCCGTCGAGACGAGGTAAACCAGCGTGAAAAGGAGGCAGCCAAAAAGAGCCACCGAAGGAACAAAAAGCACCCACCAGATGAGCGGCTGGCGATTTTCTACGATTCCGCAAATCCGCTCGGTAATCCAGCCCATCGACCGATTGTTGAGCACAAGCGGTTCGCGAGCCACTCCTTCTGCTTCAGAAGGATGGACTTGAGAGTCTGCTGATGAGGTTCCTGCCATTTGCGGTAAAAGCGGTAGATCTGTTTAGTGCATTTTCGAGGTAACAGTGCCCACCTGATTCGCACCCGGCATATTCGGGTTTGGATTCTTGATGCGAGCGAGATAACTCGTGCGCGGCATTGTGCCGATATATTTGAGAAGATCGTAGTTCCGAGGGTTTTTCTTACCTGTCTTCGAATTAATCTTATCCTTCGGATGCTTGAGATTACCGAACTGTATTGCCTCGGCTCCACAAGCATCCTGACAAGCCACGGTGAAAGAGTTTGCCGGAACCTGAATGTCAGCCGAGTCACGCGCCGCAGCCTTTGCCGCAATCTTCGCGGCACTGATCCGCTGCACGCAGTAGGTGCACTTTTCAATCACGCCGCGCATGCGAACTGTGACATTGGGGTTCTTCTGGAGACGCTGTGTGGTCGTGGCATTTCCATTCGCAGGCGCCAACGGACCAAACTTGATGCCCTCGGCCTCAATCCCAGCGACCTCAATCTTCTCAATTGGACGCTTGTTGTAGTCGTAGTAATTGAAACGACGAGCTTTGTAAGGACAGTTATTGGCGCAGTAACGAGTTCCGATACAGCGATTGTAGGTCATCGCATTGAGACCATCTGACGTATGAACTGTCGCGTTCACGGGACAAACCGTCTCGCAAGGAGCGCTCTCGCACTGCTGACAGGCAACAGGCTGGGGAATCATTTCAATCTGATCATCATCGACAACGCGACGTCCAGGCTCCCCGTATTTACCCTGCTTGTATTCTTCAGCCTTCTTAAAATCAAGCCCCTGCTCACCAACGGTCTTGTCGTCCGTCGGACTGGTAAAGTAGCGATCCATTCGGATCCAGTGCATCTCACGTCCTCCGAGAACCTGATCCTTGCCAACAATCGGGATATTGTTTTCCGACTGGCAAGCAATCACACAAGCATTACAACCAATGCAGGTATTGAGATCCACCGTCATCGCCCACTGGTGTAGCGGATCAATACGGAATTCATGTCCATTCAGAACACCAATAACAGGATCCCCAGGGTTCTCCGCCTTATCGTAGTCGGGCCCCTTGTAGAGCGATACATTCTCAGGGATGTGATGATCCATTCCCTGATGCTCCGCAAAGTGCTTATCCTGATCATACATTTCGACCGTTCCTTCGCGAGCAATAGCACGCCCTTCCATGCTGTAGTGCTCAGCAGTGAGAGCAAGCTGGTGCTTTCCTGCCGTTTTGCGCAAAGCCACACCCGTGACAACGTAGCGACTACTCGAAGTCATGAGCGGATAAGCATTGAACCCGACACCCTGACTTACGGTATCATCAGCTAGAGAACCGTAATAACCAACCGGCAATGTAATCGCAAAATCGGCGTGACCCGGAGAGCGAAGCACCGGAGCCTTAACGCGACGCTCGCCAATTGAAAGTTCAACCAAGTCACCATCGTCGAGATCAAGATCGGCCGCAGTGGAGAAGCTCATCAAAGCAGCATTGTCCCAAGTCAGCTTCGTAATAGGATCCGGAGCTTCCTGAAGCCAGCCATTATTCGCGTAGCGACCGTCGTAGGTGGCGCTACTCGTCGCGAGAACGACTTCCAGCGATTCCGAATAGGGCAAGTCAGCAATTTTTACCGAGCCACCTTTGATAGAAACCTTTCCGGAGAAATTCTTTTTCGGAAGAACCGTATCGGCAAGAAATCCATCACGAAGCACATTCGTCCAATTTCCCGCACCAAGTGAACCGAAAGTTTTCTTCACCTCAGCCAGAGCCAACTCCTCGGAGGCACCCTCTTTGAGAAGAGACTGGAGAAAGACTATCTCAGACACCCCCCCCCAAAGCGGATCGATCATCGGCTGCTGGACGGAATAGACCCCTGAAACAGAATAGTGATCACCCCATGACTCGAGGTAATGAGTCCCATTGATGTGCCAATCAGCAAGCTTGGCAGTCTGGTTTACACGATATCCGAGATGAATGATCTCACCAACATCAGAGAGAAGCTCTGACATTCCCAATTCAGCCGGAGCATCAAATGCAACATCCCCTTCGTTCATTACGAAGAGGCGATCAATCTGACTACCTTTAATCGCAGCAGCAAGCTCATTTATACCACCGAGTTCAGGAAGCTTGTGATCAACAATCGCAATCTGCTTTCCATAAGCACCAAGAGCATTGTTTATCGCCGCAGTAAGAAGGTGCACCTCCTTGGAGTGACGACTGCCAGCTAGAACAACAGCGGAACCCTTGTTCTCAGCCAGATCAGCAACACACTCGTCAATCCAATCGGAACGGTAAATTGAAGAAACCACGCCCGACGTCACCTCTTTCGCGGCAGCAGTGAGCGTAGAATCACCGAGCTTCTCACCCAGCTTGGCAGCTACAAGCGCAGCCAGTGGAAGAATTTGAGAGGAGGCGATACGATAGCGATGATCCGCCTGTCCGCCAGTAAGCGAAAACGCTGATTCCGCCACGTAAAGGCGACCCATTTTCCCACCCAAATCCGGATTGCGTGTCGCAGAGAATTCGCCCAGCGAATCTTCCCCTACCGGATCAAGCCCCAGGAAATCACAATCGAGAGAGAGCACACGCTTTGCAGAAGACAATTCTACAACAGGGACAGAACCCTTTCCGTAGAGCTCATCAGAAGCCGCTCGCGCACCATCGGGACGAAGAGCCTCGTATTGAAACATCTTGAGACCCGGATAGGCCCTCGCAACCTCTTCGAGAAGACGATTGCGCGTCGGTGAAGTCGACTCCGAAACGAGAAGCGCTACCTTCTCACCGGACTTTGCCTCGCGAAATGGCTGCAGAAATGAGACCTCAAAAGCAGCAAGCGCAGATTCTTTTCCACCCTCGAGAACTCCGCGCGAGCGATCCTGATCATACATCTCAAGAGCCGTCGCCTGAGTGTAGGCCGAGGACCCTCCATTGGATGCCGGATGCAGACGATTCCCATCTACTTTTGTTGGGCGCCCCTCATGTGTCGTAACGACCAGTGGGTCACATCCAATACCGCCAAGACGCGGCTTGGCTGAAGAGTAATACAAGGCTTTACCCGGAATGACCCATTCCACGTGCTCATTGTAGGGCACGAGGTGCTGGACTGGGCGACTGCAGGAGACTCCAAATCCAGCGAGAGCCGTTGAGGCGCCCATGAGCTTCACAAAATTACGTCGAGATGTTTCATCCATCTCTAATTCCGCAGCCCCCTGAGGAAACTCACGCTCCAGCCACCCCTGAAATTCTTCGGTCTTTTCCAACTCTCCAAGACTGCGCCAATGAGTCCGGGAGGACTCTGGCTCGGCAGGATGATTCCACTTACGCTTCATTCGGTCGTCAAAAATTCAGTTTCGCGATCAACGGTGACACGCTGCGCAGTCCTGCGGTGGGTGAACATTCCAAGCCTGCTGCAAGTGAGCTCCAATCAGTTTCTGATCCCACTCCTTGCCCTCATCTGCCTTTTTCAACTCGTCAGCAGACTTATCCGTCTTGCCTGCGAGGTAGGCGTAGAATTCATCAGGATTCAAGTCGGCTGGCTCCCAATCCAAGTTCGTGACTTCATCAAGAGGACGAAGCGCCTCCTCCGGGTTCCGGTGACAATCGAGACACCAACTCATGCTCAGAGGCTCGTGATGAAAGACCACCGGCATCTCATTCACTTTACCGTGGCATTTCACACAACTGACACCGCGGTTTACGTGCACCGAGTGGTTAAAATAAGCGTAGTCCGGAGTTTTGTGGAGCTGGACCCATCGAATTGGATCACCCGTGTAGCCCTCGTAGTTTTCGTCCATCGCTGCACGCAGAGGTTCAAGCTTCGGCGAATCCGCTTTCACCTTACCTGGCCCGTGGCAGTTCCAGCATACTTGCGCAGTGGGAACATTCGAATGAGCCGAATTCTCTACGAAAGTGTGGCAATACCTACAGTCCATCCCGAGCTGGCCAGCGTGAAGACTATGATCAAAAGGAATTGGCTGCTGCGGCATGTATCCGACACGCGTATACTTCGGAGTCCACGAGTACCACGCAACCGCGATCACACAGGTTCCCAGCGCGCCAAGACAAAGAAGAATCTTGACGGCAAGGAGGTTGGTCCACCTTGGAAAAATATTGCCCATTGTTACTGGAAAAAACGTCCGTCCCGCTTGGGAGGACGCCCCCATTTAATCGCTTGTGAAAATTTTCACAAGCGATTTTTGGGAGATTTTTGCAATTTCCCGATTTTTTCCCTGAGGCCCACTCACCAAACCAGAAGAGCGTCGAAAAAACGACGTCCTGAGGCGTTTCCTTTAAGTGGCTCTTACCCAGATGTTACCCGGATATTACGGCCGATATTGCGACACACTTCCGTTGTAGGGATTCACCTGCAAACACACATAGTTGTCTGGCATCGAACTCTCAATCGCCCCCTCACCTTGAACCAGGGTGATGTACCAAGTATCACGGGCATCTCCGGAACGAAAGGGTAAATCGGTCGAGCCGTCAGGTCGGAAACGAAAGGAAATATAATCTGTCATTACCTTGGATCCACCGGCCCCGGCAGGGGCTTCATACTGCCCCTCTCTAGGCGACTCAAATCCGTATTTTTTGTCATCTCCCGTCGCCTTTCCCGGCTGCAAGAGCGTGCTCAGATCCAAATGGAATGCCGCTGGTGCACGAACTCGGAAGAAGGAACTGATTGGCTCCATATCCCCCTCCCTGTTGTACTGGAACAATTGGTAGGCTCGATACCTTTCTTCAATTTGCGCGGCCGAGGCATCAGCCAATTTAAAGAATCGAATTTCTACGTCCGAGCTTTTGGCGACAGCTTCTTGCTGAGCCAGCGTCAACTGGTTTTCCAACAAAGTACCCTCTCCAGTCAGCGTGCTCGCGTTGATTAAGCTGAACAGGTTTGGCGCTGCGAATGCCAGTAGCAATCCCACAACCCCCAAAACGATGAGCAATTCAATCAGTGAAAACGCTTTGCGCGAGGCATCTCGAGTTTGTGAATTTTTCATATCTACATAAATATTAAACGTAGGATAGCGATTACTCCATTCCGGGAATCTCCATACCGGAACGCTCACTCCACTTCGCACTTCTCAAAAGCACCATGGAACTGAACACCTTGTGATTGATTCGCTTTTCATCAAAATATTCCACAATGGCGGCGATATCCTTATCGTAGTCTCGCGTCCTTGTAGGGGCAGTGGCCAGAGCAGTATGATACTCCGGCACTGTGGAACCGTTCTCCAGACGAACAGCAGAAGCCTCATCAATGGCGATCATCGTAACTCGAACCAGCGGCGGAACTTGCTGCTCCGTGGTAGGTGACTCACCATCACTCGAATCATAAATGTAGTTTGGCGCGATTGTACTACTCGTATCGTTCCGGTCATCTCCAGAGCTTTGGATCGAATCTCGCGGCGAAATCAGAAGCGTAACGATGTTTTCAGCAAGCGGATTCAGGTGGTCGGTAAAATCTCCCTCTCCAACCCCGGCCAGGCCCTGCTTAAACCACTCCGTAAACTCCTGTTCCTCTCCCGCAGCCCGCTCTTCGGCCCCATCTTCGAAAACCTGATTCGCTTCTGCCGGCGGACGGAATTCCATCAAGCGATAGCGAAAGCGCTCTGCCGAACGAATAAATGACGGGCGAAAATCCTTATCTCCCCCAAATCCGACGAAATAGGCTCGCCCGTTGAAGAGATTATTCAGATTTGGATATTCTGTAGAAAATCCTAGTGGCCCCTGAAAGGCCACCGCGTGCCCCACATTGGTCATCTTGCTGGCTGACGACAACTCGTCAGCTTCCATCACCTTGAAGTGAAGCTCCGATGTCCGGAAGTAACCATCAACCAGCCCGTCCTTGTTATCATCTTTCAGATCCCAGTATGTATTCAACGAGGACTGACCAAGATTCTTCGTGATCAAATCGAACGAAACGCGCGCCTCACGAAACTGGCTGATTCTGCTTTCCGAATAGCGCCAACCCTCCTGAACCTGGTCCAGCACCAAGGTTAACATGTACATCAGCACCGAGAGGATAGTCATAGCCACCATCATCTCAATCAGGGAGAACGCCTTTGTTAGCGGTTTAAAAGAAATCTTCATGATCTTGTGTAATCCTTGCCCATCTTCACAACGTAGCTCTGGTAAACCGAAATGAGCTTCTGGTTGTCCTCATCACCCCAATCAAAGGTAGGCCGACCAGCAACAACCGCGATCTCAACGAGAATGGGGCGGAGATACTTACTCTCTTCGACACCTGAACCCTCTGAGAAAGCAAATCCATTGAAAGTGTTGCCACCGACGGTATCTGGCAAGCGCCCCCCATCTTTTGGAACACTAACTCGAGCGGTGAAAATGTGATCAAACGAACCTTTCACCGACGCGTTATTATTGGAATCTCCCAGTTCTTCGCCTTGAGAATCGTAAAAGATCTCCAAGCCGTCATAGTCATCCAATGGAGATTTTCCCGTGTCCCCCCCATACGGAGACATCTGCAATTCATTGAGGATCTGCTGATGTATCCTTGCCTGGATGGCACGATCACCGGCATCTCGCATGGTTTGCATGCCCTGAGGCAACATTCCAATGATAGAAACGAGAGCAACTGCGGCTATCGCCATTGAGAGAGTCACTTCGACCAAGCTGAACGCCGCTTCACGGCCCTGCTCGATCTTATGATAGTTTTGAGCTTTCATAAAGTTAACTTATTCCTCCGAACAAAAATCACGGTGCAAAACGCTTCGGATTCACGACCCTGAACTGGTAGTACTCTGACAGAGAAGCCGTGATATCAGTAGCAAAATCAGGGATTCTGTCGTCATT
>Ga0181587_10001101_pt1 | contig 22654 bp, 19 predicted proteins | sample 071ome_27_FD_132463 | JGI IMG/M metagenome (GOLD analysis project Ga0181587, IMG submission 132463) | Coastal salt marsh microbial communities from the Groves Creek Marsh, Skidaway Island, Georgia - 071409AT metaG (megahit assembly) | ecosystem: Environmental > Aquatic > Marine > Intertidal... | reverse complement strand
TTCTGGAAATGACGTTTGACGAAGTTTTCAGGATTTTAGACGATGGACTGATCATGAATGCCAAAATATTAATACTATTACAAGCATTGAGACTCCAATTATGAGTCTGCTAAAATGCTATTATGAAATACTCTGACAGACCCCGTCTCATCATTGAGGCCAGTGATGCTGATAAGCTGATTGATATTATAAGCATCACCATGCTTGCATCTGCTTTTGTGTACCTGAGCATGAATTATTCTGCCTTGCCCGATAGAATACCGACTCATTTTGACGGGAGTGGTCATCCTGATGGATGGGGAAGCAAAGAAACAATTTGGTTTTTACCGGTTTTAGGTGCTTTACTTTTTTTCGGGCTTAGGTTTCTTTATAATATTCCCCACAGATTCAATTATCTCGTCGAGATTACAGCTGATAACGCAGAAAAGCAATATCGGCTGGCAGTAAATATGATACGGTATCTGAACCTAGCTATCGCCATTATTTTTAGTGTCATTGTAATCTCCATGATCCAGATTGCTTTGAATCGCGCTGATGGCTTAAGCCCCTTATTTATGGTACTCATCGTTTTACTGATATTTCTTCCTTCGGTCTATTTTATATACAAATCTTTATTGAACAGGTGACAGTCGATTGGGGTCGCGGTAAATTTATTTGGGCATGCTTACTATTAATTGTTTATATTAATAACGAAATATAATCTATGAATAAGGAATCAGCCCCTGGCTTATCTTATCTGACCATCAATGCACTTATATGGGGCGCTGCTATCTTAGGAGGATCATATGTTTTTAAGGATATTCCTCGTTACGATCTCATTCTTGCTTTTTCAGCTGTCGGCTATTCCGTGTCTAATGCATTTATTTACTATTGTATGAAGCAGCATGGGTATTTCGATAAAAATGATCAAAATACAAGCCATTATTAAAAATTTAAATGTCATATAATTAATTGGCAAGTCGATTTATTCAAGCCGCTAATTATTCCCTAATAAGTTCGAAAGTGCTCAAGTATTTTAGTGTACTTATTGAAAAGAAAACTTTGATCAAAATAGGTATTTCAACGGGAACTAGTCCACAGTTGTTTTATAAATTGATTGCAGATTTTCTAAAGGAATTTCCGGAGAATCGTGAGAAAATATTTGTCTATCAATTGGACGAATGGGGTGGTTTGTCAATTAAAGATTCATCGTCCTGTGCCTACTATATGCAAAAATACGTTGTGGATGCCTGGGACTTACGTCAGGATCAATGTCAATTTATAGATGGATCAAGGTTGTTTGATAAATGCTATATTCACAACTTGTCGCAAGTATATAAAAATGTTTCTTTGGATTTAAGCATTTTGGGTTTAGGTGTGAATGCTCATATTGCTCTCAACGAACCGGGATCCGCCTATAATTCCCAATTTCGAATTATAAGCTTGTCAAATACTTCAAAAGCTCATTCGATGCTATCGGGAATGGTCAAATCGGACAAGCCAGTTTGCGGGATCACAATTGGGTTCAAGGAAATTTTAGACTCTGAAGTCTTGTATTTAATAGTAGCTGGAAAACATAAGAAAAAAGCCTATTCAGATTTTATTAATCATGTTGCAGAAGAGATTTGCCCTGCTGTAAATCTATATAGACACCCTCAGCTATTGTGTTTTATTGACAGCAGTTCTGTAAAGTAAATTCTATATTCATATATGCAATTAGATCTTCTAGACTGGATAGTCATTGGAATTTATCTCCTTATCACGACAGCAATAGGATTTTGGTTTACTTCTCGAGCTGGCAAAAGCATGGAGGATTACTTTCTCGCTGGAAGAAGTCTTCCATGGTGGATTGCAGGTACTTCAATAGCTGCTACGTGGTTCGCTACAGATGCCCCGCTAGCTGCTGCATCACTCGTCAGGCAACATGGTATTTTTGGGAATTGGTTATGGTGGTATGAGGCAGGTGGTTTGATGTTATTGGTGTTTTTCTTTGCCAAATACTGGAGACGGAGTAATATCATGACTGATGCTGAGTTGATGGAAATTCGCTATTCAGGTAATGCGGCTGGGTTTCTTAGGGTATTTTCCGCTATCTATAATGGCATTATCAAGAATTGTGTAATTATGGGGTGGGTAATGTTAGCCATGGTGAAGTTTGCACAGGTACTTCTTGGATGGGATGCTAGCCTTACGCTTGGAATATGTGTATCTATTGCAGTTGTATATACCTTTGCATCAGGATTATGGGGAGTAGTTAGTACTGATATGTTCCAGTTTTGTACTGGAATTATTGGCTCTGTAATATTAGCAGTTATTGTCCTTAATACTCTTGGAGGTCCAGCCGGAATGGTGGATAATATCAGTAAGTTAAGCGATACACCAGAGGGTGTAATGGATATCTTGCCAAGTACTAAACATACAAGTCCTTTAGAGTTTGTTTCCTATCTCTGCTTGATATTTGTCCTATGGTCACGAAGTGGGCATGACGGATATAGTGCACAGCGTTTGTTTGCTACACGTTCAGATAAACATGCGGTACTTGCTAGTTTTTTATGGGGGTTTCTTGGGATTACTGTGATGACATGGCCTTGGATCATAGTAGGTCTGGGTTCTCTTGTGATTTTTCCTGTCTCTGAGGCTTCCGCAGCCTTGTCTGCAGATCCGGAATTAGCTTATCCTATGATGCTATCCGAACTTATGCCTGTAGGTTTGAAAGGTATGCTTGTTGCATCATTTCTTGCAGCATTCATGAGTACTATGGATACGCACCTGTGTTGGGGAGGATCATATATGGTCAACGACATATATAAGCGATTTTTCCGCAAAAATGACTCTGAAGAACACTATGTCCTTGCGTCAAGAGTTTCAATTCTTTTTCTTGCTGGCTTAGCGACTATTACAGCGTATTATATGGACTCTATTGAACGGGCGTGGATATATATTATAGATCTTACTGCTGGTATGGCGATAGTATGGGCACTTCGCTGGTATTGGTGGAGGGTGAATGCGTGGGCGGAGTTATCTGCAATGATATCTTCACTTATACTTGCAAATGGAGGCTTTATAATTTCTGGCCTTTATTCATTTGGCCTGTTGAGTGATAAATGGTACGACAGTATTAATATGTATTATACAACAGATTATAATATGATTAGGGCTGTATTTATCCTTTTGATAAGTACGGTAATATGGATATCTATTGTTTTTATAACTGATGCTACTGACCGTAAAGTACTTTCAAAATTCTACAGAAAAGTACAACCATCTGGATGGTGGGGCCCCATCGCAGCCGATAATCTTGATGTGTCAACCGGTCCATCTGGATGGCACAAATGGAAAGGATGGTTTTCAGGTGTTGTATTTGTTTACAGCAGTCTATTGGGAATAGGATATTTGGTGACAGCACGATATCTTATGGGTCTTTCTTTTTTATTTGCTAGCCTGCTTTCACTTTATATATTGATTAAGCAATTTGATATCAATTCATCAAAAATCAAAAATTTATGAGTCTTAGAATTGTTCTTATAGGGGCTGGTAGCAAGGAGTTTGGACCTGCTACCACCAGAGATGTGATGCTGAGTGATATCCTAGCAGGAAGAAATATCCATTTGGTATTAATGGATATAAACCCTGTTGAGTTGGAAAACCACCAGAAATATGCAGTGGAGATAGCCGAAAAGCTAAATCGTAATATAATAGTTAGTCATACAACAAGTCTGGAAAAGGCTCTGGAGGGTGCGGATTTTGTAATTACGGCTATTGAAATAAAACGTTATTACTACTGGTCTCAGGATTTTCATATTCCCCGAAAGTATGGGTTTAAACAGATTTATGGCGAAAACGGGGGTATTGGAGGAATTTTTCACGCACTTAGGAATTTTGGCCCGACCCATAAAATTGTGACTGCAATGGAGCAAATCTGTCCAAATGCTATGTTGTTAAATTATACGAATCCATTAACAAAATTATCTGAGCTTATCTCCAGAATAAGCTCGATAAAATTTGTTGGGCTTTGTCATGGGGTATTTCAGGGAAAAACTCAATTAGCTGCTTTGCTTGACCGTGATGTTCATTCTTTTAATGCTGAAGCATCAGGCATTAATCATTTCAGCTGGTTTCACAGTATAACAGATTCAGATGGAAATGATCTGTATCCTGAACTAAAAGAAAGGGAATCAAAGGCTCATTTGTTATCTGATTGGGATGAAATTGCTTTAAGCAGAGTATTACTAAGGGTATATGGTTTGTATCCTTCACCAGGGGCAAACCACATAGGTGAATATGTGAGGTGGGCTTCCGGTTTTCTTGCTAGCCAGCAATTACAATATTATTATGATCCCCTTGAGGGAGATCCATGGATTAATAAAGAAATTCCAACCTATTTATATAATCTAAATGTAAGACCTACAGAGATTCCATTTGATAAGAGCCTTACCAATAATGCTTTGTACCCTCATGATAATAAAAAGAATTCTGAAGAAATATGTGGATCTGGCGAATTGGCTATACCCATAATTGAGGGTATCTCTGAAGGCCACGAACAATATCTTGATGCTGTCAACTTACCGAATAAGAATCTACTTGTTCCTGGATTGCCGAAGGATGCAATTGTAGAAGTGCCTGCATTTGTTTCTTCGCGTGGGATCGAAGCCAAGTCTATGCCGACTTTGCCAACAGGAGTTCTGGGATTTCTTCATATTCAATGCAGTATTAACAAACTTCTTGTAGAAGCATATCTTGAAAAATCACGACTTAAATTGTTACAAGCTGTGTTATTGGATCCTACGGTTGATTCTTACAGTAATGCTGTCATGTGTGTCAATGAAATGTGTGATCGTCAGGCAGATGTTCTCCCTGAATTAAAATGGTAAGTTGGATTGTGGTGATATAAAATATTGTGCAATAGGTCATGTGTGTATGGATAAAGTCGGCGAAAAGAATTATATACCTGGGGGGTCAGCTGCTTATGCATCGTTATTGGCGCATAAACTGGGTTGCAAAGTCAGTATAAAGACATCCTATGGACCTGATTTCCCTTTTGTTTCAATCTTTGATGACATTGAGATTGGTAATTCAGGTTCTGAACGAACTACAATTTTTTGTAACGACTATAATCATGAAGTCCGAAGGCAATTTCTGCTTCAGGAGGCGGAAAAAATTCAAGTTGATTCTGATCTTTTGGATTTTGATGAATTTGACATAGTTCATTTTTGTCCAATTGCTGATGAGTTTTCAGCTCGGCTAATCTCAATGGTTAGCTCTAAGGTATTTAAACTTGTGACTCCGCAGGGTTGGCTTAGAAAGAAAAACCAAGATATGAGTATAAGCTCCAAATCTATGGATTGGTCAATGCTTGCACATGCGGATATAGTAGTTATGAGCAGAGAGGATTTGGAAGATCAGAATATATTTCACCAGCTAGTTACTTCTAGGGTTAAGTGTCTTGCAGTAACAATGGGGAATGATGGAGTAAGGGTATACAGCAAAAAAAATATAAAGCATTACCCGGCAATACCTTCCAAGCCGGTGGATACTACTGGAGCAGGTGATATTTTTGCAACAGCTTTGGCCTTAGCTTACTACACTAGTGGAAATCTTGACAAAAGCGTAGAGTATGCTCAAAAACTAGCGTCAGATAGTGTAAGATATCGAGGTCTGGATTTCATTACGAATTTAGATGCATTCAGATATGAATAAAAGCTTTGATTTGACTTTTGTGACTGCAAGGCTTTTATTGAAACCCTGTACTACTGAAGATGCTGATCTTGTTCTTGCATTATTAAACTCAGCTTTGTTTATTCAATTTGTAGGAGATCGAAATGTCAGGGATTTAGAAGCCGCCAAGCAGTATATCCGGGAACGAATGTTGCCTCAAATGAACCGAATGGGATTCGGTAATTACGTCATTATCCGAAAATCCGACAGCATGAAATTAGGAACTTGCGGCTTATTTGACAGACCGGGCTTGGAAGGTATCGATATCGGTTTCGGCTTATTGGAACCATATCACGGGAAGGGTTATGGCTATGAAGCTTCCGTATGCATACGGAATGCTGCTTTTGAATTATTTGGAATTAAATTGCTTAGAGGGGTTACCGTAAAAGAAAACAAAGCCTCTCGTGGATTATTGAAAAAATTGGGTATGCACTATGTCCAAGACGTCAGGCTTCCAGGGGACACAGTGGATTTGATGCTCTACGAGTTAAGCTTCGAAACATTTAAAGGCATATAATTATTCCTCCGTCATATCATCTGATTTCTCAAGAGACTTTAGCTATATTTAGGAAAAAGGCTATTGGAAATAATACTGGTATCTCTGGCTGCTTTTTTGGCTGCTATCCTGACTTTCTTTTCAGGATTTGGATTGGGTACTATCCTGACGCCTGTATTCCTGATTTTCTTTCCTGTAGACCTGGCTATTGCTCTGACAGGTCTCGTGCATTTTTGCAATAATATCTTCAAGTTGTTTTTAGTTGGTAAAAATGCAAGGCTATCAGTCTTATTAAGATTTGGTATCCCTGCTGTATGTGCAGCGGCTCTAGGGGCTTGGGTTTTATTGCGATTGCCAATTCAGACCACATTGTATGCTTACGATTTGTATGACCATAGCTATGATGTTTCACCTGTTGAATTTGTTATCGCTTTGTTCCTATTGATTTTTGCTGTATTTGATTTGCATCCGGGGCTTAGGAATATACAATTCGATAAGTCAAAGCTTGTTATCGGTGGCTTACTGAGTGGATTTTTTGGTGGCTTATCAGGGCATCAGGGTGCTCTCCGCTCCGCTTTTTTAATAAAGTCGGGTTTGTCTAAAGAAGCCTTTATCGGTACAGCTGTAGTTATTTCTAGTTGTGTGGATTTTTCCAGATTGATGGTTTATTCTACGCGATTCATGGATGCTTCTCTTCTAGAGTACAAAGGCTTGATGATTATCGCTACTATAAGTGCTGTGACGGGGGCATATATCGGCAATACTATGTTGAAAAAGCTCACTTTAGCTTTTATCCGGAATTTTGTAGCTGTTCTTTTAATTGTCTTATCCCTGGCTTTGGGATTGGGCTTTTTGTGATGTATCCAAATAAACGGAGATACGAATATTAGTTTTATGAGTTTTCCATTTCCTGCAATTCCGACAACAGACATAAAGGTTGAAGCTAATACTAACATGGAAATGATACTAATCGCTGATGTAGGTCTTGGTCTCTTGTGAGAACTCAATCAATTCGTAAGCGTCAGAAACCTGAAAGACTGAAGGAAGGATATTTATGATCTGGTAAGGCGATAAAAAAGAACTCTTATCCTCAAGGATTGTAAATAATCAGTATAGTCCTATTTTTACAAGCAAACAAGGCCGTTGGCAGAGATTCAAAAAGATATAAATTTGGCAGCCCGGGCTATCCGGGAAGGAAAGCTTGTGGCATTTCCGACCGAAACCGTCTACGGGCTTGGAGCGGATGCTCTTAATCCCATTGCTGTTGCCCGAATCTTTGAACTTAAGGAGCGTCCCAGTTTTGACCCTTTGATTGTGCATATATCCAATCTGTCTGCATTGTACAAACTGACAGATGATCCCAATCCATACATAAGTATTCTTGCCCAAAAATTCTGGCCAGGGCCATTGACCATGGTCCTTAAAAAGTCGAAACTGGTTCCGGATATTGTGACTTCCGGACTGGATACAGTAGGGATACGCATGCCGGATTCAGACATTGCTTTGCAACTTATTAAAACATCAAATTGTCCCATAGCTGCACCCAGTGCCAATAAATTCGGAAAGTTGAGTCCTACGAAGGCAGAGCATGTGATTGGTCATTTATCTGATGTAGATTATGTCATTGATGGAGGCCAAACAACTGTCGGTATTGAATCAACGATCATAGCACTTTCGGAAAATGGTTTTCGTTTATTAAGGCCGGGTGTTATAACACGAGGGGACATTGAACGCTATGTGCCTTATGATGAAACTCATGAGGAAGGGGATGGCGTTGCGGCTCCTGGAATGATGGATGCGCACTACAGCCCGGAAAAGCCTTTGTTCCTTCTTTCAGATGTTGAAGGATTAAAACTTCAAGCTCAAAGAGGTATTTACATTCAGTTCAGGAATGCGCCTCCACCAGGCTTTGATAAGGTGCTCGAAATGGCTCCGGGTGGTGATCTGAAAAAATATGCTGTCAGGATGTTTTCAGTCATCCATGATTTGCAATTAAGAAATATCGACTTTATACTTGTTGAGGATTTGCCGGAAGAAGGTGTAGGTATTGCCATCATGGACCGCCTGCGCAAAGCCAGCTTCAATCATAAAGCCAGTGTGTCACGATTTTTACATAAGTGATGATTCCTTTTTGTTGTATGAGAATATCTACAACAGTTTTATGCACAAGCTTTTTGAAACCCAGAGTGATTTTTTGGATGAGGTAAAGGAAGGTGCCGATGAGGCAGCCATGAAAAAGTGGAATGACTCAATCAAACAATATCTCGACATTGATAATCTGCAGGAGTGTAACTTATTCCAGGAGGAGTGAGAACGCTAAAGCCAGCGTCTATTAGTCATAACACCCTTCTCCTTCTTCAGCAAGCAGTATTTTAAGTCCAAAAGTCCCCCAACTCGTGCGTTGTGCCTGCAATAAATTAAATTCAGCAGTTCTCGTATTGACAGAAAAGTTGATTTCCACTTTCTTAAAGGCTTGTAGTTTTATGCCTGCATACGCTTCGTAAATAACTCTTTTGGTATCTGAAAAAGAGATATAGTGATCATCGCCCCATCCAAACCAACCACTAAGATGGGCATTGTAAAGTACAAGCCTTGCAATTGCTCCAGCTGATATGGCCAAGGAAAGGTGTTCGTTGTTGACAAGCAATACTCCCGGGTTGTGGGTATCTGTATAGCTTAAATTATCGACCATTTTTTCTACGTTCATGACCTTTCCAATGTCAAAGCCCAGTCCGAGATGGGTATAATATCCAAGGCTTAACTCAGGCCTGACTTGCAGTGCAAGCTTTTTTACAGGCCTCCAGATAACGGCTTCTGCAGCAAGCTGATACATGAACACGGGCATAAGACTCCTGTTCACCTGCCCCACAGCATATTCCTTGGATCCATCCTGTTCCCACAAGTTGCCATCAGGCCTGTGTGCGCCAAATAGATTTTCAACAGATTTGACCAGGCCCAAACTCGCAAAACCGAAAGTGAATGAGCTGTTGATAGCCATATCGAGGCGTCTTGCCGAGTGTACGAACAATTTATTCCCTTCGATGCGACGTGTGCTTCTGAAACCGGTAAAAGACGAAAATGGCCTGTCCTGAAAATGGCTGTATCCAGCGAGTGTGTCTTCGGCAAAGTCTGGAATTTGGTCAGATATGTGTTGTGGGCTGAACCCAACGACGGTGAAGACAAAATTATGTGATTTGCGTTCCTGTCTGAATCCGATATTATACAGAATTTTGTCAAGCAGGAATCCATCTATTTTTTCTCTTACAAACGGCAAGGCAAGGTAGGGGTGATTGGCCAGGGCGCCATAAAAGCCTAGACGCAACGCTACCGTGTAGTTATTACTTAATGTGGTACTATCCCTGAGGAAGTCGGCGAAGTAATCCTGGTCGATTGACAATTCAAAGCCGGTTAAGTCATATTCCTGTGCTTCGACAGGCTTTTGGAGGGCTGCAACAATAAGAAATAACAGAAGGTATCTTTTATTCATCCGGCGAATCTAATAAATTGATCAGGAATAGACTTTTCATTGACACAAATTAAAGCGTAAAATGTCTATCTGTGTTGTCTTAATGTGGAAGCTTATTCAATTTTATATAAAAGAAAATCAACTACTCAAAAGCTGGAAATGTCTTAAGTGTTACATTATCAGTCACTTAGCTTGATTTATGTTGTTTTTTTCCTTATATTAATTCTTTAGTCTTTGGCAAAATATCGGAATTATGAATGATATAAGGATAAGCAGAGAAGGACAGAAGGCAGGTATCAAGCAACTCATAAGCAAGTTCAGGGCAGAGATGCCTCCTATTGAAAAAGCCCGAAGATTCAATCGTATGGAAAGGAGGAGAGCGCTCATGAATCTGGTCCGAAAATTATCCAGACACCAGTACAAATAGTCGGTTCATTGCCGAGTTCGATTAAATCCTGATCTGTTTAAAACATTTTCACATCTGCTAAGCGATTGGAATATATTTGCATGTTTATACATGTATTGTGACTGCTAAAACCAAGTACCATCCATTCAGGACCAACGTCAAATTGGCTCTCCCTTTGATAGCTGGTCAGCTGGGTCAGGTGTTTGTGATGTTGGCTGATAATATTATGGTGGGGCAGCTAGGTACCGTAGCACTGGCAGGTATTTCCTTGGGTATTGCCATCTTTGCATTTGTTTTTGTCATAGGCATGGGTCTGGGTTTTGCACTTCCGCCATTGGTAGCAGAAGCCTATGGCAAGAGAGATATCAAAAGTATAAAGGAACCACTCTTTAACAGTATGCTGATTAATATCGGATACGCTTTAGTGGTGATACTCCTGTTTGAATTATTTGCGCCATTGATGTATCACCTGGGACAGGAAAAAGATATTGTCGCTGTTGCCATGCCTTATTTGCGTCTTTCGATTTATTCTATGCTGCCCTTTATGTTTTTCCAGGTTCTTCGTTCATTAAGTGATGGAAAAGGCAGCACCTCGATTGCTATGAAGTCACTTTTAGTAGCCAATATGTTTAATATTCTGTGTAATTATATACTGATTTTTGGAAAGCTGGGATTTCCTGCTATGGGTGTTGAAGGTGCTGCCTTGAGTTCTTTGCTGGCGCGTTGTGTAATGGTTCTAGTCTGGTTCGTCTTGATATGGGAGTCAAAGGAATTTATGGCTCAGTTTTCTGGCTGGACCTTAAAACTGGCATCGACTAAAATGAGCACTAAGATATTTCGTTTAGGCATCGCAACATCATTTCAAATGCTGTTCGAAGTTTCTATTTTTTCAGGCTCTACACTTATGATGGGACGCATTGGGGAGACTGCTTTGGCAGCTCACCAGATTGCTTTAAATATAGTATCAGTCAGCTTTATGTTTACCAGTGGCTTTGCATTAGCGGCTACAATAAGGGTAGGTCAGCACTTTGGTAATAGAGATTCTGTCGGCGTGAAGGAAGCAGGTGTGGCAGCATTGTCCATGTCGGCGCTGTTTATGCTGTTTTCAGCAGTGTTATTATTCCTGCTCAGATATTTTTTGCCATCCCTGTATATAAATGAAATTGAAGTTATTCAACTGGCTGCCAGTATGCTCTTGTTTGCTGCGGTATTTCAAATTCCTGATGGCGTTCAGGTCAGTGCTATTGGTGCATTGCGAGGTGTTCAGGATGTAAAAGTGCCAGCCATACTGACTTTTATTGCCTATATACTTATAGGTCTTCCGACTGGATACTTTTTAGCCTTTGTTCTGGAGTTTTCCTATGCTGGAATATGGCTGGGCCTGCTAACAGGACTTAGCCTTTCGGCACTTTTTAACACAATTCGTTTTTTCAGAATTCAGAGACATATTTTCCCCGTAATTTAGGGTGTCATGCTTCGAGTTTAAAATCTCCATAACAATTCCATAATAATTTGAATTATATTAGAAGTGTATAATTCTGATAAAAAGATTATATAAGTACGAGTCGAAAAAATAAACTGATCTTTAATTCTTTATTACAAGAATTATCGGGTTATGGCTCAGACTCATAAGTTAATATCAAACCCGATCACAATGCCAGAAAAGCCAATTATTTGGAGAGGAATCATAGGGTTCATACTCGGTGTAGCTCTCGTTTTTCTTGCTTTAAAGTTTAAGGACAGGATTGTTGCTTCCAAAAAACAGCCTGCCATTAAAGTCGAGAAACAAGTCAAAAAAGTTATTACAGATACGGTTCGGAATTCAAGTATTCCTGTAGAGATCATCGAAAAGGGGACACTGCAGGCACTGCGTAAGGTAGAATTGTATTCTGAAGTCCAGGGTATCATGAAGCCTGGCCAAAAGCTCTTCAAACCTGGCCAATCCTACAGAGAGGGTGAATGGATTCTTGAAATTGATGATTCAGAGTTTTTAAGCAGTCTGAAGGCAGAAAGATCTGTCATTTATAATCAAATCGCTCAGGCTATGCCGGATATACGACTCGACTATCCGGAGCACTATGAAAAGTGGTCTGCATATCTTGGTCGGTTCGATGTAAATACCGATGTTCCGCTATTACCGTCTTTTGATGAGGATAAGGAGCGATTTTTCATCAACAGTAAAGGAATAGTCACGAGTTACTACAAGATTCGAAATCTTGAAGAGCGATTGAAAAAGTTCCGCATAAAGGCACCATTTTATTGTCTGTTGACCGAAGCCATGGTTTTTCCGGGAGCCCTGGTGCGGCCTGGACAAAAACTTGGTGAGATCATCAGCCCAGCAGTATACGAAATGGCCGTTAGTGTTGATGCCAGCTACATAAATTATATCCAGACAGACCAGCAAGTTAAATTGCGAGATCTCGAAGCGCAGAATACCTGGACGGGTCGAGTTGTCAGGATCGATCCGGTTGTCAATACGGTGACTCAAGGCATTACAGCCTACATTGAAGTCCGTGGAAAAGGCTTGAAAGCAGGCATGTTTCTCGAAGCGATATTCAGTGGAACACCGGTGGTGAATAGTTTTGAATTATCTCGTAAGCTGCTGATCGAGAATAAGTCGACCTTCGTAGTTCGTGGTGACAGCCTTGCTCTGATACCTTTAACGATCAGCTTTTTCAAGGAAAGCACCGCTGTAGTAAGTAACCTGAAGGATGGTGATATCGTTTTGAAGAATCCTGTTCCGGGAGCCTATGACGGTATGTTGATAGAAGTTATTAACCCTTAATCTTAGTATCTGATAGCACGACCAAAATGAAGAAAATTATTTCATATTTCATCAGGTATCATGTGGCTGTTAATATTATGGTGATAGCTTTCGCCATTTTCGGAATTATGGGTGCACGGTCAATGCGTTCAAGCTTCTTTCCATTGATTGACTCAAAAATAATCACCATCCAGGTCAGTTACCCGGGAGCGTCTCCACAGGAAATAGAGGAAGGCGTTGTGTTAAAAATAGAAGAAAATCTTAAAGGTCTGCTTGGTATTGACAGGGTTACTTCTATTTCCAGAGAAAATTCGGGTACAATAACAGTTGAGATTTTAAAGGGTTATGACATCAATGTGATTCTTTCAGAGGTCAAGAATGCTGTTGACAGGGTGCCTTCTTATCCAGTAGGAATGGAACCTCTTGTAGTAAGTAAGCAGGAAAGTGTCAGGGAAACCATTTCTTTTGTTGTTACCGGAAAAAATATACCTCTTCGCACCTTGAAACAAATTGCGCGCAATGTTGAAAATGACTTGTTGCGTATGGATGGCATATCGAAAGTTGAACTTACTGGATTCCCTCTGGAAGAAATTGAAATAGCTGTTGATGAAAAGGATTTGCTTGCCTATCAGCTAAGTATTGAGGAAGTTGCAGCAGCTGTTGCCAGTGAAAACCTTTTGACAACGGGTGGTAATATCAAAACGGATATTGAAGAGTACCTGATTCGGGCAAGCAGTCGGTCCTATTTTGCGGATGAGTTAGATTATGTTATTGTCAAGACGAATATTGATGGAAGTGTTGTTTATCTAAAAGATTTAGCAGAAGTAAGGGATATTTTCAGAGATATACCTGATGTCAATTATTTCAACGGAGAACTGTCTGTTAATGTAGCAGTGAGCAATACCAATATCGAGGATCTTATAAGTTCTGCCGATAAAGTCAAAGCCTACATTGAGGAATTCAACAGCAAGTACACCAATGTGCAATTGCATGTTGTCAGCGACTCAAGTATTACCTTGGTACAGCGTACCGAGCTTTTGACTGAAAATGCTCTAATCGGTATTTTGCTTGTGTTGATTTTATTGTCCTTGTTTTTGAACACCCGACTTGCTTTTTGGGTGGCCTTTGGCTTGCCAATCAGTTTTCTTGGAATGTTTGCATTTGCGGGGCAAACAGGGATTACGATAAATGTGCTTTCTCTCTTTGGAATGATTATAGTTATTGGTATTCTTGTTGATGACGGAATCGTAATAGCGGAAAATATATTCCATCACTTTGAGAAGGGGAAAAGTCCTTTGCGAGCAGCTATAGATGGTACTATGGAAGTAATACCTCCTATCTTTTCTGCCATCGTGACGACCATGCTGGCTTTTTCAACCTTTCTCTTTCTTGATGGGCGTATAGGAGAATACTTCGGTGAAGTAGCTGTGATTGTTCTGCTAACTCTATCTGTATCCTTGATTGAAGCCCTCGTTATTTTGCCAGCTCATATTGCGCACTCTAAGGCGCTTGTCAAGGATAACGACAGGCCTAAGAAAAAGACTTTGGTGTCCAATGTATTTGCAGGATTGCGGAAGATAAATCACTATGGAGATGAGATCATGAATTTCCTCCGGGACAGGATATTCTCAAAAGTTCTTCACTTCGTTCTCAAGAATAAATTTCTTTCATTCAGCGTGGTGTTAGCGCTGTTTATTATTACAATTGGATCAGTACAGGGTGGGATTATCAGAACCAGCTTTTTTCCGATCATTGCATCTGACAGGGTGCAGGTGACCCTTAAAATGCCTGAAGGCACTCATGTTGATATTACAGACTCACTGGCAATGGCTGTTGAAGATGCTATGTGGCAAGTGAATGCAAGCTTTAAGCCCAGACAAACGGGTGGGCAGGATATTATTGAAAACGTCATTCGACGTATTGGTCCCGGCTCAGCAAATGCTACTATTACTGCGAATTTGTTGCCCGGAGAGTTGAGGGATTTTCCATCTTTCGTGATAAGCAATGCGATCCAGGATTCTGTCGGTCAGATTTATGAAGCCGAAAGCCTTATTTATGGCTCGGGGTCTAATTTTGGAGGAAGGTCTGTTGCTGTATCCATCCTTGGTAACAACATAACTGAATTGAAAGGTGCCAAAGAAGCGTTGAAAAGGGAGCTCAATAAGCTGGCACAGCTTAAAGACATCAGTGATAATGATCCGGAGGGTATCAAAGAAATAAAGCTTGAACTAAAGAAAGAAGCATACCTGTTGGGATTGTCTACAAGGGCACTGATGAATCAGGTCAGAAATGGATTTTTTGGTTTTCAGGTACAGCGCTTTCAAAGAGGGCGTGATGAAATTAAGGTATGGGTCAGGTATGATGAAACCGGAAGGTCTACAGTCAAGAAGTTAGATGATCTTCTTGTCGCTACACCATCAGGACTTCAGGTCCCGTTGAGGGAGGTAGCAGAATATAGTATCGAAAGGGGAGACGTAGCTATTAACCACCTTGAAGGGGAGCGAGAAATCCAGGTGTCTGCTGAATTGAAGAATCCTACAGATAGTGCAACAGACATTATGGATTTGATCCGGACCCAGATATTTCCAGACATTCAGGCGAGGTATCCAAGTGTCAGGCCATTATATGAAGGCCAGAATAGGGAGGCAGGCAAATTTATAGGATCAGCCAAAGTGGTCTTCCCGATTGTCTTGATACTGATCTATATTGTCATAGCCTTCGTTTTCAGATCCTACAGTCAGCCTCTTCTATTGTTGTTTCTTGTTCCTTTCAGTATGATAGCAGTTGCATGGGGGCATTGGCTGCATGGAATGTCAATAAATATACTTTCATTGCTTGGCATTATTGCTCTTATTGGAATCATGGTCAATGACGGTCTGGTATTGATCAGTAAGTTTAATGGCAACCTCAAAAAAGGAATGCACTTTGATGATGCCCTTTATGAAGCTTCACGCTCAAGGTTCAGGGCAATCTTTTTGACTTCCCTGACAACTATTGCTGGTCTGGCCCCTCTTATCTTCGAAACAAGCCGACAAGCACAATTCCTAATTCCTATGGCTATCTCAATTGCTTATGGAATTGGCATTGCCACCGTATTGACTTTACTGGTATTGCCTATTTATCTCTCCTTTGTCAACCGGGTCAAACTCTACTGGAACTGGCTGGTCACCGGAACATGGCAAGAGGCTGAAAAGCTTGAAAGGGCAGTTAAAGAGCTCAAACACGAAAAAGATGATTGGTAGACAGATGTTGATAATGCTGGTTTTTATTTCCATGGCGCATTGTTCATATGGGCAAGAGGATTCTCTTGCGCTCACTCAGGCCATTGAATATACTCTTGAAAACAATTTTCAGATACGTATTACTCAAAATATCAGTGATATTGCTGAAAAAAACACAACTGTTTTCAATACAGGGCAATTGCCATCGGTTTTTATGGATGGTTCTGCCAATTATTCCCTGGATAATACCAATGCTAATTTTCAGGATGGGCGAACCGCAAAGGTCCGTTCTGCGCCCTCACAAGCTGTAAGGCTTTCCATGAATGTGTCATATACAATTTTCAATGGCTATCTAAGAAAATACACCATTGATCAATTAACCAAACAATACCAGTTGACTGAATTACAGTTGAAGGCAACTATGGAAAACCTGGTAGCCCAGACTTTATCACAATATTATCGACTGGCCGCAAGTCAGAATACCCTTATGATAATGGAGGATATGATATCCTTATCCCAGAAACGGATGGAGCGCGCACAGCAGATGTTTGAATTTGGACAGGGTAGCGGTCTGAATGTTTTGAACGCTGAGGTTGATTTAAATAATGACAGTCTCAATTACATAAATGCGCGATTACAATTTGAAAATACCAGGCGACAGCTCAATAATACAATGGCTGTAGATGCTGATTCTGCATATATTGTCTCATCAGTCACTGACATGGAAGAACTTTTTGACAGAGAGACTTTGTATAGAGCGATGATGGAGAACAATACAAATCTGACTCTTGTTGATAAGGATATTCAATTAGGTAAATTGCAAATCAATCTGGCTGAAGCCAGGAGGTTACCGAGTTTTGATATAACAGGGACATATGACATTAGTTACAATAGGAATAACCCTGCTGCTTTTCTTGCTTCCCAGAGTTCGAATGGTTTGTTTATTGGCTTTACAGCCCGATGGAATGTATTTGATGGCGGCAATACAAAAACAGATATTGAAAACGCACGATTGAATAGTCTGGGACTTGAGATGCAAAAAGAGCAAGTTATTCAGAATCTGCAGTTTGATTTTTCAAATGCCTGGGCCCAGTATGAGAGCGCACATTTTGTATTAAAGACTGCACGCAAAAACCTTGAAATCAACCAGAAGAATTATGCAAGATCTGAAGAACAATATCGCATTGGCCAGATAAATTCAATCGATTATCGTCAGGCTCAATTGAATCTGTCGAATGCAAGAGTCGAATTGAATAATGCCTATTTTCAATTGAAAATTGCTGAAGTTCAACTGCTTCTGCTGTCAGGAAATCTTTTGAATCTGGTATAAGCCGACTAGCTGTCCTGTAATCGAATTCTTTCTCATACCTTTGTGCAAATGCTTCAAATGAATCAAATAAAGCTGATTAAAAACCGATCCGATATCGGCGCAGGTACCCGTGGGTCAGACATGGGGATTGATGCCATAGAAGTAGCGGCAATCAATATGGGTAGTGACTATTTTACGCGTTTTGACTATGTTGATGTGGCCAGCCATAATGAGTCGGTCTATAATAAAGTTACTGCTGTATTTGCCAAGCGTATCGGCTTTGTCGTCGAGCAATGCAATAGGGTATGTGATGCTGTCAGCGAGAGTCTTAATGAAGGGAAGTTTCCTCTTGTCATGTCTGGAGATCACTCGTCGGCGCTCGGAACAATAAGTGGTATAAAAAAAGCCTATCCTCACAAACGCCTTGGGGTCGTGTGGATTGATGCACACGCTGATTTGCACTCGCCGTATACGACGCCATCCGGCAATGTACATGGAATGCCCCTGGCTGCTGCAATTGGAGAAGATAATACGGAGTCAGCTGTGAATGGTGTGAGTGACCATACATTAGGTATATGGAATGAACTGAAGGCAATCGGCGCGGACAGCAGAAAAGTTTTCCCTACTGATATCATATTTTTTGGAGTCCGCGAATATGAAGCCCCTGAGAAAGCAGTGATGGATAAATATGGTATCAAGAATTATACAGTGGCAGAATACAGGTATCGTGGCCCCGAGACTTGTCTAAATGAAGCCTTGGCACAACTTGATGATTGTGATTTGATTTACATATCATTTGATGTCGATAGCCTTGATTCTGACCTGGTGTCGAATGGAACGGGAACCCCTGTTTCGAAGGGTTTTGACCCTGATGAAGTCAAGAATATCATTACCGGTATTCTAAGCTGTGGCAAGGTATCCTGCCTTGAGTTTACCGAGGTCAACCCGCTTTTGGATACAAAAGGTAACAGGATGGCTGAGGTGGCTTTCGAAATCCTAGAAGACATTACGGATCACCTGTTGGTATCAGGTGAATAGGCGATGCAGGTATGAACTTGCCAATGGCGGCGAAGTTAATAAGTCGAGTATTCCCCAATTGCTTGCGGATGCTATCAAAGAAGAAATCGATGTGATCACGACACAAAATCTTTATGAATTCGATGGTAAGCGAGGCTACGCACTGGGACAGGGGCAGTAATTTAATGCTTTTATATCGCTAGGGTAGCTCTTTAGAACTCTGAGTCAATTCATTTGATAAACGCATTCAATTATTATGTGAATGTGTATTCTGGTAATGTGAGATATTACTCTGACACTCCTTTCTGACGTATTTTTGGTATTTCAAAAAGTGTTTATTAAAATTTAAAACAGGATATGTCACACAGAAGATTGATAAGCATAATGCTGCTTATGATTGCGTTTGTCTACTCATGTAAAAATGCCAATCAAGCGGATCCCTTTTCACTTACAGGATTGACAGAAGAGCCAATTGGTGCAGATAATATGGCCTATAAATGGGCTCAGCTTGCATTAACGGCTACTGCCAATGACACTGAAAAATTTAAGCCGCGGCCCACGATTACGTCCCGGTATCTGGGTTTGATATTTGTATCGGTGTTTGACGCTTGGTCACGCTATGATAGCCAATCAATACCCGTATACTTGAATGGGGTTGATAGAAGGCCAGAGTCAGAGCACAGTCTACGGAATAAGGAAATAGCTATAAGTTATGCAGCCTACCGTGCTATGAAGGAATACTATTACTCTGACTCTACTTTGTTTCGTGATTTTATGATTGAACTGGGTCTTGATCCGGATAACGACACTCTTGACCCAGCTACTCCCGAAGGGATTGGTAATCTCGCTGCCGTCGCTGTGATAGAAGCGCGAAAGGGCGATGGTTCAAACCAGTACGGAGAAGAAGCGGGTTCTGAAGGAAAGCCTTACTTTAATTATGTAGGTTATGAACCTATAAATTCTGTTGATGAAAATGTTAATCCTAACAGGTGGCAACCCAAGTATTTTGCCGATGGGGAAGGGGGACAATTTGCACCAAGTTGTCTGACACCATTCTGGGATAAGGTGCAGCCCATTGCACTTAAATCGGGAAACCAATTCAGGCCGGGACCACCACCTATGATCGGATCGAAGCAACTGGAAAAAGAGGTCCAGGAAGTTATAGAGATGCAAGCCAATCTTACTGATGAACAAAAAGCATTGGTTGAGTTTATGCGCGATGGTCCTCAATCTGTGCAGCAGGCTGGACACTGGCTTAAATTCGCACAGGATGTATCCCGAAGAGATAATCACAATCTCGACGAAGATGTTAAGATGTACTTCTATAACCAGGTCGTCGCTATGGATGCTTTCATAGCCTCATGGGATTCAAAAATGTTCTACGATTTTGCTAGACCTTTTGCTTTGGTGCACGAATACTATGAAGGTCAAAAGATCAAAGCCTGGGGAGGTGAAGGTCAAGATATGATGGAGATAGATGGCTCTCAATGGAGGCCATATTCTCCAGAAACATTTCTGTGTCCGCCTTTTCCAAGTTATACTTCCGGACACAGTACAATCAGTGGAGCTTGTGCCGAGGCCCTAAGATTATGGACAGGCAGTGATGAATTTGGAGAAGAAGTGACACTTGTTGCAGGCGCAATGACAGAGCCCGATAATTTAGGCGACACGGTTGTTTTAAAGTTTCCTACTTTCACGGAAACTGCAGAAATGGCCGGAATTTCAAGGGTCTATGGTGGATATCACATCCAAGCTGATAACGTCGCAGGCCTCAAGTTGGGTCGTGATGTTGCTCACGAAATCTGGGTATTCTACAAAAAACACACCGGTGAAACAGACAGAGATCAAATTTCTGAGCTTCAGTAGTTTATAAAAAGATAAAGCATTAAGAAGGCGGTATCAGAGCAATCTGGACCGCTTTTTTATTTTTATTTCATTGTGTCAAATGAATATTGCCATTGAAAAGAACTTTTTTAGAAAAAAAATGATTTTCGGATTAATTCATCAACAGATTTAAAAACTGACACATAAAAAAATGATTCATCCACATACTGAACTTCGATTCATTAGCAACGAGATCGGCCATGGTGTATTTGCCACAAAGCTTATCCCAGCAGGGACAATAACCTGGGTTCTTGACAAACTGGACAGGGTATTTACATCAACAGAATTTCAGGCTCTGGATCCTGTTTATCAGAACATTCTTGACTATTATACATTCAGAAACAACAAAGGTCAGTATGTGCTGTGCTGGGATAATGGCAGATATGTTAATCACAGCTTCAATTAAAATTGCTTAACGACAGCCTATGATTTTGAAATCGCAATCCGTGATATTCAACCTGGCGAGCAACTTACAGATGACTATGGTTATCTCAATATTACGTTACCTTTTAGAGGCATAGATGAGGGGACCAAAAGGAAGACTGTTTATCCTGATGATCTGGTGAAATATTATAAAGTATGGGATAATAAGATCAAAAAAGTGTTTCATAAAATTCCTGAATTAGAGCAGGCTCTAAGGCATATGATTCCAGAAGATCAATGGCAACTCATTTTAGATATCGCATACGGCAAAACAGAAGTGGATTCCATATTGCTGAATTACTATCCTCAGAACCAAGTCAATACATAAAATATAAAGATAATCGCTTCATATCAAAGTGCTTCAAAAGTCCCTGCATTACCGGCAATTTAAAGGAGTCCGGGCCATGTGCTATGAGTAGTCGTGATGATCGTATCTATTGGTATTATTCAATATTACAAGAGCAGCAATAACTCCAGGTACCCATCCGGCAAGGGTCAACAAAAATACAATAACAATGGATCCGCAACCTTTGTCAATAACGGCGAGAGGTGGAAAGAAAAAAGCTAATAAAACTCGTATCAGGCTCATATTTGTTTTTATTTTTCCAATGTAAAACGCATCAGTTTAAGTTTCTTGGCCTATACCAATCCAAGCAGATATTCGACAAATGATAGTATTTTATCTCCCTTTCAAACAATAAACAGAGGTTTTGGTAGTGCTACCACTCCAAAGTTACAGTGTTTTGCACCTCACTTTCTTTATAATTAGGACCCCTACGTCCCTGCATTATATTGCAGTGAAAATGATACTTCAGAAAGAACTCCCTTTGATAAAGCAGTCACATAATTTATAGACTTATATAAAGAGATGCGCAACAAACTGGGCAATATCCCATTTATTTATCTGTCTATGAAGCCATCCATTTCCAGATGGTCCCTTTGGCCGCAGTTTCTAAAAGCTTAATACGACCTGTAATCTCGTCTATACTGGAATCAGATCAAATATATATTGCTTCTGTGGTATTCCTGTCACTCTTTATCTCTCAGCTGTGGGATAATTTTGCTCCAGAGTTTCTAAATCGTATCGATGAAATTATTATCTTCAATATACTACAAGTATCCAATTCTTGTGTAACAGCCTGGGTACTGACAAGCTCATATCTGAAGAACTCTTGAATCAATTGTCGATGGAGGGGCAATATGAAGTAAACTATAAAGCTGAAATGGAATTAAGAGCTAAAGCCGAAAAGCTCAAGCTCTTTTCATTGCAAAAAAAGTGTTTCCAAAGTCCATGAATAAAAAGATGGCCATAGGGTTCTTTACGGCATTTATTTTGATCCAAAGTGGTTTAAATGCCCAACTAAGAGATACGCGAATTGGTCCTCCGGACAGCATATCGTATAATCTTTCATTTGATTTTGCTTCTACGTGGTTTTTTAAAAACAATGAATACAGTAATGACTTTACCCGAGGGTTTACCGGCATAGGGTATTTGACGCAGCCCCGATTTGCATTTGCCATTAGTGAAAAATCAGAATTGATGGCGGGCGCTTTTCTGCAGCAATATTCGGGAAGAGATGGCTATTCAAAGGTGATTCCCCTGTTCTCAATAACACAAAAGCTTGGCAGGCGTTCCGAACTCATATTTGGTCATATCAAAGGCACTTTGAATCATGAGTTGGAAGAACCGTTGCTTCGCTTTGATAGCTATTATCTTAATGCGGTCGAATATGGCTTTCAACTAAGGTCCAGATCTAAAGCTGTGCGTTATGATTTTTGGCTCAACTGGCAGGACTTTATCGAAGAAGGGGATGCTTTCCAAGAGGCCTTCCAGCTGGGTTGGACTTCTGCCTTGAGACTCACGAAAACCAAATTAAGCCTGTATTGGCCAATACAAGTTCTTGTCACCCATAGGGGTGGTGAGATAGACAGCTCTGAAGAAGGTGTTTTATCTGTTTTTAACCTGCTCAGCGG
>Ga0181587_10001093_pt1 | contig 22732 bp, 14 predicted proteins | sample 071ome_27_FD_132463 | JGI IMG/M metagenome (GOLD analysis project Ga0181587, IMG submission 132463) | Coastal salt marsh microbial communities from the Groves Creek Marsh, Skidaway Island, Georgia - 071409AT metaG (megahit assembly) | ecosystem: Environmental > Aquatic > Marine > Intertidal... | reverse complement strand
TCCCTGAGGCCCGTCGCCGTATCTTTTAGTTGCTGGATCTCATCTGCAGACCGCTGAACAGCCTGCTGAACCGCAGCATCCTTCTCAAACCGCAGGCTCTCCAACTCATCCCTTAGGCCCGTCGCCGTATCTTTTAGTTGCTGGATCTCATCTGCAGACCGCTGAACAGCCTGCTGAACCGCAGCATCCTTCTCAAAAATTGCTTCTTCTAGTGCGGCTCTAATCGACACCACAGTTTCTCTTAGATGAAGATTTTCTATACTTAAGTCTGTATCCAAAGTCCCTTACTCCAGATTAAAGTCGACAGCCAATGTCTTTATCTTGCTGCAAGACGTCAAGTTTTAGAATTGGTGCAAAAGATCAAGAAGAACCTTTATCCTAGTTCAATAAGCCTATTTTAAATGGCCCAGCCCTAATTGCGCTTCAACGCGAGACTTTCTGTCACCCAACGCCCTCTGTTAATTTTAATTGGAAATCTTTCATTGCAACGTCGGCCATAATTTTTTAATGACGTCGTAAATTTGAGTCTTTGTCAGACCATAAAAAGCCTCCAAAACTTCTCAAAAAGCTAAGATAGTGATTTTCAGCCCACTAAAATTTGGATGCTACATCCAACAATTTTTTTCTCGGAGGATTGCCAGGATTTTTGACCAATCGGGCGCCTTTTTCGACCTCCTTAATGCCTACTTAGAGGTCGCGATAAATACGCCGTCCCAATCAACGGGCGGCGGATCAATCTCGTATTGCTTGATACGACCCTCGTAGAGCTCGCACAGGACTTCCAAGCTAAACCGTTCGCTAGATGCTGCCTTGACCGCTAGGGCAGGACCGATTTCCGTGTCAGCCGCCTCCTCGGAGACTTCCCTGATCTTATTTATCAGGTACTTGGCCTTCTCCCAGTCCTGGCTGCGGTAGACCTGTAGCATCTGCGCGACAGATTCTTTGATCTTGATGAACGCCGGATGAATGGCGACCGATTCATCGCCCATCAAAGCATATATATCGAGACCAACTGTCTTGCCCTTCACCTGGATACAGTCCAAATCAATGACAGCAAAATCCTGCACCTGTGCATAGGTATTCGGGCCAATGACAATATCGACGCCGTAAGTTTTGGACTGGCCTTCAAGCCGAGCAGCAGTGTTCACGGTATCTCCCAGCACGGAATAGTCCATTCGCTGAGATGTGCCCATGTTGCCGACAACTGCGTCACCGGAGTTGAGCCCCAGACCAACCTTAAGATCCAAGTGTTTGCGGCCTTCCTCCTTTGCTTCCTGCTCGAGGCGCGCGTTCAACGGCGCCATGGCGGCGACCATTTCCAATGCGGCGCGGCAGCCGTCCTCGGCATGATGGTTGTCATCTAGCGGTGCATTCCAGAAAGCCATGATGCAGTCGCCCATATACTTATCGATGGTTCCATTGCGCTCAAGAATGATATCGGTGAGCGGGGTTAGAAGCTTGTTGATCAGAACGGTTAGGCCTTCCGCATCAAACAGTTCCGAAATGCTGGTGAAGCCGCGCACATCACAGAACAGCAGAGTCATATCGCGCTTGGCCCCACCCAGGGTCAACAGCGCCGGATTTTCGACCACCTGCTCTACCATCGCTGGTGACAGATACTTACCGAAGGCTTCGCGGGTTTGGCGGCGCTGAGCTTCCTCGGACGCGTAGCCCAAATACGTCAGCACGACATAGATAATGAAAACCGTAAACACGCCGTAAAACGCGTCAAGCAGTAATTTGTGCTCGGCGAACATGTACCAAGATAAGGAGGCGGCGGCGGCGGCCGTCGTTAAGAAAAACAGCAGTGTCCATTTGGCCCCGACCCAAGGTACTAGTATAATGATTATCATTCCCGCGACCAGGGCAATCGCCATTTCTCCGACGTCGGCAAAGTTCGGCCTGGTCAGATACTGATTACTCATCACCGACTCGAGAAGTTGGGCGTGGACTTCAACCCCCGGGATAAATTGCTCTGTGGGGACGGTTTTGATATCAAGCAGGCCCACCGCGGAGGTGCCAATGAGGGCCAACTTGCCGCGCATCTTGGCGGGGTCCACTGTTCCCGCTAGAACGTCTTTGGCGGAGACGTATTTAGCCTTATCCGTCTTACTGAAATAAGGGTACAATTTGCCGGACCGGTCCGTTTTCGGCATGAGCGCGGGTAGCCGGAGCATCACGAACTTCGAGTAATCGACCGGCCCTCTGGCGCGTGCAAGACGGTACTTCTTGTTACCGGCCAGCCTTGCCCGATGTAGCAGGTACTTCACCTCCGCGTTATCGACCACCTCCGCGTAGACAAGCCGATTGAAGTTGGGGTCATACGGTTCAAACCCGATTTTTTCGTCTTTGAGTATCTCCCGCGTAACCGTAAAGCGTTGGGGCCGGCTCAGGGTAAAGGCATAAATCCCCGCAAGGTTGCTTTGCGCCAAAACGCTAGAACGCCCGGCCGCCAGACGCACCATCTCTATCGCCAAAGCAGGGTAAAGTTTGGTCCCGTGCCGGAACATCGCCGGTACCCGGCGCACGATACCGTCCGGTTCCGGCTCCAACGCCAGCAACCCGTGCCCGGCCGCCGCTTTCTCCAAAGGTTTAACATTTCGCAGTAATCCTGGCACTCCCGTAGCCCAGCTCCGGGGCGGTGGCGCACCCCGGTCGGCCTTCTCAGCGATCCGCGAATTTAGTGGCTTACGATCCGGATATTCTTTTGGGAACGGTAGCACGGCCTGCCCCACCACTACCCGGCGGGATTGCTTAACGACAGCCGCCAATAATTGGTCATTGCTCGGGAGGTTCAGAAGCTTTTTCTTGGTCTCCTCATCCAGCCCCACCACACTATTGACCACATTGGCACCATTCATCCTATCAGGCTCGGCGAAGATAACGTCTATGCCGACCACCGCATTCCCCAAGGCAAAGGCATTCTGAACGAGTTGCGCCACCTGATTGCGGGGCCAGGGCCACTGTCCGACCTCGGATAGGCTGGCCTCGTCCAAATCAATGATCACCACCGGACTCTCGGGCCAGATTTCCCGCGGCTTGATCTGCTGATAGAAATCAAAAGTCTTGAGGCGAATGGTGTTCAGAGGGCCCGGATCCCAGTGGCGTACGCCCATAAAGGCGACCAGCAGAACCAGTCCGATCCAACGGGCTTTGCCGAAGCTGAATTTCTTGTGAAGGCCGGTCGAATCAACCTGCGGCCCCTTCTCATCATCTCCGGCGGATTTCCGCCTGATCGAGGGCAACTTCAATCTGCTGAAAAATGATGCTGGTTCGACAGCCGCGGCGCCGTCAGCCATAGGATCCTCCTAAAATAAGGCGAGCAGTGGTTCCTGACACAGTATAGCCTTACTCGATTACTAGAACCTTCCAGGCATTTTAGGTCAAGGGAAAACGATCACAATTACCCACTACCTTCAAGGCTGGCTCAAGAAAATTGGAACCATCTTAATCCAGATCTATCCCAGTATTATTCTGGAGAATGGTTTCAACCAGTCCACCACAGGAAAAACGAGACAAACAATTGCCAATATTGAGAGTGGATCTCAGCGATCAAACAGGCACAAGTCATCGTCAACTGATTGTAAACGCAATATAGCCATATCTGGCCATATCAGACCCGGAATATGAGACCGTCCTTTGCTCTACTCCTACCTTCAGGTGGCGCAGTTCACGTGCGCTAGACACTAAACTATTTATAAACTAATTTGCCGAATGTTGGATTTTGCGCACCCTATCTGCGCAGCCAAGAAGTCTAACCAACTAATTTTACTCGGAGTAATCCATGTCAATTGGCACCATCGCGGGAATAATCGCCGGCATTGGGCTTTTTCTCGGGGCGATTTTTATCGCCACTGACAATTTTCTAATGTTTGTAGATGCGCCAAGTTTTATTATGGTTGTGGGCGGCGCCTGTGCGGCAGGCTTCATCTCCTACGAAGCTCGTTATGTAATTTTAGCGTATAAAGCATTAATCCAAATATACACCGCTCCGGCAATAAGCAGAAACTTATTAAAAGCCGAGGTGGGTCGAATTATTCGTTGGGGTTATACAGTTCAAAAATCGGGTACTCCGGGTTTGGAGGCAGAAATAAAAAAACTAAAAAACAGTGATAAATTTCTGGCTTTTGGAGTTGATTGCGTTGTTGCGGGCTACAGCGCTGCAGAAATAAGGGATATTTTGACAACAACCATTGAAAGTACTTTTGGAAGGAATATGGCGCCAGTAAAGGTACTGCAAATGCTAGGAGGCGCGTGCCCGGCATTTGGGATGATAGGGACCTTGGTAGGGCTTGTTATCATGCTTGGCAATTTGGATGACCCCGCGGCCTTAGGCCCCGCGCTCGCCGTTGCTATGATCACTACTTTATACGGGGTTCTTTTCGCACGTTTGATTTTTTTGCCTGCGGCCTTGAAAGTCGAACAACGAGAGCAAATAGTGAGATTCAGAAATTACTTAGTTCTTGAGGGTCTTACTCTTTTGGCTGACAAGAAAAGTCCAAGATATATTCAAGATCGAATGAACAGCTATTTAGATCCTGCTATTCATTTTAATCTAGACAAAGATAAGGTAAAGTAATGGCTGGTCCACCTCCACCACCTCCTTCATCGGGAGATGATGATGACATCATGGGAACCTATGCCGATGCAATAACGCTACTAATGGCGTTCTTTGTCTTATTTTTTTCTATTTCAAAGGTTGATCTTGATGTCATGGATGAAGTCGCGAAAGGAATGAGCGCTTCGATAGCAAAAGAAACAAGGACTACGCAACAAGAGAAATTAACGGCCGATCTAAAAGATATGATCATTTCTGAGGGGGCCGAAGAAGTAATCAAGATGGGCACCGACGCCGATGGCAGCATAACCCTCGAATTGGACGCTGGTCAGTTCTTCAAACCTGGGTCGGCAGATTTGCAGGAGCAAGCTGTACCGGTTCTTACAGGAATGTACGACGAACTCTCATCAGAGCTTTATAAGAATTTTAACATTACCGTCGAGGGGCATACGGATGACGATCCAATCAGCACTCTTCGGTTCCCCTCAAACTGGGAATTATCAACGGGTCGCGCTGCAACCGTCGTCCGATTCCTTCAAACAGCTGGTTTTTCTGGCGAGGGCATTGACGGCAAGCGCCTCAGCGCCACCGGCTTTGCGGATACCCAGCCCAAGGTGCCCAACCGGGATATCAACAATAATCCCATCCCAGAGAATCAGGTGCAGAACCGCCGCGTGGTCATCCGGGTCAACCGGAAGCCGGTCTATAACAAAATCAAAATTCCGAAATTCCGGCGCAATAAATCCAACCGTACTTCCGCAGCGATCAATTAGAAGCCGACTTCACCGCATCGGTGCCACGTCGCCCACCCCATCGGTGCCAGGCACAAAACCCGCTATTTTGAGCCTTCTGGCGCCAGGCGCCTTTTTCTAAGGCATATTTACAGATGGGACCTCATTATTCTCACCCATTTCTTCCCCAATAGCTTCACCCCCGAGCCTAATAGCGTCACCCCCGAGTCGCGAAGCGATTCTCTGGGGGCCATGAACCACCACCCATGGATACCCGAGACTTGGTCCCAGTTCGCACTGGTCTCAACTCGGGCACGACGCAGGAAAGTATTGGGGGATATCTGACCGGACTGGGTCAGTTGTGTAGAGACACAAAAGATACCTTGATAGACAAAAAAAGGCGTGACCCAACGGCCCTTTTATTCCACCAGGAAATCCATATTTTCCTGGATCACAAAGGCGCCGTCCCATTCCTCGGCAGCCTCGGCGGCCAGCTTATCCATGAACACATCGTCGTGTTCCGGGTCGTGGTGGAAGATGCCGAGCCGCTTGGCGCCGGCTTCCTTGCACAGCTTCACGCCCTCATTCCAGGTAGAGTGCCCCCAGCCGATCTTGGAGGGAAATTCTTCCTCGGTATAAGTTGAATCGTAGATCACCAGATCGGCGCCTTCGATCAGCTCCAGAATGTTTTGATCCATTTCGCCTTCCACATGCTCTGTATCCGTGATCAGGCACATGGATTTACCTTGATATTCGATCCGGTAGCCGGTGGCGTCATTGGGATGGTGCAGAAGCGCCGTCTTGACCTTCACGCCCGGCGTCTTACCAATATCCAGATCCTCGCCAGCGTGAAAATCATTGAAGGTGAGCTTGGCCTGCATAGCCTCCAGCGGGACCGGGAACATGGGGTTGTCCATTTGGGTCTCCAGGATGTTCTGGACCCCGCCCTTGTCCATCAAGTGGCCGGCAAAAATATCGAACTGCCGGTTCGGGTCGAATGCCGGCGTAAAAAATGGGAACCCATTGATGTGATCCCAATGGGTGTGGGTCAGCAGAATGTGGCAATGCTGCACATCCGATTTGATCATCTGCTGACCTAGGTTGCGAATGCCGGTGCCGCAGTCCAGAAGGATTTTCTGGTCGCCGACATCCACCTCAAGACTGGTCGTATTTCCGCCATACTTTAGATGAGTCGGCGCAGGGCATGCGATGCTGCCGCGGCAGCCCCATATCCTTACCCGTATTGACATATATTATACGCCCCCAGATCGGACTCTTCCGAAGATGACGAACTATCCACTACTGTACTAATAATCGTTATCAATATCCTAATAAACTCTATCAAACCCAATTTTACAATCAGGCGTTTACCTGTCGCGCACGATTTCGAGCGCACTGCCGATTTCCAAATTAAGGGTGTCGGCGGCACGCCCTCCATTAACTGCGAACTCAACTAAACCATTCGCATTTACATACCAGAATGGCCCCCCTTGGGGAACATCCGAGAAAGTCCTTCCGTAGCTCACATATACATTATTTACCAACAAATCAAATTGCGGATTAACGCAATGAGCAGACAGTCCCGTCATGCCGTTTCCGTAGCAGTCGATATAGACTATTTCGGATAGTTCATCTGGCCAATCACTAAATCGGTTCCACTCCGAAGCTCTTTCAATACCCCGTGGGGGCTCGCCGTTTTCAAGGGCCGCAGCCATGGGGGCGAACAAATCACGGCCATGGAAACTCGCCGATAAACTTTCTGGGCGCCAGTCGATCTCCCAGACCCGTGCGGCGGCCGCCCTTCGGCGCACCAGTTCAAACAGGCCGTTACCCGGCCCCACGAACCACTTGCCTACCGCCTCGACGATTACCGGCGGTCGGGCGCTGCCCACGCCGGGATCCACCACACAGAGAAACACAGTTCCGGCAGGAAATTCGTCAACATAGGCTGACAATAGGTACGCAGACGCCTTTGGGTTAAACGCAGGCGCATCGGCAAACAGACTAATAATTCGGGCTGCCGGCGCCTCTTTGAGGAGCCGGGCGGTCATTTGGCCCGTATAAGGGCCCTCCAGACCAAAATCTGTAAAAGTAACAATCATCGGAATCACCGGAAAATGAGCTGAATTAAGGCGATACTCCCCCCGACGAGCCTAGAAAAAAATCATTATTTTTCAATAACAAACGAGAAAATAGGCGGATATTGTGCTGGCAGGCGTGACGAACGGCTTTCTTTTGATTAAAATGCCGCCGTCGAAATGACAAGGGGGTACTGCTCCCCATTTCCGGTTGTTTTCATCCCGTCCCAACGGGTTGGACCTTAAATATGGCCCTTCCTGACAAGCCACTGGCGACTCGGGACGGCGAACAAACCGGGGCCGTTAATACCGAGGCGGCATGAGGATCCTGGGGAGTACACGGCTGGCGCCGGTAAAACGCCTCAACGGATGTTAAGTGGGCATTTGGTCCCCGGACCGAAGCCGGAGTTTATTGCAGGATCGCCTCAGCTATTGGGGTAATGGAGGCGAGCCGAAAGAGAAGAATGAAAAGAGGGTATATGTATAAATCTGGTATACCGGCCAAGCAGGGACTCTATGATCCCGAGAACGAGCATGATAATTGCGGTATCGGCTTTGTCGCCAACATTAAGAACCGTAAGAGCCACGAGATCGTTCAGCAGGGCCTGACAATCCTGAGCTGCCTGACCCACCGGGGGGCGGCGGGCGCCGATCCTTTGTCCGGCGACGGCGCGGGCATCTTGATTCAAATACCGGATAAATTCCTACAAGAAGAATGTAAGGAACTAAATATCTCCCTCCCCTCAGCCGGCAACTATGGCGTCGGTCTGATTTATCTGCCGCGGGCCGAAAAAGCCCGGGCAGTTTGTGAAAAAGTCGTCGAGGAAACGATCAACGCCGAGGGTCAATCCGTCCTGGGCTGGCGGGATCTGCCGACCGACAACACGGTATTGAGCGAGGCGGTCCGGGAAACAGAACCGTTTATCCGCCAGGTATTTATCGGCCGTGGCGATAATTGCGCCGAAGAGAACGCCTTCGAGCGCAAATTGTTCGTCATTCGCAAACAAGCCACCAACAATATCCAGGAAAACAACTTGGCCGGCGAAGAAGGCTTTTACGTCCCAACCATGTCCGCCCGCACCATTTGCTTCAAGGGCATGATGCTCGTCGAACGGGTTGGCTCGTATTTCACTGACTTATTGGATGAGCGGGTGGAATCGGCATTGGCCTTGGTGCATCAGCGGTTCTCCACCAACACGTTCCCGTCCTGGGAACTGGCGCAACCGTTCCGCTATCTCTGCCACAACGGCGAGATCAACACGCTCCGCGGCAATATCAATTGGATGGCGGCGCGCCGGCATTCCATGCAGTCTGACCATTTGGGCGAAGATTTGGATAAGCTTTGGCCGCTGATCGCCGATGGCCTGTCCGACTCGGCCTCGTTCGACAATGCGCTCGAACTCTTGGTGGCCGGCGGCTATTCGCTGGCCCATGCCATGATGCTGATGATTCCGGAAGCCTGGAACGATAACCCGCTGATGGATGACGAACGCCGCGCGTTCTATGAATATCACGCCGCGCTGATGGAGCCGTGGGATGGCCCGGCGGCCGTCGCCTTCACGGACGGCAAGCAAATCGGCGCGACCCTGGACCGTAACGGCCTGCGTCCGGCTCGGTATGTCGTAACCGAGGACGATTTGGTGGTCATGGGCTCCGAAGTCGGCGTCTTGTCCATTGCCGACGAAAAAGTTGTCCAGAAATGGCGCCTGCAACCCGGCAAGATGTTCCTGATCGACCTGGAAGAAGGCCGGATTATTGACGATGCCGAGTTAAAAGCCGATCTGGCCAAGGCCCATCCCTACCAGACCTGGCTGAATAAGACCCAGATCAAGCTGGAAGACCTGCCGGCAGAAAAAGAGCCCGTGCCGCTAGACCATCAGGCCCTGTTGGATCGCCAGCAGGCGTTCGGCTACACACAAGAAGACGTAAAATTCTTCCTCACCCCGATGGCTATCAGTGGTCAGGACCCCGTTGGCTCCATGGGACGGGATATCCCCCATGCTGTGCTCTCCGACCGGCCGAAGCTGCTCTACGATTATTTCAAACAGGCGTTTGCCCAGGTAACCAACCCGCCGATTGACCCGATCCGCGAAGAGCTGGTGATGTCGCTGGTGTCGCTCATCGGGCCAAGGCCGAATCTGCTCGACCTGGATTCCGGCGGCAGCTACATGCGCTTGGAAGTCAACCAACCGATCCTGTCCAACGAGGACCTGGAGAAAATCCGCCATATCGACAGCCGGATTGAATCCTTCCGCTCCATCACCCTGGATATGTGCTATCCCGCAAAGGAAGGCCCGGACGGCATGGAAAGCGCACTGGCCCGGCTCTGCGCCGAGGCGCAAAAAGCGGTTGAAGATGGCCACAATATTTTGATCATTTCCGACCGCAATGTAGATCAGGATCACGTCGCGATCCCGGCCCTGCTGGCGACCGGCGCCGTGCACCACCATCTGATCCGGGCCGGCCTACGCACCGAATCCGGCCTGGTGGTGGAAACCGGCGAAGCCCGCCAGGTGCATGATTTCTGCTTGCTGGCTGGATACGGCGCCGAGGCGGTGAACCCCTATCTTGCTTTTGATACGATTACCGATATCAAGGATCAGCTGCCCAAAGATGTCAGCCTCGGCGAAGCCTACAAGCGCTTCATCAAGGCGGTCGACAAGGGCATGCTCAAAGTGATGTCCAAAATGGGCATCTCGACCTACCAGTCCTATTGCGGCGCGCAGATTTTCGACGCGATTGGCCTGTCCAGCGAGTTCATTGAGGCCTATTTCACCAAGACCGCTTCCGCCATTGAAGGCGTTGGCCTGGCGGAAATTGCACGGGAGACCGTAGACCGGCATGCGCGGGCCTACGGAAACGACCCGACGATTGAAGACGATCTGGACGTGGGGGGCGAGCTCGCCTTCCGGATTCGTGGCGAAGAACATATGTGGACGCCTGACACCATCTCCAAGCTGCAGCATTCGGCGCGGATGAACTCTCAGGACATCTATAACGAATATGCCAAGCAGATGAACGACCAGTCAGTCAAACTGAAGAACCTACGTGGCTTATTCGAATTCAAGTTCGAGGGCGGCGGCGTCCCCATCGAGGAAGTCGAACCGGCGTCTGAAATTGTTAAACGCTTCGTGACCGGGGCTATGTCCTTCGGCTCGATTTCATTCGAAGCGCATACCAACCTGGCCATCGCCATGAACCGGATCGGCGGCAAGTCCAACACCGGCGAAGGTGGCGAACAGCCTGAACGATATGAAACCCTGGCTAACGGGGATTCCATGCGCTCGGCCATCAAGCAAGTCGCCTCCGGCCGCTTTGGCGTCACCACAGAATATCTGCGCAACGCCGATGAAATCCAGATCAAGATGGCGCAGGGCGCGAAACCCGGCGAAGGCGGACAGCTGCCTGGTCATAAGGTTGACGAGATCATCGCCCGGGTGCGGCACTCTACCCCTGGCGTCGGCCTGATTTCACCGCCGCCGCATCATGACATCTATTCCATCGAGGATTTGGCGCAGCTTATCCACGACCTGAAAAACGTTAATCCAAAAGCGCGGATCAGCGTCAAACTGGTCTCCATCATCGGTGTCGGCACCATTGCCGCCGGCGTGTCCAAGGCGCACGCGGATCACGTCTTGATCTCCGGCGCTGACGGCGGCACCGGCGCAAGCCCCATCACCTCGATCATGCATGCCGGCGCGCCGTGGGAAATCGGTTTGGCCGAGACCCATCAGACGCTGGTGATGAACAAGCTGCGCGGCCGCATTTGCGTGCAGACCGACGGCGGCATCCGAACCGGCCGGGACGTGGCTATCGCCGCCCTGCTGGGCGCAGATGAATACGGCATCGCCACGGCGTCACTGATCGCATCGGGCTGCATCATGATGCGCAAATGCCACCTGAACACCTGCCCGGTCGGCATCGCCACCCAGGATCCGGAGCTGCGCAAACGTTTCCGCGGCCAACCGGAACATGTGGTCAACTATATGTTCTTCGTCGCAGAGGAACTGCGCGAGATCATGGCCAAGCTGGGCTTCCGCACAATCAACGAGATGATCGGCCAGACCCAGGTGCTGGACATGGGCAAAGCCATCGATCATTGGAAAGCAAAGGGCCTCGACCTCACGCGCTTGCTTTACAAGCCGGAAATGGGCCCGGAGGTCGCGGTTTACAACTGCGAGAAGCAGGATCACGGTCTGGAGCGCGCCCTGGATCAAAAGATGATTAAGGAAGCGGCCCCGGCGCTGGAAAACGGTTCCCCGGTTCAGATTGAGACGAAAATTCTCAACACCAACCGGACCTTCGGCGCCATGCTGTCCGGTGAAGTAGCGGAGCGCTACGGCCACGCTGGTCTGCCCGAGGACACGATTTATATCAAAGGCAAGGGATCGGGCGGACAAAGCTTCGGCGCTTTCTTGTCAAAGGGCATCACGGTCGAGCTTGAAGGCGATACCAACGACTATGTAGGCAAAGGTTTGGCCGGCGGGCGGATTGTGGTCTATCCGCCTAAAGTGTCCAAATTCACGGCCGAGGAAAACATCGTGATCGGCAATGTCGCGCTCTACGGGGCCATTGCCGGGGAATGTTATTTCCGGGGCGTCGCCGGCGAACGGTTCGCTGTCCGCAACTCCGGCGCGACCGCCGTTGTTGAAGGTGTCGGCGATCACTGCTGTGAATATATGACCGGCGGCGTGGTCGTGGTGCTGGGCCAGACGGGGCGGAACTTTGCAGCCGGGATGAGCGGCGGCATCGCCTATGTGCTGGATGAATCCGATGACTTCGACATCCGCTGCAACATGGCAATGGTGGAATTAGAGCCCATTCCCGACGAAGACCGGGCAATGGAAGACAGCCATCAACGTGGCGATCTGGAAACTCATGGCCGTGTCGACATTATGAGCGACATGACCGGGTACGACTCCCTGCGCTTGCGTAAGCTGATCGAAAATCACATGCACTTTACCGACAGTGACCGTGCCCGGCATATTCTGGATAATTGGGACACGTATCTGCCCAAGTTCGTCAAGGTGATGCCGGTCGATTACCGCCGGGCCCTGTTGGAACGCCAGGCGCAAAACGAAAACAAGGACAAGCAAGGCAACCGTGTCGGCGTTGCCGTGGGGGAATAAATTATGGGTAAGCCGACAGGTTTTCTTGAATTTGAACAGGTCGATCGGGCCTATTTGCCCGTTTCCGAACGGGTAAAGAACTACGACGAATTTGTAGTCGATCTGACCGCCGAGGAACTGACGGAACAAGGGGCGCGCTGCATGGATTGCGGCATCCCTTACTGCCACCAGGGATGTCCGGTCAACAACATCATTCCGGACTGGAACGACCTCGTCTACAAGGGAGACTTCCGAAAAGCGATCGAAGTGCTGCACTCGACCAATAATTTCCCGGAATTTACCGGTCGCATTTGCCCGGCCCCGTGCCAGGAGGCCTGCACCCTGAACATCGAGGATACGCCGGTCACCATCAAAACCATTGAATGCGCGATTATCGACCGGGCCTGGAACGAGGGTTGGGTTTTGCCGAAGGCGCCGGCATCAAAGACCGGCAAGAAGGTCGCTGTAGTAGGCTCCGGTCCGGCCGGTATGGCCTGCGCCCAGCAGCTCGCCCGGGCCGGCCACGATGTGGACTTGTTCGAGAAGAACGCCAAGATCGGCGGCTTGCTCCGCTATGGCATCCCTGATTTCAAGATGGAAAAGCATCTGATCGACCGCCGGGCCGAGCAAATGGAAGCCGAAGGCGTGACGTTGCGCACCAACACCAATATCGGCGTTGATATTACCGTTCAAGAGCTCACCGACGGCTATGACGCCGTGGTGATGGCGGGCGGCGCGGAACAACCCCGCGATCTGCCGGTGCCGGGCCGGGAATTGGACGGCATCCATTTCGCCATGGACTTCCTGACCCAGCAAAATCGCCGCGTCTCCGGCGAAGAACTGGGCACGAACAAGGAAATCTGGGCGACCGACAAGCATGTCGTGGTCATCGGCGGCGGCGATACCGGTTCTGACTGTGTCGGCACCTCCTTTCGCCATGGGGCTGCGAGCGTCACACAGCTAGAGATCATGCCGAAGCCGCCTGAGAAGGTGGACAAGTCGGTCACTTGGCCAAATTGGCCGATGAAACTTCGCACCTCCTCCTCTCACCAGGAAGGCGCCGAACGTGACTGGGCAATCACCACCACCGTGGCCAACGGCGACGACGGTGTGGTCACTTCCCTGACCACTAAACGGGTGGCATGGGAAAAGGGCGAAGACGGCCGGATGAATTTGGTCGAAAAAGACGACACTCAAGATGAATTGAAGGCGGACCTAGTGTTGTTGGCCATGGGCTTCGTTTCACCGGTGCATGCCGGCATGATCGTAGACAGCGGTGTTGATTTGGATGACCGTGGCAACGTGAAAGCCAATACGATGGACTATCAAACCTCGGTCCCCAAGATCTTTGCGGCTGGAGATATGCGTCGTGGGCAATCCTTGGTGGTCTGGGCTATACGGGAAGGACGACAATGTGCCCGCGCGGTCGATGAGTTCCTGATGGGCGCGAGTCTTCTACCACGCTAAATCCGTCGCCCCCAAGTAATGGGTAAGTTATATTAAGTAAAAATTCGGCTTAACGTATTGCCGCCAATATTTCCCGAATGCGTCTGAGAACCGGAAAATAGAATTTCTATCGCACTCTGGATTTCCGACATTTATATCCATTATCCTTCCGATCTCGGGCGGCAAATTCGTAATTTTTATATGGAATTCAACCCGTTCTACCTTACCTAGATCGGCTGAATATTGACGAAAGAGCCAGAACTTTTACACATAGCGATTCTTCAATTATTTTGCATTGCAGATTTGGCAACCCAATTAATGCGTCGCCTAACGGATGTTATTTATCTTTTAATTTCAATAAATTAATCCTATCTCTCCAGACCATGCCGGTTTGTGCAAATGATCGTCATGTAAATTTCTATGAATCTACGACAAGTTATCGACAAAGTTATCCACAGAATTCCTGTCCGTAGATATTGCCATTTTGGCGAGCCGGGGTCATGAGTCCTACCTCAACTTCGTAAGCATTTGAATCTATTGGGATCATCATCGTATGAATGGCGAATTCGTTCAGATCACCGCCTCCGACGGGCACAGCTTCAATGGCTATTATTGTCAGGGGCAAGCGGATAAACCGGCGCTGGTCCTCCTGCATGAAATTTTCGGAATCACCGATTGGGTCAAGTCCATCACAGAGGACTTCGCCGCCAAGGGATACTGGGTGTGCGCACCCGACATGTATGGGCGTGTTGACCCGGGCTTCATCGGCAACCGGGAAGAACCGGAAGTGTATGAGCGGTCGAGAAATTACCGTGATACCATGGACCGCCAAGCCGCCATGCTGGATATCGAGGCCACCGCAGACTTTCTCAAGGGCCAGCCCGGCTGCAACGGCAAGTATGCCGTCACCGGATTTTGCATGGGCGGCACCCTTACCTATCTGGCGGCTGCGCGGCTGCAACCCGATGCGGCCATCGCTTACTACGGCACTCAAGTGCATGACTTCCTGGATGAAGGACGGCACGTTGATTGCCAAACCATCCTGCATATGGGTGAGCACGATCACCTGGTGGGCCCTGAAAACGACCACCGCATTCATGCCGCACTGATCGGCAAGTTCAACATCGCCATTTACAAATATGACGCCGGGCACGCATTCGCCAATTCCACCCAGCCTGACCGCTATAACGCCGAAGCGGCCGAGCTGGCTCATCAGCGGACGTTTGCCTTGCTCGACAAGCTTCAATAAACAAATACAGATCACTTACCAAGGGAGGCGCACGATGAGCGGTCCGCTCGCCGGCATTCGAATTTTTGACCTAACCCGTGTTCTCGCAGGCCCCAGCTGTGTTCAAATCCTGGGGGATCTGGGCGCCGACGTCATCAAGGTGGAGCGGCCGAATGTCGGTGACGACACAAGAAAGTTCGGCCCGCCCTTTGTCCTGGATAAGGATGGTGAAGAAACGACCGAGTCCGGTTATTACCTGGCGGCGAACCGTAATAAACGCTCCATGACCCTGGACCTCACCAGCGAAGAAGGGCAGCAGCTCGCCCGAAAAATGATCGCCAAGTGCGATGTGCTGGTGGAAAATTTCAAAACCGGCAACCTCGCCAAGTACGGCTTGAGCTACGATGACCTCAAGGATGAATTTCCGGGCTTGGTCTATTGCTCCATCACCGGGTTCGGCCAAACCGGTCCGCTGGCCGACCAACCAGGCTATGACTTCATGGCCCAAGGTATGGGTGGACTGATGAGCATCACCGGGCCCAAAGACGGAGAACCCCACCGTGTGGGCGTTCCCATCGCCGACCTGACGGCCGGGCTTTGGGCGGCCATCGCCATTAACGCAGCGCTTCGCCACAAGGAAGTCACCGGTCAAGGCCAGCATCTGGATGTATCTTTGCTGGACACCCAGGTCGCGACACTCTCCATCCAGGGGCTCAATTATCTAACGTCTGGCGAGGTGCCGGGCCTTCTAGGCAATGCGCACCCCAATATCGTGCCTTATCAGGTCTTCCCGACCGAGGACGGCAACATCATCGTCGCGGTCGGCAATGACAGCCAATTTGTCCGCTTCAGCGAGTTTATCGGCGCGCCGGAGCTAGCCGAGGACGAACGCTTTTCCACCAATGAGAACCGGGTACGCAATCGGGACGAACTCACTGAAATCCTAAACGAGATCATGCGGCAAAAGTCGTCCGACCACTGGCTGGAAGGCTTGGAGAAAATCAAAGTAAGTTGCGGGCCGATCAACACCATCGATCAAGTCTTTGATAACGAGCATGTGCTGGCTCGCGGCATGAAAATCCAGATGGATCACCCCCTGGCGCCTGAACCGGTGAACCTGATCGGCAACCCGATCCACATGTCGGAAACGCCGCCGACTTATCGCTCCCACCCACCGATGATGGGCGAGCATACGGATGAGCTCTTGAAAGAACTTCTCGACCTCACCGAGGAGGAACGCCAGGGACTTCGCGACAGGGATGTGATTTAGGACTCTCCGGCTAATAGCGATCTCCGAGGAATCGACATGAAGACCTACCAGACCGGCCTCCTCCATCACCAACCCGAAAAATCTTTTGACGGATTTACCATTATTGCGCCGATGCGGCACGAGGCCTGCCATTTGGTGAATATGGCTGGTGAGGTGGTTCATAGTTGGGACCTGCCGGGGCTCTTGGGCTCCAAAGCCTACCTGCTGCCGAACGGCAATCTGTTGTGTTCGGTGGTGACCGACGAGGGCATCCCCATTCCCGGTGCGAAGGGCGGACATATCCTGGAGCTCGACTGGGACGGCAATGTGGTTTGGGAATATATCGACCACAGCCAGCACCATGACATCGTTCGGCTTGAAAACGGCAACACCCTTTATCTGTCACGGGAGGTCTTGGGCGAAGAACACGCAGCCAAGGTTAAAGGCGGACTAGCGGGAACAGAAATTAAAGGCAACATCTTCGGAGACGTGGTCCGGGAGGTTTCCCCGGCCGGCGAACGGGTGTGGGAGTGGTATTTCAAGGAGGCGGATTTCAATGAATTTCCGCTGGCGCCCGACTGCCATCGCGGAGAATGGGCCCACGCCAATTCCGTCGCGGTCACCCTGGATGGCAATGTGCTGGTGAGTTTCCGCCACCTGGACACGATCATGACCGTGGACCGCGGCACCAAGGACATCATCTGGCATCTGCGGGACCATACTTGGGGACACCAGCATAACGCCGATGTTCTCCCCAACGGTAATATCACCCTGTTCGCCAACGGCATGAACAACCTCCACCAGCCGCTGCACTCCCGCGCGCTAGAGATCGACCCGAAGAGCGGTGACATTGTCTGGCAATATATCGACCCTCAAAGATGGACATTCTTCAGCCCCGTCATGAGCGGCCTGCAGCGCCTTGGCAACGGCAACACGCTTATCTGTGAGGCCCTTACCGGCCGGGTGTTCGAAGTGGATCCGGATGGCGAGATCGTGTGGGACTATATTACGCCGATGTATCATCCCAACCCGGTGGTGCATGGACCGAGCAACGTCCTCTTTCGGGCGTATCGCTATACGGCAAACTCGTCCGAAATCGCCAATCGGCTGTAATCCTACAACCCAGAGTAAAGTGCCTGGCGCCAGAGGGCTAAAATAAGGGGGTTGGCGCCTGGCGCCGGATGGCGGGGCAACGCATGGTGGTCACGGGGGCATGCCCCCTCTCATCCCTCAGGACAAGTCGAATGTCGCCGCAGTTTGCGGTCCTAGGGATCAGCCCTCGAACCCGCCCATCCGAAGAGTAGCTGTCGCAACCAATCCGGTCGGCCAAAAAAGACGTTTAGTTCTTTTTCTCTTCTTCTTTTTTCGGTTGTTCCAGCACATCCTCGACCTTGCGGGTCATGTAGCGGTATTTATGCGCCGGAATGGCGTACACCCACTTGGAAACCGTGGCGTTAATATCCGCGGCTTCCTTTTTGACCTTGTCATCCGCGTCCGCGGCGGCGCTGGCCACAAAGGTCGCCCAAAAATCATCGCCTTTCTCCAGCAATTTGACGTCCATCGTCAAACCGTCATAGGTCTTGAGCCGGGTGGAAATGGTCTTGTCGGCCGGGAATTCAATCTTGCCGGCGGCGCGGACTTCTTCCAGCTCCAACTTATCGAGCCCATCGCCCATATTGTCGATATCCGATTGGTATTCGATCTTGCGGCCCTCGGGCATATTGTTGATGACAAATTTTTCGCCGTCTTTCTTTTCCCGTTTAACGTCCATGACGAGGCCGTCGGGCTGGGCAACCACGACCGTATCGATGCGTTTGCTTGATACATCAAGGAATTGCGGTGAGACCCAATCCTTCACCGCACCGGGCATCACCAGCCGGCCTTCCGCCAGCCACGCCTGCTGCTCATTGGGCTTGCGGATATATCGTCCCACGTCGGCGCCGCCGGCCAGATCGCTGTTTTCCTTTCCGACGATCAGCGAAGCGAGCACTTGACCGCTCTTGTCCTTAATCGTCAATAGACCGGACTTGGCATCCTTTTCCGTAACATCTTCAACCGCCAGCTTGGGGAATAGGTCCTTCTTCTCCGTTTTGGCTTCACGCAGACGCAGTTCAGCCAGCCCGACCAACACCTGGCGAACCACTTCACTGTCCGCCACATAGTTGCTGCGATCCGCCAGGACCCAGCCGTCGCCGTCACGTTTAACGGTTAGGGTTTTGTCTTTGTCCTGCACCTGAATCTCGACGACGTCGCCAAACTTATCGGCAAGACCGGGATAGACCACTTCGTTCAAATCGACGCTTACGGCTGCGCTATAGCGGGCACTGATCGACACGGCCGCGGCCACGACTATGACCACCGTGACGGCCAGAAATCCTAGAAAACTTTTGGGATTCATCGTTGCTGTACCTCTATGCCAAACAGTTAGCCCTGGACCTGCATGCCGCTATAGCGCCGCCGGCGGAAGATCGCCAGGATCACCGCCAAAACGGCAACGACCAAGGGCACGGTCCAGATGTTGAGAATTTTCAAGCGGGTATCGAGGCTCTCGATATCCTTGCGGAGATTGTGCTGCACGTCGCGAAGCTGTTTGCGGACATCCAGCATTTCCGTCCGGAATTGGTTGAAGGCCTTGGTCTGCTCCGACGTCAAGGTCGCCTGAGCGCCCGGCGCATCAACCTTGAGACCGGCCAGCTTACCCTGCAGGTCTTTTAGTTTTGCGGTCAGCTTCTGCTCTGTCTCCCGGTAACGGTCTTCCGCCGCATTCTGCAGATCCTGGATCTTGTAGAACGGCCGAACCGACAGCCCGCGTGAACGCAGGCTGATCAGCGCCTCGTTGCCGGACAGGTTATCGAGCGCATTGACCAGGAAGTCCGCATTGTTGGACACCGGCACCTGGACGGTCTGTCCGAAGAACTGCTGCTGACGCACCCAGAACCGGTTGGTAAACAAGTCCGAGTCCGCCAACACGATCATATTGAGGTCGGTTTTGGACTCTTTCAAATGCGGTCCCTTGGGCCCGGGCTTCTTTTCGTCCTCGTCCTTTTTCTTGTCGCCTTCCTTGGGCTTGGGCGGGCCATCGGGGAACGCGCTCTTCACCGGGCCGGAGAACCGGGCGGCGATATTGAACACCTTATTATCGGGCTTGTACTGAGCCATGATCTTGCGCGGATCAATCTCACCCCGCACCAGCTCGGCATCGATGTGCTGCGCTTGGGTGCTGGTGGTCAGCAGCGGCGTCATTTTCAGCTTCGAACCTTCCTTCAGCTCCACATGCCCGGCGCTCGCGACCTGGATGGTGGTCAATTGGCCGGTCACCACATCGTCTGAATTCAGGTTCCGCGACTGGAAGATGTTCCACGACAGATACTCGGAGATCACGTCTTGGCCTTGGACCTGGGCGCTGACCCGGATGGCGGAGGCCCGGTCGCCGACAAATTTGTCGGGATCGAACTCAATGCCCCAAACGTCAAACAGCTTCTTGAGGTCGGTCGAGCCGGCGCCGGGAGGGGCCTGCGGCGTCATCCGGGCCGTTTCGTTTTGTGGATCGACGAAGGCCAGAATACGGCCGCCGCGCATGACGAACTGATCGATCGCATACCACAGATTGTCGTCGTTGACCCGCGGGTGCACCAGCAACAACACGTCGATATCGTCAGGAATGACCCGCGCGTCCGAGTCGATGGTCTGCACATCGAAGAACTGCCTGATCTGCCCCATGATCGGCCAAGGCTTGTACTGCAACAGCGGGTCCGCTTCCAGCAGCAGCCCGGTGATCAGGCCAATTTTCTTCTTTTGTGGCGAGGCCAGTTCAAACACCAGGCGGGTCAGGTCATATTCCATGAACTGTTCGCGCTGGGGATCAAAGAACGAAATAGTCTTTCGGTCATCAACGCTGTTGTTGGCGGCCAAGCCGAAGTAGCCCGACTCGGAGGTTTGATCCAGTGGCACCGCCTGGATGCCCAGCTTCACCGCTTCGTCTTCCTCGACAGAGAACGGATCGGGGTTGATCACCTTGAGGCGGATTTTGCCGTTGGAGGCCAACTCGAACTGCTCCAGCATTTCCTGCACCCTGGTGGCGTAGTTGCCGTGCTGCGGGCTGATTTCCCCAAACTTGAGGGAGTAGTAATAGCGGAAGGTCAGCGGCTCATCGATCTGGGCAAGAATATCCCGTGTTCCCTTGGAGAGCGTATAGAGCTTGTTCTCGGTCAGATCGATTTGGGAGTTCTTGATCTCCCCCGTCGCCAGAATGTTTGTAAAGAACAGAAAGACAGCCGCGACGATCAAACCAGCAATCGTCAGCGCCTTACGATCCATGTTTTGTAATGCGTTCATGGTGCCGTCCTCACGATCCTCGGGTTAAGTCAATCACGGCCGCGTTGGCGAACAGGAAGACGCCGATCATCGAGCCGAAGTAAATCACGTCACGCAGGTCGATCACCCCCCGGATAATCCCGTTAAAGTGGGACAGGAAGCTCATCGACTGAATGGCATCCAGCACGAAGGGCGGCGCCCAGGGCTGGAAGAAAGCCTGCACCAGCTCCACCCCGCTCATCAGGAATAGGAAGCAGACCACGGCGGCCAGGATAAAGGCGATCACCTGGTTCTTAGTTACTGCGGAGATACAGGACCCAATCGCCAGGTATCCGCCGGCCATTACGAAGCTGCCGATATAGGACGCGATGATCACGCCGTTATCCGGCTGGCCCAGATAATTGACCGTTATCCAAAGCGGGAAGGTCAATGCCAAGGCGATGGCGATGAACGCCCAGGCCGCCAGGAACTTGCCGACCACCAACTGCCAGGTGGGGATCGGGAACGTCAGCAGCAGTTCCACCGTGCCGGCCTTGCGTTCTTCCGCCCACAGCCGCATGGCGACCGCCGGGATCAGGAACAGATAAAGCCAGGGATGGAACGAAAAAAAGGACGCCATGTCCGCCTGACCGCGTTCGAAAAAGGCGCCCATAAAGAAGGTGAGCGCGCCCGACAGGGCCAGGAAGATGACAATAAAAACATACGCGAGCGGCGTTGAAAAATAGGCGCCGAGCTCGCGTTTGATGATGACCCAAGTATTACTCATTTGGATATATCCTCGATTTGCTCTGCGCTAGGCCGACAGGGTGAGTTCACGGAACACCTGATCCAGATGCCCTCGTTCGACATAAAGTTCGTCCACCTCTATCCCCTTATCGCGGACCAGGAGGCTAACCTTTTCGATGATCTGCGCACCGTCCTTCGGCACGACAAGCAAGCTGTTGCCGCCATTGACCGTCTCGATACGATCGACTTCAGCGATACCTTGCAGGTCTGACTTGATACCGTCAGTGGCGTCAGCGGTCAGCTTGATCGTCACCGCATTATGGACCGGTGACTTGGCCGAAAGTTCCTCTGGGGAGCCGTCGAAAACGATCCTGCCCTGTGCAATGACCACGGCGCGGGTGCAAACGGCTGAAACTTCTTCCAGCAAATGGGTGGAAATAACAATCGCCTTGTCCGACGCCATTTCCTTGATCAGCGTCCGCACTTGATGCTTCTGGTTCGGATCCAGTCCATCGGTGGGCTCGTCCAGGATCAACACATCCGGGTCATGCAGGATCGCCTGCGCCAATCCGACCCGGCGCTTGAAACCCTTGGACAATGTATCGATCGGCTTATTGATTACGGATTGAAGCTGCAGCTTCTCGATCGCCTGATCGACACGTTGTTTTTTCTCAGACCCGCTAAAGCCCCGAATTTCAGCAATAAAATTCAAAAATGCCAAACCGGACATATCACCATACAGCGGTGCGCCTTCCGGCAGGTAGCCGACCTTCTTGCGGGCATCCAGGCTCTGGTTCACCACATCAAACCCGCATACGGAGGCGGAGCCGGCGGTGATCGGCAAATAGCCTGTCACCATTTTCATGGTGGTGGATTTTCCGGCGCCGTTGGGGCCGAGAAATCCCAGCACTTCACCACTGCCGACAGAAAAAGAAATATTGTCGACCGCCGTGAACGGGCCAAATCGCTTGGTCAGTCCGTCTATGGAAATCATGCTGGACACGGTCTTGATGCCTCTCTCTCTTTAATCCTGTGACCACTTCAAAGCCGTGTAAAATAACGGTGGAAACCGGCTCGTGTGGACAATTTTTTGTGATACGTCTCGCTGGTCAGTTGATGAGGGGCCGGATGGTAAACAAACGGCCCCTCGTATCAACTAAGCGGCCGGGCTGCTTACATCATGCCGCCCATACCGCCCATGCCACCCATGTCCGGCGGCATGGCCGGGGCCGCCGGCCTGTCGTCCGGCTTCTCCGCCACCATGGCTTCCGTGGTGATCAACAGACCGGCGATG
>Ga0181587_10001090_pt1 | contig 22766 bp, 17 predicted proteins | sample 071ome_27_FD_132463 | JGI IMG/M metagenome (GOLD analysis project Ga0181587, IMG submission 132463) | Coastal salt marsh microbial communities from the Groves Creek Marsh, Skidaway Island, Georgia - 071409AT metaG (megahit assembly) | ecosystem: Environmental > Aquatic > Marine > Intertidal... | reverse complement strand
AAACCGTGGTCCGGACAGATTTCCTTTCAGAAAACCCTTTTTCCCAAAGCCATTTACGATTGGCTTGGCGTTGTCGATCTCCTTTTCTGCAGCCTCGATATAATTGAGGGCGCGAGTCAGTTCTGCCTTACGATCGGCGCGGCTCCAGCTCTCCGAGTTTAGAGATTGGATACTGGCGAGGTGATTTTCGAGTCTCTCGTGAGCAGAGCCACACTCCTCAGCGAGTCGCTGAGCCTGGATAGCTTTCTCATCGAGAACGGAAAGATAATTCTGCAGTTGTTGGGTGACATTGGCGCGCCCCTCTTTGAAATGCTCTTCCTGGCGAGTGAGCTCTTCGAGTTCTTCAGCTTGGCGGCGGATTTGCTCCTCCTGCTGCCGAAGATGCTCAAGCTGGTCTTGAGCTTGTTGGTATTCGTCGTTGAGGTCGTTAGTGTAAGGCGTTACAGCCTCAAACTGTTGGGGGTCGAACTGGATCTCCAGATCATTCCCTCCGTCCTCATCAAAAAACATCGGTTGGATTTTGGTGACAGCGGACATTGGTAAGCAGTGGTGGGAGTTACAAATTTAGTTAACTACCATTAATATTATAAATTGCTTAGAATTTCCAGTCTTTTTAGCTTTTTTCGTGAAAAAAGTAGAGGTAATATAGTTACCGCTAAAGTCAGGGTCAGCAGCAGCCCCAATACCAACTGACTTCTGGGCTGTTGAAGCCAGAACGGGTCAATCTCGTTAAGTTGAAAAATTTCCCACCTGGAGTAGGCCAAAAGAAGGAGAAATATTAGAATGTAGATAAAACTGCCTACCAAACAGAGGGTTCCACCGAACCCGCTAACGATCTTCGCCGCGTTCGATTCTTCGAGATTGGGAAAGAGAACTCCGAGTCCTGCAGCGAGCGCATTCAGGCCCAGGGTAAGCAGGCCAATGGCTGAGGCGAAAAAGAGTGTATCCTGCAAGCCGAGCCGAAGATTGTATCCGCCGATCAAAAGGATTACGATGATCATCAATCCGCTGCACAGGGAGCTGATTACGAATTTTTGTAAAATCAGCGAACTCATCTGCAGAGGCGACATCGCCAGAATCCAGAGTCGGCGTCCCTCGAGACTGAATTGGGGGAACACAAAGCGGGTCGTAAGAGTAGAAAGGGCCAGCGCACAGACCGAAAGGTTTAGAAAGGCAACCAAGTAAAGATCCCGCGGAGAACTGAGATCTCCGTTCATTTGCCGGAGACCGCTGGCATAGATGGCGAGCAGTCCAAAGACGAGTCCGAATTGTACCCACTGCGCTGGTTCTCGAATGAAGGTGAGAACATCCTTCCTTGAAATGGCCGCAATAGGGCGTCCCGTGAAGAGGCGGAGTGGAGATGGTTGGGGGTAGTCTCTCCTGATTTGCTCTTTCGACGCAGTGTTCTGATTTTTCCGCCGGATCGCAGAAGCGGCAGATTGCTGCACCGAGCGATTCCACGAATCATAGAACCACGACCTCCCTGCGGCTACGACCAGCAGGAGGGCCATCAGGCAATTGCTGAGCAGCAGGGTCGGATAGAGCAAGCTTGTGAAACTGCGATAGGGCCGTGTCCATTCGATAATTGATCCAGCCAGCCAGGTGCTTGGCATGGCGCGGTTGATCGAGACGTTGGTATGGTGGAGGACTTTCTGAAAAGTCAGAGCTGCGCCGAGCCCCGCGTTCTCGGTGATTTCTCGATCTTGCAAGGCTGTCTGAACAACCGATACGGTGAGGATGGCTGCTGCAACGGTCAGTCCCGAGGCGAATTGCTTTCGGGTCAAAAAGCGAGTCGCTGTGATTAAGATCAATGATCCTAGTGCACTCGCAAGGAGGAGAAACGGAAACAGAACGCCGATCACCTTGAGAAAAAAGAACGGCGATACATCCCGAATTCCTCCGAAGGCGACGAGGAGAGGGGCGAGAATGAAGACGAGTCCCCAGCTTGAGAACATCGCTGATTCAAAGCACTTCCATAGAAACACAGCCCGATGAGAAATCGGAAGTGTCAACAGCCACCGAGTATCCTGATTACGATACAGAGAAATGTATCCTGTGACTGCCACCGAGAAGATCAGCATCATCAGGAAGCAAAAAAACATTACGTAGATCAACCGATCGCTGAGCAGCGCTCCGGCGGCCGGGAGTTTTGAGATATACTGAAGACCTCTCTCAAAAAGCCAGTGGGATGAAATCGTATAAGTTGCGAGAAAACCAATGATGGTGGCTGTCATCAGTCTCGAGCGGCGTGCCGTTACAGCTGTCTTCACGCGCAGCATTTTCCAATGCACACGAAGAAGGAGAAGCCATTGTTCGAAGGTTGTCATTCGCGAAACGCGAAATGATCCACGTTTCGCGCGAAACATTCAACGCCCAAGTGGGGGATTTGCGGGAAAGGCGTTGAAACTGGCGTGTAAACTGGGTCTAAGCGAAATTTTCCCTTCCGCTTTTGTCACTTCTCTCTACTGTTTTGTCATGGCCACCATTGGAACCCCATTCACTTCCGAGGCGACCCGCGTGATGCTCTGCGGATCAGGAGAACTCGGCAAAGAAGTTGTAATCGAACTGCAGCGATATGGCGTCGAAGTCATCGCCGTTGATGCGTATGAAAATGCCCCTGCGATGCAGGTGGCGGATCGATCCTATGTCGTATCGATGCTCGATGGCGATGCCTTGCGCCAGGTGATTGATCAGGAAAAACCCGACCTCGTTGTTCCCGAAGTTGAGGCTATCGCAACCGACGTTCTCGCCGATGTGGAAAAAGCTGGCGCAACAACCGTAATTCCAACATCTCGTGCGACGCAGCTCACAATGAATCGCGAAGGCATTCGGCGACTTGCTGCTGAGGAGCTTGGGCTCCAGACCTCTCCGTATCGATTTGCTGAGACCGAGAAAGAATATCGTGACGCCATTGCCGAGATTGGTTTGCCATTTGTGATCAAGCCAATCATGAGTTCATCAGGCAAAGGGCAGAGCACGGTTCGCACCGAAGAAGAAATCGATGCAGCCTGGCGGTATGCCCAGGAAGGTGGGCGCGCCGGAAAAGGCAAAGTCATCGTCGAGGGATTCGTTGATTTCGACTACGAGATCACTCAGCTCACAGTTCGCCACGTTGGGGGAACGTCTTTTTGCGACCCGGTTGGCCATATTCAGGTCGATGGCGATTATCGGGAAAGCTGGCAGCCACAGTCCATGAGTGAGGCCGCTCAGCAGGAGGCCCAGAAATATGCCGAAGCTGTTACCGATGCCTTGGGTGGGCGCGGAATTTTTGGCGTCGAGCTCTTCATTAAAGGGGACAATGTGATCTTTTCCGAAGTTTCCCCACGCCCTCACGACACCGGCATGGTTACCATGATCTCCCAGGACTTGTCACAATTTGCCCTGCATGCCCGAGCCATCCTCGGTCTGCCGATTTCAAACATCCAGCAGCACGGACCATCCGCTTCTGCTGTTTTGTTAGTAGAAGGCGAGTCCCGAAATGTCACCTACAGCAATCTTGAAAAGGCACTCGCCGAGCCGGATACGCAGATTCGTCTTTTCGGGAAACCCGAAGTAAAAGGCAAGCGCCGGATGGGTGTTGCGATAGCGAGAGGAGCATCGATTGATGAAGCTCGGGAAAAAGCCCGGGCCGCGAGTAGTGCGATTGGGGTGGATGTATGAGAAAGGGAATCGATTACTCCTTTTTACTTGGCATCACCATCCATCCGATGTGTATTTCCCCATGTCCACCATCACTGAACACGCGCATCCCTGGCTGGAGAATCTGGTTGCTTACGATCCGGGAAAACCGATCGATGAAACGGCTCGCGAGCTAGGGCTTGATCCGTCTGAGATCATCAAAATTGCTTCGAATGAAAACCCGCTGGGGCCTTCGCCGAAAGCAGTCGAGGCGATGAAGGAAGCAGCCTCGGGAGTGCATATTTATCCCGATGGTGGGGGTTACAAGTTGCGGAACGCGATTGCCGAGAAATTTGGACTGGGGCGGGAGAATGTGATTCTCGGAAACGGATCGAATGAAATCATTGAGTTGATCGGTCATGGGTTTCTCAACCCCGGCGACAACGTTATCGCAGCGGAGCACGCCTTCGTAGTCTACAAATTGATGGCCACGCTATTCGGTGCTGAAGCCATTGAAGTTCCTGATCCGGGTTTTGTTCATGATCTCAACGCGATGGCGGAGGCGATCACCCCGAAAACGAAGAAGATTTTCATCGCCAACCCCAACAATCCGACGGGGACGATGGTGGGTGAGGACGAGATCGAACGCTTCATGGAAAAGGTTCCTGATCACGTTATGGTGATTTTTGATGAGGCATACTACGAGTTCCTCAAAAATGCTCCGGATACGTTGAAATATGTACGGGAAGGTCGGAACGTCGTCATCATGCGGACCTTTTCCAAGATTCAGGGACTGGCCGGTCTGCGCATCGGCTACGGACTCACAACGCCGGAAATCGCTGAAGTTTTGCAGAAATGCCGTCAGCCATTCAATACCAACGCGATTGCCCAGGCTGGTGCGATTGCGGGACTGGCTGATGAGGAGCACCAGCAGCGGACCCGCGACCTCAATGACAAAGGGTTGGCGTTTTATCATTCAGCTTTCGAAGAGATGGGACTGGAATACATTCCCAGCGTCGCCAACTTTGTTCTCGTAAAAGTTGGGGATGGAGATGCCGTTTTTGACACGATGCTGAAGCGCGGAGTTATTATTCGGGCAATGCGCGGTTACAAGCTTCCTGAATGGGTGCGCATCTCTATCGGAACGATGGAGCAGAATTACCGTTGCATTGAGACGCTGAAAGAAGCTCTCGCGGGATGACGAAACACGAGTGGAGCGATCGCGCCGAGGACGGCGAAAAGATGTATTTTCGCGCGACGATTCACGCGGGGCGATGGGAGTTTTTCTCAACGCGAAAATCGGATCCTGAATGGGAAAAGCACGAAATCCTCGACCTCGAAAAGATGGAGCGGTTTCGCGAAGTTCTCTGGAATAAACATCTGAGGCGTCGAGCTCCGTTGAAGCATGTCGATCAGATCGACGAGATGATTGAGCGCTTGCGGCTTGAGTCTCCGCCTGCCGAATAGTGGTCCAGCTTCCTTGTTTGCCATTTTGCTCAACAGGGTATGGTCGCGCACTCAACAGGGTTCGGCCTCTGAAGTAACAGGGGTGAATAAAAAACGGCGACCTTTTCAGGGCCGCCGTTTGGTCACCTTTTGGTGGAATTTTTTGAATTTTCCCTAATAGAAGATCTTCTAGATCGTCCAAAGGGTAGTCATTGAGTTTGTTTGAACCCCAGGTGGAATTGGTATTCTGCCTGGGGTTCACGTTTACGTGGTTAGAGCGTGTAGCTCTGCTCTCCGTGCTCGGCGATGTCGAGTCCGGTCTCCTCGTCCTGGTTGCTGACGCGGAAGCCAACGGTCTTCTTGCAGATGATCACGATAATGACTGTGGCGATCACGGACCAAACGAGAGTGACTGCAACGCCAAGCACCTGAGTGCCGAACTGAGCAATGGCACTTTCCGCGTTGATGCCGCCACCACCGAAAGCTTCTGTGCCGAGAAATGCCACGAGAAGAGTTCCCATAATTCCTCCGACACCGTGCACTGCGAAGACGTCGAGACTGTCATCGATGCCGAGTTTGCTCTTCACAAAGTCACAGGCGAAGTAGCAGATGACACCAGCGAGCAGACCGATGATCATGGCGCCCATTGGTCCGACGTTTCCAGATGCCGGGGTGATGGATGCAAGGCCGGCGACCATTCCGGTAACGATGCCAACGAGCCCGGGTTTTCCGGTTTTGATTTTCTCGACGACCATCCAGGTGAGAGATGCCATGGCAGCGGAAATGTGAGTGACAAGCATGGTCATTCCAGCGGATCCGCCTGCAGCGAGTTGGCTGCCAGCGTTGAAGCCGAACCAGCCGACCCAGAGAAGTGCGGCACCCATCATGACGAGTCCTGGACTGTGTGGGGGCATCAGCTTTTTCGGGAATCCGTTGCGAGGCCCCAGCATTTTGGCAAGGACGAGGGCGGAGATTCCGGCTGTCGCGTGGACTACAATGCCGCCGGCGAGATCGATCGTACCATTGTTGAACATCCATCCTGAACCAGCCCACACCCAGTGAACGGCAGGAGCGTAGACGACGATGAGCCACAGTCCGCTGAAAAGCATGACGGCGGAAAATTTGATACGCTCGACGAAAGCTCCAATGATGAGTCCCGGTGTAATAATCGCGAAGGTCATCTGGAACATGATGAAAACAGTCTCGGGAATGGTGCCTTCGACACTTTCCGAGGAAACGCCTTTGAGAAAGGCTGCACTGAGGTCCCCGATCCAGGCATTGTCACCCTTGAACGCGAGGCTGTAGAGACAAGCTACCCAGAGGATAGAGGCAAGGCAGGCAACCGCAAAACAATGCATGAGCACAGAGAGGAGGTTCTTCGAGCGGACAAGACCACCGTAGAATAGGGCTAGGCCGGGAAGGGTCATCAGGAGAACGAGGACCGTTGCAGTGAGCATCCAGGCTGTGTCACCGGAATCGAGCGGTGGTTCGGCATCGGCTCCTAAGGCCGCTGGAACAGTAGCGAACAGAGCCAAGAGGATGACAATGGGGAATAGATATTTTCGTAGTGTATTTGTTATCATGGGGGGATTTTTAACTGTAGTTAAACCGGACCTTACCATCAGGGCATACGTCCGCACAATAAACTGAAGCACGAAGGGTGCCAAAGCAGGCAAAAAACTGAGCTAATTTTCCCGGTGGAAGCCCCTGGCCCCCCAAGGGACACACTCGGAGATCTGGGGACCTCTTAATCCGCTCTGTGTCGCTTATTCTTCGAGAGATCCCCGGCCAATTCCCTCGTAGTCGAAGCCGTGAGTTTCTATGGTCCCAGGATCCAGCAGGTTACGACCATCAAAGAGGATGGGGGAGAGCATCAATTCTCTCACCGCATTGAAATCGACATTCGCAAATTCGGGCCATTCGGTGGCGACGATCACTGCCTCTGCACCTTTCGCTGCGGCCTCTGGCGAATCGGCCAAGGTAATTTTGCTGCCGACTTCGAGGTCTTTCACTCGATCCATTGCTTTGGGGTCGTAGGCGGTGATTTCGGCACCCTCGGCGACCAGCTTTTCGACGAGTTCGATGGCTACGGAGCAACGCACGTCGTCCGTATTAGGCTTGAAGGAAAGCCCCCAGACCGCAATTTTCTTTTCCTCGAGAACCCACAGCTTCTGCCGAATGCGCTCGATGAAACGACTGAGCTGCTGACGGTTGATTTTTTCCACCTCTTTCAGCAGGTCGAATGGGACTCCGAGCTGATCACTGATGGCGATGAAAGCAGCAATATCTTTTGGGAAGCAGGAACCGCCGTAACCTAGCCCCGCATTGAGAAAGTCTCTTCCGATGCGTTTGTCCATTCCGATCCCTTCGGCGACGAGCTCGACGTCTGCGTCGCTGGCTTCGCAGATTGCCGAGATGGCATTGATGTAGGAGATCTTGAGTGCAAGAAAGGAATTGGCAGCGTGTTTGATCAACTCGGCACTGTTGATGTCAGTGACGAGAAGAGGAGCGATGAATGGTTCGTAAATCTTCTTCATCAGTGCTGAGGCGCGGTCGCTGTTCGATCCAAACACGATACGATCGGGCTTCATGAGGTCTTCCACAGCGGAGCCTTCGCGAAGGAACTCAGGATTGGAAACGACGTCGAATTCCGCCTCGGGTGCGTAGCGCTTGATGGTTTCGGCTACCTTCTCTCCCGTTTTTACGGGAACGGTGGATTTGTCGACGACGACTTTGTATTCCTTGATCGCTGGAGCGATTTCCCTAGCGACTTTCTCGATGAATTTGAGATCCACGGAGCCGTCAGGAAGGGGTGGCGTTGGGACAGCGATAAAAACGACATCACCGTGAGCGACTCCTTCGGGGGTGTCCGTGGTGAACTGGAGCCGTCCTGCCGCGACGTTCTTTCTTACGATTTCTTTCAGTCCAGGCTCGTAGATCGGGATTATTCCACGAAGAAGAGTTGCAACCTTGGCCTCGTCGTTGTCTACGCACATCACTTCGTGACCGACTTCAGCAAAACAAGCTCCCGTGGTGAGTCCGACGTATCCCGAGCCGATAATGGTAAGCTTCATAGGTAATCAAAAAGGGCTGAGTAATAGGACAGGAGGCTGAGAGGCGAAACTGTCAGTCTCAATCGTGTATCAATTTGTTGTAGGCGAAAAGGTTTTTCCCAATTCACGCCAGACAGGTTCTTGGGAAAGCGGATTCTTGAAAACGTGGGCTCGGCCAATTACTCTTCCGCGCTAAGGCCACCGGGCTGGAAATCAACAGGGAGAGACGCTTTCGGGAAGGCCTTCAGCGTCAGGCTGAAGAGGACACCATATTCATTTTCGCCTTGGCGATTGTCACGAATCATTCCACCCAGATTCGCTGTCCAACTCGGAAAGTCTTTGTGCACACTGTATTGCTGATACTCAAGTGTGTTGTCGTCGCCCTCGAATCGATGAGATGTGCTGAATCCCCATTCATCACCAAGACGGGTGTAGGTGTTAAGCGAGTAGAGATTGGAATCGCGGAAGAAAGGATGATCCATGATGTAGTAGTGGCCAAGGCTGAAGTGGAACCAGTCGGTCGGCATGAACTGCAGCCAAGAAGTAACTGTGGTGAAGTCGAGGGTATCGTCGAAAAGCGGTACCTGAGCTGTCGTTTTTGCGCGAAGCCATGTTAGTGGGCGCCAGTCGACTTCCGTGAAGAAGTTGGAAGTGTCACGATTGAACTCCGGGTCTTCGGCGTAGAGGTCGATGTAGTTGTTGAGGGCGAGCCACTCGTAGGAATGACCGTTTCTTTTCGTAATGAATCGCTGCGAAACTCCGGTTCGGAACACTGACCAGTCACGCAGGTCATCCATCGAGGTGAAAAGCGGCATGTCAATGGCGCGGAGACGAGTCGTAGGTGTGAATCGGTCGATAGGAGTGAAGCGACCGTCGATCTCGTTGGTGTTGAGGTAAGAGTAATTCAGGTAAGGGCGGACCACATGGAGTAGTCCGTTGAGTCCCAGTGCACGATTGTGGACGTGCGGCGAGCGCTTCGACATTTTGAAAGAGAGATCAATTCCAACATGTGTCGTTGTGCTTTCAAATGTATTCAGTCCGGGAATCTCGAAATCGTTGTAGTGAGCGTAGCCTCCGCCGACACGTGGAACGATGTTGAGAATGTTGCCCAATCTCATGGGATGAAGAAATTCGTGGTAAGTCTGGAAACGATTGAATCCGCTTGGTTCCATAGCCCCACTGAGGAGGCGGTCCGTGCTGTATTCTTCGTCGAGAATTCCGTAGGTGGTGAAACCCTGGTAGTAGAAGCCTGAATCAGCGATCGGTGTCCGAATGATGTCGACAGCCAGCTCAGGTGTCCGCGTGTCGGTTTGGAAAAACTCGTTAATGTGGAATCGCCCTGTCAGCGAAACCTCTCCCTGCGGGAAGAGCTTGTTGAGGTTGATCAGATTGTCTGGACGAGGATCGATCCGAAACTCCGAGGGAAAGAAATCCTCGTAAACGAACTGATCGCTGAGGCGGTTAATGTCGAGGTCGAGATAGAATGACTCGTCTACCGTTCCGGGAACGTAGATGCGGTGCTGGAAATTGATTCGGTGACGGCTCGATGTCACACCGCGCTTCCGGTCTTGGCCGTTGAATCGCATCTGCGGATTATCGTCTTCTGTATAATAAAGATTGAGTTGTCCGATGCTTTCGTTCTCGCGGAATTTCTCTGACTCGAATTCCACACCGCCGGCAATACCGCGCTTGGAACGATAGTCGAAGTGCACCTTTCCGAGGATGTCCTCATTCACCATGAAACCATAGCGGTTCAGGAGGTGCCCCCCCCATGCCGAATTCCACCCGGGTACGAAGTAGTAGCCTAGCTCTTCGTTCGTAGGCTGAACGTAGTAGGGTAACCAGAAGATCTGCTTGTCGCCTGAGTAGATCTTCGCCCCGTGCATTACGATCTTGTCATCAGGATAGACCTCCAGCTTTTTCACGAAAATGCGGTGATCCGGATTCGCTGAGTCATGCGTCGTAAATGTTGCATCCAGCATCGTGATCGGACCGTCGGTGCCTTCCTCTGGTCGGGTGATGTTGTCGGACATCACGAGGATTGGTTCGAGCGCACTCTTGAACCGGCTTGTCGTCATCTCGCCGGTCTTGATGTTGTAGATTACCTCCTCAGCGTCGACGACCTGACCATTTCGATAAACCCTGACATTGTCACGTGCGAATACATTCCCGCTGGATTGATTGAACTCGATCTGATCAGCTTTGATCGTCACGTCGCCGTATTTCACGACGACATTGCCGGAAGCCGTTGCGACACCGAGGTTCTGGTCGTAATCCGTGAAGTCCGCCTGGATGTCGAGATCCGTTGTCTCCTCGGAAGCGGTATTGGTAACTTCGAAGCCGCCATCCTGAGCCGATGCCTCAAAACACAGCGTTCCAGCAAGTACGCAAAAAAGCCCCACGACTGCACGAATAAGCAATCGTCGGCTGTACGGACTAACTAGGCTATGATGGGTTGGGATCAAAGCGGTCGAACGACGTCGGTAAATATGGCGTCATTCCGGGAAATTACCAAATCTGATTTACCGGAATTGGACAAAAGGCCACAGAAAACTCCCATTTTGCCCCATTTTGGCCCATTTAGTTAAGAAAAGTTAACTTTCTTCCGCACCCTTGCGATATCGAATGCAAACTGGCTTCTTACCCTTATCTCGCAAAAACTCGTAAAAAGCCTCTGTCTCAGGAAGAAATGTCTCACCCTCCGCCTCAGCGAGCACATCATCGACAGATTTCGTAGTGAGGTAGAGATTTCGGAAGGCTTCCTTGATTTCTTTCCTCGCAGCAGCACTGAATCCGGCTCGGCGAAGGCCAAGTGCATTGACGCCTGCGACGTAGTTGATCCCGGCAGCCACCATCACGTAGGGAGGTATGTTGAGCGACATGCCTGCAAGTCCCTGTGCCATCACGTAGTCACCGATGCGAACGAACTGGTGGTAGGCTGATCCGCCGCCAAAAAAGCAGTGGTTTCCTATCTCGACATGGCCTGCGACGAGGACGTTGTTTGCCATTGTGTTGTGATCTCCAATTTGAGAGTCGTGCCCGATATGGGCTCCATTCATCAGGAAATTGCCGTCTCCGAGAGTCGTTGTTCCCTCGGGATCGATGCTCCGGTGAATCGTGACGTATTCGCGAATAATGTTTTCCTTTCCCACTTCGACCCAGCTTGGGGTGTCCGGATCAAAGCCTCCGAATTGCGGATCCGCTCCAATCAATGCTCCAGATCCGATTCGGCAATCGGCCCCGACCTTGCTGCGTTTGCGAATCTGCGCAGCGGCGTCGATCACGCTACGATCGCCAACTACAGCCTCGTCCTCGATGATGGCAAAAGGTCCGATCGTGACATCGTCACCGATTTGGGCGGAAGGAGAAACGACTGCGTTAGGATGAATAGCCATGTTGGGCGGAATCTTACATAAGACCGGATTCTCGAAAGCTGAAATATGGTTCGTTCGCAGATTCCGAGTAACTGCCTATGATCATGTGATCTGTGAATTCAATGCCAACTGCTTCGCAGGCAGACTGCATTCTTTTTGTGACGGAGTGATCTGCCTGGCTCGGCGAGGGATCGCCTGAGGGATGGTTGTGAACGAGAATGATCGCCGTCGCGGCGTGGCTCAGCGCTTTGCGAAGAATCTCCGCTGGGTTGGCAAAAGACTCATTGCTCGTCCCTCGAAAGACTTCCGCGATGTGAATGAGTCGTTTTCGATGATTCAGCATGATGATGCGCACCGACTCTTGATCGAGAGACTGCATCTCCGGCCCCATGATCGCGTAGACGTCCTCCGGACAGGTGATGGACGCTTCGCGGTAGGGTTCCCGGGCCAATCGGCGGCCGAATTCAAAGGTGGCCGCCAGTTGCGTTGCTTTGGCCGGGCCAATGCCATTGATCGCCATCAGTTCTTCCACCGATGCACGGGAGAGATTTCGCAGGCTCCCGAAATGCTGGATCATTTCTCTGCCGAGATCGACCGCACTTCTCCCGGGGGTGCCGGAGCCAAAGAATACAGCGAGAATCTCGGCATCGCTGAGATAGGACGCGCCCTTTTCGGCGATTTTCTCACGAGGGCGCTCGTCTTCGGGAAGGTCTTTGATTCGGAGTGACATGGGAGGGAGCGCTATCTTGTCGATTTCGGTGTGATCTTGCAATGCGTTTTCCTCGTCTCGCATTCTCTTGGAGAACTGCTGCATTGAATCGATCCGGATTCGTAAAAATTCCTCTTCATTCTTCTCGAATTGCGATTTACCTATTCCCACTTTGAAATCTAACCCGACCATCGTAGCTATCGCATCGCCACCCGGCGTCGGAGCCGTTGCGCTTTTGCGCATGAGCGGACCTGATGCAGCGGAACTTGTCGGCTCTGTGTTTCATGGGAGAAAACGTAGCCGCTGGCAGCCTAGGACCCAGCATCTCGGGTCCATTGTCGATGCCAGGGGGGAAACTATCGATGAAGTCCTGCTGACCTGGTTCCCGGCGCCTGCCAGTTTTACCGGGGAAGAGATCGTCGAGATCGCCTGTCACGGGGGCGTCGTCGTCACGAAGCGGTTGCTAGATCGACTTCTCGAAGTCGGCGCAGAGCTAGGCGAGCCGGGGGAGTTTTCCCGCCGGGCTTTTGAAAATGGGAGGATCGATCTTACCCAGGCTGAGGCCATCATGGATCTGATTTCGGCCCAGACCGAACTGGCAGCACGAGCTGCGAATGAACAACTCGCCGGGCGACTCGGGGAAGCTCTCGAAGCCATCCGTCAGGATCTCATTGGACTGACCGCTCACCTCGAGGCCTACATTGATTTTCCGGAAGAAGATATCGCCCCCGATTCGTCCGAGTTATTGGAGAATCGGGGCAAAGCGACTCTTCAATCCATTGAGAAGCTGCTCGCAACCGCCGACCAGGGAAGAATTCTACGGGAGGGATTGCGCACTGTGATTGCTGGGGCACCGAATGCGGGAAAATCAAGCCTGCTCAATCTATTGCTCGGTTTTGACCGGGCCATCGTGAACGAACAGGCTGGAACGACGCGTGATACGATCGAGGAAGTCATCAATCTCGAAGGAATACCGATTCGCCTGATCGACACTGCCGGGATTCGGGATAGTTCTGAGGCGATCGAGAGCCAGGGGATCGAGCGGAGTCTAGAGCAGATATCTCGGGCCGAGTTGATTCTTCAGGTCATTGACGGCAGTGCTCCAGCATCGGAAGCGGATGCCGTCGAGATTCCCGAAGGTTCGAGGGTGCTGCGAATTCTCAATAAGTCGGACCTTTCCCTCCATCCTGATTGGAAGGGGATAGAGGCAATTTCCCTATCCTGCCATTCCGAGAATGCAGCGGAGGAAATTCGAATGCATCTGCACGATTTTCTCACAAAGAGGGATGCGGTTCCCAGTGCCAGTCTCACGGCAATCAATGCGAGGCACCAGCATTGCCTTTCCCGGGCGAAGGAGAATGTAGAGCGGGCCCTCGAGAATCTTGCCGCCGGAGAATCCCCTGAGTTCATCGCTCTCGATCTACGAGCTGCTCTCGATGCCGTAGGAGATGTGATCGGTAAGACCGATGTGGAGGAGATCCTCGGGGAGATCTTTTCTACTTTCTGTATAGGGAAGTGAGTAGGCGGGTATTTCCTTTTTTGGAATCTGAAATCGTCCGTCGAAATCCCGATGAGTGATATAAGGAGACGAATAGCGGGTAGTCGAACCTGAGCCAACTGGGTTACGCGATGCACCTGACAGGCGTAGGTCAGTGACTGATCCCTGTTGGGTCTCGATATTTCCTTCTTCAAAAACGAAAAACGCCGGACCTTCCGGCCCGGCGTATTCGGAAAATATGTCGGTAAGAATCAGGCTCCAAAAAGCTTGGTAACCGGCTTGCCTTTGTCGGCAAAAGTGAAAGGACGCTGAGTCGGGGAATAGACTGTCTCTTCGAGAGGCAATCCGAGTCCGTATCCGATCGTTGCGAGGAAGTCCTCTGGCGTGACCGGATCGCTCTTGACCTTCTTACCGCTACCGTCGGTGGCACCGTAGACGGTTCCGCCTTTGATGCCGCCCCCAGCGAGAACGCAGGAGTAGGCTGCAGGATAGTGGTCACGTCCAGCGTTCATGTTGATATCGGGAGTTCGTCCGAACTCAGTTCCGATAGCCACGAGCGTCGTTTCGAGAAGTCCTTTTGACTCGAGGTCCTTGAGGAGAGTTGCGACGGCTTTGTCGAGCTCAGGAAGCTTGTTGGCTGTACCTGTGCTGACGTCGACGTGCATGTCCCATCCGCCGGAGATCACCTCAACAACGCGAACGCCGTTTTCAACGAGTCTGCGTGCGAGAAGGCAACCTTGTCCGAGTCGGCCCGTGCCATAGTCGGAAGCATTGGATTCTCCGGAAATATCGAAGGCGGAAAGCTCGTCACTCTTAAGAAGCTTGTTGGCCTGGTTGTAGTATTCGACGTAGGACTCGGGTCCGCTGTATTTGAACTTGCTGACGAACTGCTGACCGAGCTTGGAGGCCATTTCCATGCGACGATCAAAACGATCACCGGCAACAGCGAGGTCCGTATTCGGAACTCCACCACTTGGATCAGCGATTGGCAGAGGTGAGAGGCGCGGCTCCATGAATCCAGCGTTAGAAGAACTCTGGCCAACAACAACCGAATCAGGGAGGACTCGGCCGCTTTCTCCGAGAAGAGTCGCTGCCCAAGGACCCACGGTAGGGTGCACGATGGTGGCGCGTTTCTCGTAGCCGGTCCGCATGATGTATTGGCCTTGTTCGTGAGCTCCCTGTGTCGAGGACATGGAGTTGATCACGGCAAGCTTGTCGGCCTGCTTCGCGAGCTCCTTCATGTGCATGCCCATTTTCATTTTGTCGACAGGAGTGTCGAGCAGCTCGGTATTGCCCATAACGCCGCTGTTTTTCTTGGCGTCAAAGGTATCGAGGTGAGTCATGCCTCCGGATAGGTAGATATAGATGAGGTTCTTGGCTGTGCCGCCTTCCGCTTTCAAATTGCGGGGGAGGAATGGCACGCTGAGTCCGACTCCGAGTGACAGCTTAGCTGACATCTCCATGAAGTAGCGACGGCTGAGGGAATCTTTACCGGCGAGTTCTGCGATATGGTCCATAGATTAGTTAGGGTGGATGGTTTTTGGGTGCGGTATTTTCTTTCGGTGGTCGGATTACTGAATGAAGAGAAACTCAGGGCTGTTCATGAGTGCCCAGGCAAGGTCGCTGATGCCATCGTCGCCGTAGTCCTCGATCATCCCCATGCCAAGATCGAGTTCCTCTCGGGTGGGGAAGCGATTGAGCAGGGTATGAAATATGCCGCGAACTTTGTCATCGGGTCCATCAAATTCTTCCATATCGTCGACAACCTTGGAGGAAAGACCGGTCAGGCGCGTCGTTACGGTTCCGTTCATCAGTGCAAGCACCTGTGGGACGGAACCGTCGAAGTTGTGTTCGTCAGTAATACGGCGATCAGACTGACCGAAGGTGTCGAGCATGGATGCGGCTGGCGCGGGTTGAGGCAGCTCGGAGGCACGAAGCTCGGAATCGCTGAAGATAGTAGGGGACATGCTGCCTCCTTCTTCTTCCGAAATCATCGCCATGCCCATGCGACTGCCACGGGCGCTTTGCCACATTTCATAGTGCTCCCAGACGTCATCATTGGATGCAGTCTGGAAATCGATGTTGAGGATCTTCTTGTAAAAGGATCCGTCCGGACCCTGTTTTTCGTCAATCTCGGATCCGTGTGCGAGAACCATCATGGAATCCCAGGCCTGTTCAGCACGCATGCGGCGAAGGACCGGGCCCTGGAAGAAGTAATTCTCTGCCCAGTCTGGCTCTTCCGAAGTCGCAATCGACTGGTAAGCTCGTGTGTTGTAGAGAATGCGCATGAATTCTCGCAGGTCGTAATTGACGCGCTTCATCTCGCTGGTGATGAACTTCAGCACGTCTGGCTGAGCTGATCCGCGGATCATGTCATCACTGAAATCGTTGACCGGAATTAGGTGGGCGCGCCCAAAGGCTCGCTCCCACATGCGGTTGGCAATGACAAGGGCGAAACGCGGGTTGTTAGGATCAATCAGCCACTCTGCAATCGCTTCACGGCGAGTTTTTCCGCCCTTTTTGGCGGCATCACCGATGAGGGTGCGCGGGTTGGCAACCTCGTTTGGTTTTCCGCCGCTTCCACGGAAGTCATGGGGAAGAATGGTCTCGAGTCCTTCGTTGTCGGTGACGTTCCAGCCCAGTGCATTCACGAAGAAGCGAAACTGGTTGCTGTTCTGGTCACGTGGAACGATGCCCTTGGTGTTCTCAGCCCACTTCATGAACTGGTTGCGCCAGCCTTCCGGAGCATTCGGCATTTCGATGGAAGCTCCGCCCATCATGGCTGAGCTGGGACGATATCCGAGAGAACGTTGTGTATTTCCGAAGAAAGCGGCCATTTCGTAGAAGTCGCTCTGGGTCCACTCGTCGAAGGGGTGGTCGTGGCACTGGGCACAGGAAACGTCGATGCCGAGCATGACCTGACCGAAGTTGGCAAATGCGTCGAACTCCATTCCGGTGTCGCGGAGCAGGAATCCAGCTGCTGGATTCTGTCCGACATTGCCCTCAGCCGTGATCATCTCATGAATGAGTTCATGGTAGGGTGTGTTAGCCTCAAGTTGATCGCGCCACCAGTTAACGTAGGGGTCCATGCGGACTCCATTGTTGAAGTCGCTCGCGTGGAGGCGATACATGTCAGCAAAGTAGTTAAACATATGAGAAGCAAATCCGCGGGAGAGGAGCAGTTCATCGATAAGTGCTTCACGCTTATCCGGGCGAGCGCTGTCGGCAAACTCCTTGAATTCTTCGCGGGTCGGGATGCGTCCGGTGATGTCGAGATAAACTCGGCGAACAAAGAGATCGTCAGGAAGCGGCTCGTTGAATGAGGAGAAGCCTTCTTTTTTCAATCCAGCGGCGAGCAGGGCATCAATTTTGCGTGCAGAAGCCTTGGTGTAGGAGTCATCACCAATGCGATTGAGTCGTTCAGCTGCTTCCTGATCGGCTTTGATAAAGCGTTCTTTTGGGACGACGAACTCCTTGCCGTTGGGCATTTTGAACTTGTAGCTATCACCTTCGATTCCGAGAAAGATAGCTTGGAGAGGCTTTCCATCTGTACTGGTCCAAGTTCTGGCTTCAGCGGAAGAGGCGAAGAAATAAAGTGCCAAAGAGAGGGCGGCAAGGGTCTTCAGTGAGGTTTTCATGGATTTCATAGAGAGCGGAATACTTCGACTCTCAATAAGATATATCGTTTCGACGCAAAAATGTCACGTCTCGTTTCAAAAAAACACAAAAATTTTGGGGCTCTTTTTTACCGGGATTTCCGAAACATCGGATCGAATTGATCCTTTCACTTTCCGAATCGGTAAAGTGCAGTGTCAGATCGCAGAATGAGCGCACCGTCGAGAGCGATAGGAGAGGCCATGATCGAACCTGCAATCTGGTTTTTGGCCATCTCGCGATAGGTCTTTTTCGGAGCGAAAACAGTGACAGTTCCTTCCTGATTGCCGAGGTAGATTTTCCCATCGGCGAAGAGAGGGGAGGCGGAGTAGTTTCCGTCGATCCGTTCGTTCCAGTGCAGGATGCCAGTCGCGGCGTCGAAACAGGAGCCAACACCTCCGTCAGAAATCAGGTAGAGTTCGTCTCCGACTAAAAGCGGGCTTGGCTTGGCCGGGATTCGCTTGGGATCTTCCCAAGCGACTTTATCCTGTTTGGTAATATCGCCCGATCCATCGACGCGGATGGCCATGAGCTTTGGTTTTCCAAACCCGGTTGAGATATATACCAACTGGTGTTTATCACTGAAAACAGGACGGGGGACCACAGAGAACCCACTGCCGTGGTCGAAACGCCAGATCTCTTTGCCAGTCTTCGGTTCGTAGCTGATCAGCCACTGCGCGCCCATGCAGATGAGTTGGTCGCGTCCGGCTCGGTCCTTGATGAGAATGGGAGTGCAGTAGGCTTTTTTCTGGTCGCCTTTGGGAGCTCGCATCGCAGGTCGGTCGGTTCTCCACACTGTTTCGCCAGTGGATACTTGCAAAGCCGTCACAAATTGCTGATCGGTCCCATCGCAGATGAGGATGATGAGATTATCAGCAATGAAGGGGGAACTGCCTGGTCCGACGCTGTGATCGATCTTGATTTTCCGGTCCCAGACGACTTTTTCTGTTTTGCGATTCAAGGCGTAGGTGCCGAAAGATCCGAAATGAGCAATGACGAGATCGCCACTGAAGACTGGAGTCGGAGAAGCGTAGCTGTTTAGTGAGTGAATCGCTTCGGGAGTTGGAACAGACTGCAGGGGCTTTTCCAGGAGGATCTCTCCGGAATTGGGGTCGACTTTTAGCACGGTAAGCTCAATCGATGAAGCGACTTGCAGCTGTTTGAATTTCTTTTCTTCCACTCCCTGTTTTTTGAAGAGTTCGATTCGCTCTTCTTCCGTTGGAAATTTCTCAATCGCGGTAGTGAGCCAGAATGCTTCGCCGTCAAAAATTGGAGAAGACCAGCCTCGTCCTGGGAGATGCGTCTTCCACGCAATGTTGGACTCTTCGCCGAAGTCGAGCGGGACATTTTCCGCCGTGGCGATTCCGTCTCCGGTCGGTCCCCGGAATTGCGGCCAGTTGTCCGCAAAAAGTCCGGTCGGAACAATGGCGAGTATCAGAAGGGGGAGGAATCTCATGGGCTGGGGAGAATCAGTTGGATAGATGTTCGAGATGTTGCTCCACCTTTTCCCGGTCCGGGATGGGATCCTGAGCGCCGGAGCCAAGCGTGGTCAATGCACCAGCACAATTGGCCGCTCGGATCGCATTCTCAAGCGATTCCCCCTCCGCGATTCGGCAGGTGAAACATCCCGCGAACGCGTCGCCAGCTCCCACTGTATCAACTGGAAGGACGGGCAGCGTCTCCACTTGAAAGGGATCGTCACTTCGGGGATAAACGATCGTGTCGTTTCCGCCGCGGGTGATGATGAGGTGCTCAACTCGGATTTCGGTGAGTCGCTGGCGAACAACGGAAATTTCTTCCTGAAGCGGATCGAACTCGAGGACTTCGATGGCTTCCCCTTCGTTCACAATTAGGTAGTCAGTTTGAATCTCCTGCCATGGAAAAATAGGATCGTAGGGTGAAGGATTGATGACTAGTGGGACATTCGCTTCATTCGCGATCCGCGCTGCACCTATCAATGGCGGGATCGGAATTTCAAAATTGGCCAACACAGCATCGGAGGAGGTAAGGCTGGACTGGTTCTCCCGAATTTCAGATTCCGTCAGTTCCTCATTCGCTCCGCCGGAAACAACGATCATATTTTCTCCCGATTCATCAACTGTGATGAAAGCTGCGCCAGTCCGTGAATCAGCGGTCTGCAGGCAACTGAGGTCGATTCCTTCCTCAACCAATGCTTCGCGATAGTCCTGCCCCTCGGCGTCGTCGCCAATGGAACCAAAAAATCTTACTTTTGCGCCTTGCCGGGACGCGGATATAGCTTGATTGGCGCCCTTGCCGCCGTGGAACAATTCGAAGCTAAGACAGGTGGTTGTTTCACCGGGAGCCGGCAGAGTTTCGACTCGGGTAAAGTAGTCGATATTCAAAGAGCCAATGACCGAAATGGTCGATTGAGACGAGCTGCTCATAAAATGGGGAGAGGAAGGCTAACAAAGAATTTCCCGTTTGGAAATGATTGTTTCTGCCCTGGCTCATCGACGCCAACCTGTGTCACTTCGGTGGAGAAAATCTCTTCGTCTTCGCGGAGCACGTTCTCGAAATAGCGAACGGATGTTTTCCCACGATGGATCTGCTTGGTCTCTAAGCTGAGAATCGCCCCTTTTCGAACGCTTCGATGAAACGCAAACTCTTTCGTTCCCACTGTGACGAAATGACATTCGCGAAAGTTTAGGCTCGCAGCCATTGAGGCGATTTCATCAATCCACATCAAGAACTAGCCGCCGAAAAGAAAGCCGTATTGGTTGAGGTGTTCAGGCAGGACGTGGCGACGAATTTCCGTAAATGATTGCACTACAATGCGCAGATTTCTCGAAGAAAACGCCATTTCCTGCGTTATATTTCCTGCGTTATAAAAGACGAAAGCAGGAACATTATTTCGGATTTCGTTGCATTCATGTGCATGTAACTTTTTCCTGCTTCGTCTTACTTCTCCCAACAACTCCCTCAATCCTGATGAAATACCTTACCTGTCTTGCTCTCGCCTTTGCTCTCGCCTTTGCTCTCGGCTCTGCTCCTCTTCACGCCCAGGAAGAGACCGGCGAAACTCCGCCGACTGTTGCTGTTCCCAGTTTCAAGGGAAAGCCCATTGACCAGATGACTGCGGATGAAGTGCTGAATTTAGTCCGATACAGCTACACTTTACACAATCGCGATTTTACTGGACTCCTTCGGATGGGGCTTGCGAAGAAGGTTCCGTTCCTTATGTCGCTGAAGCCCGAATCGATTCGCTTCATCTTTGACAATCCCGCCCAGGTCATACTCCTCGACACACGAAATCAGAAATTTGAACTCTATGAGGGCGTCGGTGGAAAAGAGCTGCAGGGAGTCAATCCGTCCAAGTATTCCCAGCAGATTCGTGGTACGGATGTGACTTACGATGACTTGTCGATGCGATTCCTTTATTGGCCGAATGCGAAGATTGTCGGGCATGACAAACTCATGCAGCGTGATTGCTGGATCGTGCGCGTCCTCAGTCCCAAAGGCGATCCCGGCGCCTACGCGACAGTAGATGTCTGGATTGATAAAGGTAGTGGGGGAATGATCAAAATGATAGGCTTCAACAATCAGGGCAGACCGATCCGGCGTTTTGAAGTCCTGCATGGCAAAAAATTCGGCGACATCTGGATGGTCGACGAGATGCGAATCGAAACAATCAGCCCCGCGGCAGGCGGTCGGGTGAATTCCTCGACGCGCATGCAGATCAAGACTGCGGTCGAGTAGGCATTGCTGGGCGTTACACAAATTGTAACCAATTAGCATGAGTTCACGGGCGGTTCACCTGACTTCCCAGAATGCTATTCCCTCACACCGAACTGGCATCCGTAATTCTTCTCACTGCTGCTTCGCCGCGCGCATCCACCTCTCCCTGTAGTGATGGTCAGTCCGCTGATTCCGTTCTCGGACAGGCTTATTCTGATTAAGGGGTGGCAGGCAGCGCTGAATACAGAGTCTCCCTCCCAGGAGGCATTGCCGTCGATCAGGCATCCGGAAAGGCTTTTGCTTTTGATTTGTGCAATAATTGCGTTCTGCGTTATCGCTCGCATGAGGCCCTCTCCAATGGTGCGGCCGCCGAACCAGTTCTTTGTCAGCCAGATTTTGCAACCGTTTAATCTGACGTGACAAGGGCAAAAATGCGGGGTCCGAAGTGAGTCTTCGTGGATCACGCCGGTCGCCTCTGGGTTGCTGACAGCGGAAACAAGCGTCTCTATGAAGCAATCTTTTCGTGTCAGACGGGGGAGGTTGCAGAGTCCTGCGATACAATTCCGCTGCTGGCAAAGGAAATGGAGCGCCTGCCGATTCGGTTTCCTTCAGCCAGGCTTCGCAAGCTATGGGGCTGGATTAAATAGTGACAGGGTGGGTTTCCCAATAGCCATTGAAATTGGCCCGGGTGGAATACTCTTGGTCACGGTCCCCAACAGAATTCGCATCTTGCGTCTAGATGATCGCGATATGGTCGGAGCCAACCAAAGAGCGAATGCGGTTATCGGTTTCAGTGATTTAATATCACTGAATCTGATTGACAAACCCGAGGACATCCTGGCAGGAGGTTCGGGACTGGCCTACGACGTTCTTTATGTTTCCAGCCAATTTAGTTAACCCATCCTGGTGCTTGAGGATGGTGCGACCGGATCGTGACGCATTTGCGTCGCTGCCGTACTTGGGACAGCCTGATCTCGCGACGACGTCTTCGGGTTTATCAGATTCCAAGATCTATCTCCTCAGTTACGCCACGCTCGACAAGGGAGGAAGGCTTTGGGCTTCCGACCGCATCAACAACACGGTAGTTCGGGTTTCGCCTCCGTCAGCATATGTCGAGGTGCAGCCTGACCTGTCCATTGGCCTGAAGCCCGACCAGCTCAGGGCGAGAAATCGCTTCAATACAACCGGTAGGAAGAGGGAAACCTTTTCTATCAGATTACTGAATGATGGCTACACGACCAATTCGAACATATTGAGGGCGACGCGAAAAAACAAATCATACAAGCTGAGATATCGCGGCACGGTTGGAAATCTTACCGGTGCTATCACGCAAGGTCAGCTTCAGACCGACACGCTCTCGAAAAATGGAGACGCCAAGATTGAGGTCGACTTAAAAACCATCCGTCGAGGAGTGGAGAAACGAAAAGCTTTCAAAGGAAAAAACGCTGCAAATGACCCCAATCGCTTTGCGCGGAATGTCGTCCGATTGCAGTTGAAAGCAAAAGGGTGGGGAGCCCGGTCATCGGGCCGTCCGAATCAGAATGAATTTCCAACCGCCTTTGCTCTGCGCTGGCATAGCAGAGTCAAAGAAAAACAGTCTTTTTCTTGCCAGCAGCGCTAAATTCTTCATACTCATGCTCCCGAAGGCGACCAAACCCAACATGTTGGGCGTCTTTTTCGATTTACCAAAAATCAAAAAATATCAAAAAAAACCTTTT
>Ga0181587_10001083_pt1 | contig 22821 bp, 21 predicted proteins | sample 071ome_27_FD_132463 | JGI IMG/M metagenome (GOLD analysis project Ga0181587, IMG submission 132463) | Coastal salt marsh microbial communities from the Groves Creek Marsh, Skidaway Island, Georgia - 071409AT metaG (megahit assembly) | ecosystem: Environmental > Aquatic > Marine > Intertidal... | reverse complement strand
TAAAAGAGCAAAGCGGCCATCACCGCAGTAACCCCGATTATGAAGCCCAGCCTGCCCCAGCTATAAGATGGCGCATCCGCATTTTGGGCGGTGTTGGGTTTGGGCGCAGGCGCGGTTTCCTCAGCTTCAAATTGATTTGGCTCGCTGGCCGCCGCGGGTGGGGGCGCTGAGGGAAAGGCGTTTATTGGCGCCGCCGGAGTGGCCTGCAAGCTGCTTTGCGCCGTTTCGAGAGCCGCTGGGGTATCGGCCTCACGCGGGGCTTGATCTTCTGCGAATACGGAGGCCGCGCGCACTCTTGCTTCTCGATCCGCCTCCTGCCGCAACACTTCCGCAACAGCGGGTGCGATCGGGGGGCGTTGAATCGCGGTTGGATTGTTGAAGATAGGGCTCTGTGCGTCGCGGTTGCCTGGTTCAGTCGGTTGAGACTCGCTGTTATGCTCGATCGCGCCCTTTATATAGGCAAAGTCTTGCAGGCGCTGATCACCGCGGATATTTTCAATTGGAAAAGTGGCTTGCGGGTGCGGTTGGAACCAGGTTTCACCACAGGCCGAACATTGCACCTCGCATCCCGTCTCTGGAATAGCGTCTTCGGGCACTTCATATTGGGCTTGGCAAATTGGGCAGGCCAGAAGCATGGCAAGATAAACCTATCGTATTTAGATCTTTAGCGTGTATTTCTAGACCAATATGCGCCTAAAAACCCAGAGAGAAAATGGCTTTCTGCAAAAAATCATTCTGCGAAAGGCGAATGATAGATTGCAACGATGGCTGCACTGGGGCAAAACAGCGGTGTGGGGCTTTAAAAGATAGCAGCAGGATATGCTTTGATAGATTTGGAAAATGCAGCCTATTCCTATAGTGGAAACGAGCTTTTATCGGGGATGTCTTTCTCGATAACACCGGGCGCGTTTTATTTTCTGACGGGGCCCTCAGGGTCTGGAAAAACCACTTTTCTGAAACTGTGCTATGGCGCTTTAACCGCGACATCGGGCATCGTGTCATTATTTGGAACCAGTCGTGCGTCTATGTCTCGGGATGAAATTGCAATCGCACGCCGTAAAATCGGCGTCGTGCATCAAGATTGTCAGTTTTTGGATCATTTGAGCGTGATTGAAAATATAGCTTTGCCGCTGGAAGTGGCGGGGCAGGATCGCCTGTCGGATCAAATGAACCTCAAAGAGCTATTGGCTTGGGTTGGGCTGAACAAACGCGTCGAGGCCTATCCACCCGAGCTGTCCGGCGGCGAACGCCAGCGGGCTGCTTTGGCCCGCGCGATCATTATGTCTCCGGATATTATTTTGGCGGATGAGCCCACCGGGAATATCGATTGGGAAATGTCTGAGAGGTTATTGAAGCTCTTGGTCGAACTCAACCGCATGGGCAAAACGATTGTCGTTGCGAGCCATGATTTAAGCTTGATTCGCGCTGCAAAAACGCAGGTTCCGGTGCGCGTTTTACGGATTAACAATCGGCAAGTGCAACTTGCGGGGGCTGATTTATGATTGCCCCTATGGCAAATTTTCTGGCGATGATTTCAGGAGATGGGCGTCGGAATAAAGTTGTTCCGCCCACAGGTTTTACGGCAACTCTTAGCACGGCCACATCTGCAATCATGGCGTTTTTGGTTGTGTTCGCGCTGGTATTGTCTTTAGCGGCTGATCGGCTTGCGGCGCGCTGGAGCACGGCCTTATCTGGCAGCGCAACATTGCGCGTATCAGCCTCGGCAGACCAGCTAGAGGCGCAGGTGCAGCAGGCTTTGCAGGTTTTGCAAACCACCAGCGGGATCGCCTCGGCCCGCGTGATGAGCGCCGATGAACAGCGCGCTTTGCTGGAGCCTTGGTTTGGGCCCGATATGCCGCTTGAAGATTTAGCTGTGCCTCGCTTGATCGATATCCAAGAAACCAGTGCGGGGTATGATGCACAGGGTCTTCGGCTGCGGTTGGCGGCAGAAGTGCCGTCTGCGGTTTTGGATGATCATACGCGTTGGCAAAAGCCGTTGGCGCGGGCCGCGCAGCGGTTGTGGTTGTTGGGAATTGTGTCAATTATATTGATGATAGCGGCAAATGCGGCGATGATCACGCTGGCCGCGCGCGCATCCATGGCGGCCAATGCGCAGGTGATCGCGGTTCTGCGTTTGATTGGAGCGACGGATAATTACATTGCCTCGGCCTTTGTTGGTCGGTTTACATTTCGTGCATTTGCGGGCGCCTCCATCGGCATCGCACTGGGCGCGGTGGTGGTGTATCTGATCCCGTCAGAAGAGCCGCGCAGCCTGATTTTAACAGGGCTTGGCTTGCAGGGGCTGGAATGGCTATGGCTGATTTCTATTCCACCGTTTTCGGCAGGAACGGCGTATCTTTCGACGCGCCGCGCCGCCCAACAGGTTTTGGCAGGGCTTGCGTAGATGCCTGTTCTCAGATGGATTATGAGCGCGGCCTTTGTGTTTCAAATGTATCTGATGATGGTGGTATTGGGTATTCTATTTCTACCATGGGCCCTGTTTGAACGGCGTGGTGCTTACGCCGCAGTGCGGTCCTATTCAAAGTGGGTGCGCTGGAGCGCCCGCTGGATGATCGGCCTGCGTTCCGAAGTGCGCGGAAAAATTCCGGAGGGAGAAGTTCTTATCGCCGCCAAGCATCAAAGCTTTTTCGACGTAATTATGATCGTCAGTGCTGTTCAAAAGCCAAAATTCATTATGAAAAACTCGCTTAAATATGCGCCAGTTTTAGGTTGGTTCGGATTGCGGATCGGATGTATTTGCGTTGAGCGCGGCAAACGAGCTCAAGCCATAAAATCGATGGTGGCTGAGGTGAAATCGGGTAAAGCGCCTGCTGGGCAGTTGATTATTTACCCGCAAGGCACCCGGATTGCGCCGGGCGTATTGGCGCCTTATAAGATCGGTACTGCGGTTCTCTATCAAGAAACCGGTCAAATTTGTGTGCCCGCGGCAACGAATGTTGGCGTTTTTTGGCCTAAATACGGAATCCTGCGACAGCCCGGTCTGGCGGTGGTTGAGTTTCTACCTTCCATTCAACCCGGGTTGGACAATGAAGAGTTCATGCATAGACTGGAAGAGGTGATTGAGCAAAGCTCAAACGCGTTGTTGGAAGAGGCGGCAGCAGATAGATTTTATCCGCTCGGTCAAGACACTTGAGACACTGTATAGTAAGGCGAGCCCGGCAAGCCTGCGCAAAGTTGCAGATCATCTGACACCGTTATATCAAGCTTGGATTGGGGCCGGGCGCTTTTGCGTTCTGGCAACAATTGGCCCCTACGGTACCGACGGATCCGCGCGCGGCGATCTAGGACCGGTGGTGCGGATCCAAGATGATAAAACGCTTTTATTGCCCGATTGGCCTGGCAATAACCGTTTGGACAGTTTGCGTAACATTGTTAAAGATGGCCCTATATCATTCATGTTTATGGTGCCGGGCGCCGATACGATGGTGCGGATAAATGGCCATGCATCCTTGACGGCGGATCCGGATCTTTGCGCCAGTTTTTTAGACGTTAAATGAATCCCGGTTTGCGTGATGGTGATCACTGTGCAAGAGGTTTATATTCAATGCGAAAAATCGGTGAAGCGCGCAGCATTATGGCAAACGCGCAATGCGCCGCTTGTGCCGAGCCTTGGCGAGATTTTAAACGAAGCCACTGATCTTGAGGCTGGTGCGTCATCTTAGGTTGGACTTTCAACCCATATCAGCAGATTGAAACCGCTTCGCTTTCGACGCGTTAAGGCGAGCCTGTCCATACCCGCCTTTTTAGCAAGGGCCGTAAACCGCGCTAAGGTCGTGGGCCGGCCAAAGCGCAGCTTCTAGGCGCATCGCCTGATATCAAAGTCTGCACCGCGCTTATGATAGGCGCTTGTGCTAAGCTGGAACCTTAGTTTCGGATGCGAAACTTTCGACGTCTGTACCGCCGCAACAGATCCCGAAAATGTCGGAAACACTGTCTTTACGGAGATGTAAGCGGGCTATAGCCCAGAGAGATAAAATCGGACAAACCGATAGGAGGGAAGGCCATGAGTTATAAATCTGATATTGAAATCGCCCGCGAAGCGCGGAAAAAACCGATCCAGGAAATCGGTGCAAAGCTTGATATTCCCTCAGAACACCTTCTGCCTTATGGCCATGATAAGGCCAAGATCAGCCAAGAGTTTATCAATTCGGTTCAAGCGAATAAGAGCGGAAAATTAATTTTGGTAACGGCCATCAACCCGACACCTGCAGGTGAAGGGAAAACAACAACTACGGTTGGTTTGGGCGATGGTCTGAACCGGATTGGCAAGCGCGCTGCGATTTGCATTCGAGAAGCTTCTTTGGGCCCGTGTTTCGGAATGAAAGGTGGCGCAGCAGGGGGGGGATATGCCCAAGTGGTTCCGATGGAGGAAATGAACCTGCATTTCACCGGTGATTTCCACGCGATTACATCGGCGCATAACTTGCTCTCGGCGATGCTCGACAATCATATTTATTGGGGTAATAAGCTTGAGATCGATCAACGCCGCGTGGTATGGCGCCGCGTGATGGATATGAATGACCGGGCTCTACGTGATATCGTAACATCGCTGGGTGGCGTGTCGAATGGGTTTCCGCGACAAACGGGATTTGACATCACCGTGGCCTCGGAAGTGATGGCTATTTTATGCTTGGCCAATTCGCTTGACGATTTGCAAAAGCGTCTGGGTGATATCATCGTGGCGTATCGGCGCGATAAATCACCGATTTATTGCCGCGATATTAAAGCCGATGGCGCGATGACCGTGCTTTTGAAAGATGCCATGCAGCCCAATCTTGTGCAAACCTTGGAAAACAACCCTGCCTTCGTGCATGGCGGGCCATTTGCCAATATCGCGCATGGCTGTAACTCTGTGGCTGCGACAACCACGGCGTTGAAACTGGCTGATTACGTGGTGACAGAAGCCGGTTTTGGTGCCGATTTGGGGGCCGAAAAATTTATGAATATCAAATGTCGCAAAGCCGGGATTGCGCCGTCGGTTGTGGTTGTGGTTGCCACGGTCAGAGCGATGAAGATGAATGGCGGTGTGGCCAAGGCGGATCTTGGACCAGAAAACGTGGCCGCGGTACAGGCCGGGTGTCCAAATCTGGGCCGTCATATTGAAAATGTCAAAAGCTTTGGGGTTCCAGTTGTGGTGGCGATCAACCATTTTGTCACCGATACGGATGCAGAGGTGCAGGCCGTCAAAGATTATGTGGCCGAGCAAGGCTCGGAAGCAATTCTGTGCCAACATTGGGAAAAAGGCTCGGAAGGCACTGAAATGCTGGCGCAGCGCGTGGCTGATATTGCAGATGCGGATACGGCAAATTTTGCGCCTCTTTACGCCGATGAGCTTAGTTTGTTCGAAAAAATCGAGACCGTTGCCAAGCGTATTTATCGCGCCGATGAAGTTTTGGCCGACGCTAAAATTCGCACGCAGTTGAAAGATTGGGAAGAAGCCGGCTATGGGCATCTGCCGGTGTGCATGGCGAAAACGCAATATAGTTTTACCACGGATCCAAACCGACGCGGGGCGCCTTTGGGGCATTCGGTGCCTGTGCGCGAATTACGCTTAAGCGCGGGCGCGGGTTTCATCGTGGTGATCTGCGGAGAAATTATGACGATGCCAGGTTTGCCATCTGTGCCAGCTTCGGAAGCGATCATGCTGAATGATTTAGGCCAGATTGAGGGGCTTTTCTGATAGAGCTCGGCAGCGTTTTGGCGCATATAGCCCCGAGGGGCATAATTTTTAGGTAAAGGAAAAACCCAATGGCAGCGCAAGTGATTGATGGCAAGGCCTTTGCGGCGCAAATTCGGGTACAAGTGGCCGAGCATGTGGCGCGGCTGCAAGAACAGCATCACATCGTGCCCGGATTGGCAGTTGTGTTGGTGGGGGAAGATCCGGCCAGCCAAGTTTATGTACGCTCAAAGGGCAAGCAAACGCTTGAGGTGGGGATGAACAGCTTTGAGCATAAGCTGGATGCTGATACATCACAGATCGATTTATTGGCGTTAATCGAGAAGCTTAACGCCGATCCCAGCGTACATGGCATCTTGGTGCAATTGCCATTGCCAAACCATCTTGATGAAGATTTGGTGATAAACTCTATTGCCCCTGAAAAGGATGTGGATGGGTTTCATATTTCAAATGTGGGATTGCTGGGCACTGGGCAGAAATCAATGGTGCCCTGCACGCCTTTGGGATGCTTGATGATGCTGCGTGCGCATCATGGGTCTTTGTCTGGATTGAATGCGGTGGTGATTGGCCGCTCCAATATCGTGGGTAAACCGATGGCGCAGTTGCTGTTGGGTGATAGTTGCACCGTAACCATCGCGCATAGCCGCACCAAAAACCTAAAAGATGTGGTGGCGCGCGCGGATATCGTAGTTGCCGCGGTAGGGCGTGCGCAAATGGTGCCAGGAGATTGGATCAAACCGGGCGCCACGGTGGTCGATGTTGGAATCAATCGGATTGAAAAACCCGAAGGCGGCACCCGCTTGGTCGGAGATGTGGATTATGACAGCTGCGCCGCGGTTGCTGGCGCGATTACCCCGGTTCCAGGGGGCGTTGGGCCGATGACGATTGCTTGTTTACTGGCCAATACGCTAACGGCCTGTTGCCGCAGCAATGGGATTGACGAACCGCAGGGGTTAACCGCGTAAGCGCAGGAAGTTCGTTCTTCTAGGCAAATCTCAGGTCACCCTCGCGCGCGGCATTGGAATGGGCTGCGCGCTCTTGCCGGTTAAAATGGCAAGGCCGGGCTTTTTTATCAGGCGGGCTAAGGTGGGGTGATCGCAGCGTAAACCGCCTGTATAAGTGCCATAGGCGGGCAGGATCAACCGCGTTTCATCCAGCAAGAAACAGGCAAAACTGCGCGCGCGTCCGCGCAAGGAAATCTGCGCTTTGGGGTGATAATGCCCCGAAACCTCACCAGATGAGGCGGGATCGGCGATATGGCGAAACAGCAGCGGGCCGCAGGCGAATTCGGCCATATGCTGGCCGCCCAGATGAATTGGCCCCGGATCGTGATTGCCTTCGATCCATATCCAACGCCGCCCTGCCTGAAGCCGCGCTATCCATAATTGCGCGTCTTCAGGAAAGGCACGCTCTGCGCTGAGATCGTCAAAGCTATCCCCCAAGCAGATCACCGTGCTTGCGCCCGTCTGCTCGATGTCTTGTTCTAGCCGTCTCAGCGTGTCTTGAATTTCATAAGGCGGCAGGTTCGCGCCGCCTTTTCGGCTGATCCGTTCCGCTTTGCCCAAATGCAAATCTGAGACGCAAAGCAATTCGACCTCGGGCCACCATAAAGCGCCGGAGGGCAATGCGAGCAGGGCCGCGCCTGATAATTTAAAGGGAAAGCCGTTCAGGAGGCGGCACTGGCTAGAGTTTTGCAGGTTTGGCACGTTAGAATTCCAATCCGGCTTCTGCCATTAGGGCGGTGGCTTCCTCAGCCAGCAACCGGTCCATCGCCTGGCCCTCAACAGGAACGCGGCCTGCTTCCAAAAACAACGGTGCCGCCATCGGCGAGACATGCGGCAAGGCACAATGGACAATCCGTGTTGCGCGCGTTTCAAGCAATTCTTTTATCCGGTCAAAATCCACCAAACCTTGCCGTGCTTCGCTTCGAGTGATGGCGAGCAAGATGTGCTCAGGATCATATTTGCGCAAGGTGTCATAGAGAATATCAGATGAAAATGTGGCTTGGCGCCCCGATTTACGTTGGCCTGGTAAATTGCGCTCGATCAATCCGGCGATGGTGGCAACAGCACGAAAGCTGCGTTTCATAACGGCATTTTCACCCAACCAATCCGCAAGGCCTTTTTCCAAATCCGTCAGATCAAACAGCGTTTCAGGAGCGGTAATCTTTTCAAGCCCCCAGATCAAGGTTGCGTAATCAGTGGCCACAAACCCAAGCGGGGCCAAGCCCTGCGCTTCAAGTTGTTTGGTGATCAGCAACCCCAAAGTTTGCTGCGCATTGCGCCCTGCAAAGCCATAAATAACCAAATGCTGCTGTCCGCGGCGCGGAAACGTTTCTAGCAACAGGTGGTCGCGGCTTGGCAGGCGTGAAAGCGTTTGCTGTTGAAACAGCCATTTTTGGGTAAAAGCGGGGAGGCCCCGAAAATTTTCTGTGTCAAAGCGTTTTAAAATGCGCTTGGAAAGCTGCGTTGATGTGGCAAATTTTGTGCCCGCAAAGGTGGCGATTTTGGGTTTTTTATGCGCATGTCGCGAGACTTCGACGACCATGTCGCGCAGGCTTTCAAACCGCACCACTTGCCCTCCGATCAAGAAGGTATCCCCCGGGGCAAGCGTGGCGGCAAAGGCCTCCTCCACCTCGCCCAGCGGCTTGCCCCCGCGCCGCTTATGCAAACGCACTTTCAGCGTGTCACTGTCTTGGATGGTGCCAACATTCAACCGCAAGCGGCGGGCGCTGCGCGGATCACGCAATTTAAAATCTCCATTGGGATTTTGCTGCAAACGGTGCCATTGCTCATAGCGGCGCAGCGCATAGCCCCCGGTCGCACAAAACTCAAGGCAGGCGTCAAATTCGTGGCGCGTTAACGCGCTATAAGGGCCAGCCTGTTTGATTTGCGCGAATAAAACGTCTGGATCAATCGCACCGGCGCAGGCGCAAAGCAAAATATGCTGGCACAGCACGTCCAAGCCTCCGGGGGGACGTGGTTCGCCATCCAAATCGTTTTCCTGCACAGCTTCTAATGCGGAAAGGCATTCGATCACTTCAAAGCGGTTGGCAGGCACGATTAGGGCTTTAGAGGGCGCGTTATAGCGATGGTTGGCACGGCCAATACGCTGCACAAGCCGTTTCACGTTTTTCGGAGCTCCGATTTGAATCACCAGATCGACATCGCCCCAATCGATCCCAAGGTCCAAACTCCCGGTGCAAACGATCGCCCGCAAGGCTCCGGCTGTCATCGCGGCCTCAACCTTTTGACGCTGTTGGCGATCCAAACTGCCGTGGTGAATCGCGATCGGCAGCGCGTCTTCATTGGCCAGCCATAAATTATGGAAGAACAGTTCGGCCTGCGCGCGCGTATTGTGAAAAATCAAGGTCGTTTTATGGGCTTTGATCTGGGCAAGCACATCTGCAATCGCATATAGTCCGCCGGCGCCGGCCCATGGCGGCGTGCCAGAACCGGTGAGCATTTGAATATGTGGCTTTGGCCCCGCATCTGCGATTAAAATCGGGCAGGGCGGCGAAATGGGAGATAGGAAGCTCGCGATGTCGGTGGCCTCTTTCACCGTGGCAGATAGGCCGATGCGGCGCATATCCGGGCAGAGCGCCTGTATGCGGCTGAGCGCCAGCATCAATTGATCGCCCCGCTTGCTTTCGGCAAGGGCATGAATTTCATCGATAATCACACGTTGTAAGCCAGAAAAGATATTTGCAGCCTCGGGATAAGAGATTAAAAGCGCGAGGCTTTCCGGTGTGGTAAGCAGAATATGGGGCGGGGCGCTGCGTTGGCGCTTTTTGATGTGGGATGACGTATCTCCGGTGCGGTCTTCCACCGAAATATCCAGTCCAAGTTCATCGATTGGGCTGATCAAATTGCGTTTTATATCGGCGGCTAAAGCCTTAAGGGGGGAAATATACAACGTATGTAGCCCCCGCGACGGTTGCTCGGCCAGCTCGATCAGGCTGGGCAGAAACCCTGCCAAAGTTTTGCCCGCCCCAGTCGGCGCGATGAGTACCTGCGCGGGCAGGTCTGCTGTTTTAAGCATTGCAAGCTGATGAGGGTGTAAAGCCCAGTTCTTGCGGGTCAGCCATGTTGCGAATTTATCTGGAAGCGTGGTCATAACAAAAGGATAGCGGTCTAGGCGCATTGGGCAATGGCCAAGGGGCGCGTTTCAAAATGAACGAGGCCGCCCTTGCATGGCCGGAAGACATGGTTTTGGCCCCAGCCCTTTAAGTGAGGCGCATGATTTTGAATGATCTGCTTATTCTGGCGCTGTTAAGTTTTTATTTGACAGCAATTTGGGCGGCCATGAGCCCAAGCAGATGCGCGGTCTTCTCGATAGGCCTAGGCAACAATATTGGCCTGCGTGGCGGCACGCAACTCTTCCGGGCTGACGCCGTCGGCGCATTCAACGATCTTCAAGCCGCCTTCAACCACATCTAAAACACCCAGATTGGTGATAATTCGGTCCACGACGCCGGTTCCGGTCAGGGGCAGGCTGCATTGCTTTAAAACTTTACTGTCGCCATGCTTGTTGGTGTGGTCCATCACCACCACAACGCGGCCGACGCCTGCCACCAGATCCATCGCGCCTCCCATGCCTTTGACCAATTTTCCCGGAATCATCCAATTGGCCAAATCGCCGTTTTCGGCAACTTCCATGGCCCCTAAAATCGCCATGGCTATTTTGCCCCCCCGGATCATGCCAAAGCTGGTGGCGCTGTCAAAATAAGCGGTTTGCGGCAATTCGGTGATGGTTTGCTTGCCCGCATTGATCAGATCGGCATCTTCTTCGCCCTCGATGGGAAACGGGCCCATTCCAAGCATGCCATTTTCAGATTGCAGCGTGACTTCAACGCCTTGCGGAATATAGTTGCTGACCAAAGTTGGAATACCAATGCCCAAATTGACATACATTCCGTCTTCCAGTTCCAACGCCGCCCGTGCGGCCATTTGATTGCGATCCCAAGCCATAGTGCGCGCTCCTTATGCTGCCGGGCGCGTAGTGCGCTGTTCGATACGTTTTTCATGGGTGCCTTGAATGATGCGGTGCACATAGATTCCCGGCAGATGTATTAAATCAGGATCCAATGATCCTGTGGGTACAATTTCTTCCACTTCAGCCACACACACCTTGCCTGACATTGCTGCAGGTGGATTAAAATTGCGCGCTGTTTTGCGAAAAATCAAATTTCCGGTTGCATCGGCCTTCCAAGCTTTCACGATGGAGAGATCGGCGAAAAGCCCTTCTTCCATAATATAGGTCTCGCCGTTGAACTGTTTATGTTCTTTGCCCTCGGCGATCACTGTCCCAACGCCGGTTTTTGTATAAAATCCGGGGATTCCGCAGCCGCCTGCGCGTAAACGCTCGGCCAAGGTGCCTTGTGGGTTAAACTCTAACTCTAACTCTCCAGAAAGATATTGGCGCATGAATTCCGCATTCTCGCCCACGTAAGAGCTGATCATTTTTTTGACCTGCCGCGTCTGAAGTAAAATTCCGATCCCAAAATCATCGACGCCTGCATTATTAGAGGCGAAAACAAGGTCTTTTGTGCCTGTCTCTTTGATCGCTTGTAGAAGAAGCTCGGGGATACCGCACAAGCCGAATCCGCCAGCCGCAATGAACATCCCATCGAATAAAAGCCCGTCTAAGGCCTCTTGTGCAGACCCATATATCTTTTTCATCGCAACCGCTCCTGACCGATCAATTTGCTCTTATCTGGCCGAGGGAGGCCTTAGAGTCAATTCTTAGGCATCGCAAAACGTGAAAATCTTGGGGCGCTGGCACGCGTTTATTTTTGAGCCGTGCAATGCTCACCTGATTGACGTCAAATGAGATTATAGTCAGGCGGCGGGTTTCTTCTTTGCTGGGGTTTTCTTTTTGGCAGCCGGCTTCTTCTTGGTTGCGGGCTTTTTAGCGCCCTTTTTGATCTTTGCTTCGATCAATTCAAGCGCTTGCTCTAATGTAATGCTTTCCGGTTCCATGTCTTTGGGCAGGGTGGCGTTGATTTTCGCAAATTTCACATAAGGGCCGTAGCGGCCCGCCATCACTTGAATTGGCCCGCCTTCGCTGGGATGTTCGCCCACTTCTTTCAGTGGTTTGGCGGCGCTGCCGCGCGCTCCGCCGCGTGAAGCGGCTTTTTTAGCGAGCTCTTCCACGGCGCGGTTCATGCCGATGGTAAACACATCCTCTGCCTCTTTGAGATTGGCATAAAGTCGGCCGTGTTTGACAAAAGGACCATAGCGCCCAATCCCAGCCTCGATCATCTCGCCATCTTCGGGATGCGGGCCGATTTCGCGCGGCAGGTTCAGCAAAAGCAAGGCTTTTTCAAGATCCATTTCACTCGCAGCCCAGCCCTTGGGCAGGCTGGCACGCGGCGGCTTTGGTTGCTCTTCGGTCGCTTCTCCCCGCTGAATATAGGGACCAAACCGGCCTTTTTTCAGGCTAATTTCATCCCCGGCATCCTCGCCCAAGACGCGATCGCCCGTATCATCAGCATCGCCGTTCATAGGCCGCGTGAAGCGACAATCTGGATAATTCCCGCATCCGACAAACCCCCCCGTGCGCGAAGTTTTTAGATGTAGCACGCCCACGCCGCATTTAGGGCAGCTGCGCGGATCGCTGCCATCGGCGCGGGGGGGATAGAGTTGCGGCGCAAGAGCGTCATCCAGAACATCCAACACTTCGGTGATCCGCAATTCTGAGGTTTCGGCGATTGCGGCCGAAAAATCACGCCAGAACTTTCCGAGCAAATCTTTATAATTCGCATTGCCTGCGCTCACATTGTCAAGCTGATCTTCCAGGCCGGCCGTAAACTCATATTCCACGTATTGTTTGAAGAAATTTAGCAGAAAAATGGTAACGATGCGGCCTTTATCTTCGGGAATAAGGCGGTTTTGTTCTTTGCGCACATAGTCGCGTTCTTGGATCGTGGTCACGATGCTGGCATAGGTCGAGGGGCGGCCAATTCCAAGCTCTTCCATCCGCTTGACCAAAGTGGCTTCCGTGTAGCGGGGCGGAGGCTGGGTGAAATGCTGTTCGGGGGTGACAGCATTGGTTTGCATCGCTTCGCCTTGCATCAATTGCGGCAGGCGTTTGTCATCGCCATCGCCTTGGCCGTCATCGCGGCCTTCTTCATAGACCTTTAAAAACCCGTCAAACAAAATGACCTGACCGTTTGCGCGCAGGCCCACCTGAGCATCTGCGCTGCCGATTTCAACCGTAGTCCGCTCAATTTTTGCGGCTGCCATCTGGCAGGCGATCGTACGTTTCCAAATTAAATCGTATAATTTGCGTTGATCTGCATCGCTCAATTTTAAACTGGCCGCATCGCGCGTTGCGTCTGTGGGGCGAATACATTCATGCGCCTCTTGGGCGTTGCGCGCTTTGTTTTTATACATTCTCGGGCTGTTGGGCAGATAGGTTTCACCATATCGGTCTTTGATCGCATCGCGCGTTGCCAATACGGCTTCGGGCGCCATATCGATGCCATCGGTTCGCATATAGGTGATGTGACCCGCCTCATAGAGGCGTTGCGCGGCACTCATTGTTTGGCGCGCGCCCATGCCAAATTTACGCGAGGCCTCTTGTTGCAGGGTCGAGGTCATAAACGGCGCTGAGGGGTTGCGATTGCCGGCTTTGGCTTCCACCGATTGCACCGAAAGCTGGCGGCTTGAAATCGCCTGAACGGCAAGCTCTGCTTGCGGTCCGTTATTTAAATCAAACTTGTCTAACTTTTTGCCCGCAAGGCTGACCAATCTGGCGGTAACGTCTTGGCCGCGCGGTGATTGCAGCAGGGCTTCGACGCTCCAATATTCCTGCGGTCTAAACGCTTCTATTTCCAGTTCGCGCTCGACGATCATGCGCAAACATACCGATTGCACGCGTCCGGCTGATTTCGCCCCTGGCAGTTTGCGCCATAAAACCGGAGAAAGATTGAACCCAACCAAATAATCCAAGGCGCGTCGGGCGAGGTAGGCATCCACCAATGGCGCATCGACTTCGCGCGGGTTGTTCATCGCTTCGGTCACGGCTTTTTTGGTAATCGCGTTGAATACCACCCGGCTGACGGGTGTATCTTTTTTCAACACTTTGCGTTTGCGTAGTGTTTCCTCTAAATGCCAGCTGATCGCTTCGCCTTCGCGATCCGGGTCGGTGGCTAAAATCAACGCATTGTCTTCTTTCAGCGCATCGGCAATGGCTTTGATATGTTTTTTGCTGTCAGCGCCAACTTCCCAGATCATATCGAAATTGTTTTCGGTATCGACCGAACCGTCTTTTGGGGGCAAGTCTCGAATATGCCCGTAAGAGGCTAAAACGGTAAAACCCGACCCAAGATATTTGTTAATCGTCTTAGCTTTGGCCGGTGATTCTACGACGACAACGGGCATTCAACTTCCTTTCGACTCGGTCGGATCTTTATGACCGGAGACCATGATGCTGAAAAGACCGGCTTGTCAATCCAAGGAATTTAGCAGCTTTGATTTTCGTTAAGGTGGAGTATGCGCGCTTCTAAGCCCGGCCGGTTTATTCAAATTATGGTCTCAAAGACACATGGCCGCCGGCATGCCGGAGCAGTTTTTGATCCAGCTCAAGCTCGGTGATGGCCGCATTGCATTCCGCCACCGGCCGCGCAAGTCTGCGGATCAGGTGATTTTCTGAAATCGCGGTGACGCTCAACCGATCCAAGATATCTTGTTGCAGCTGTGATTTGGATGTCTGCGCGGGTTTATCCGCTGCGCGACCGCTCATGACCGGCGGCTGACAAGGGGCGCCGTTAAGCTGGGTTTTATCATTTTCGGGGGGTGTTAGGTTTTGCCTCAGGTCAAGCACGTCTTGCGCGTTGCGCACCAAAGCAGCGCCATCGCGGATCAGCGCATTGCATCCGGCCGCCCGCGGATCCAACGGGTGCCCGGGCACGGCAAGCACATCGCGGCCCTGATCAAGCGCGTTTCTTGCGGTGAGTAAGCTGCCGGATTTCAACGCCGCCTCAACAATGATGATTTGCGTCGCCAATCCCGAAATCAAACGATTTCGAATGGGAAAGTGATGCGCTTGCGGGCGCAGATTAAGGGGTTGTTCTGAAAGCAGGAGCCCCTGTTGGGCGATGAGGGCGGTGAGGGCTTTATGTTCGGGGGGGTAAATGGTTTTGAGTCCACCGGACAAAATAGCGATCGTTCCGGTTTCAAGCGCAGCCTGATGCGCAGCAGCATCGATGCCTCGGGCGAGCCCAGACACAATGCAATCCCCCGCCTGCCCCAAATCATGCGCGAGCCGGCGCGCCATCTGGCAACCCAAAGTCGAGGCGTTGCGCGCGCCCACAAGCGCCGTCACCGGGCGTTTTGCCAGGCCTAAATCTCCGCGCGCCCAGATCAAAGGCGGTGCATCTGAAATTTGGCCCAGTTGTTTCGGATAGTCGGGTTGGCCTCTAAACACCAATTGTGCGCCATATTTGATGCCTTGCGACAATTCTCTCATCGCGTCTTTTTGCGAACAGGCACGATAGCCAGTTAACCCGCGCGATTGGGCAATATCGGGCAAATGCTCCAATGCGTTTCGGGCTGTTCCATGTTCAGCCAACAAACGGTAAAAGGTGCTTATTCCCACCCGCCGCGAGCGTAAGAGACGAAGCCAATCCAGTTGATCATCTTCCGTTTTGGGTGGGAGTAGGGGGTGAGAGGAAGAAAACAAATCGTCGACCATCACAACTCCGCCGCTTACGAGACCCCTTCTACAGGAGAAGTGGTTAATTCATCGTAAAGCAGGTTGTGCATGATCGGATTATTCCGCCGATCCGCCCACCGTAAGCCCGCCAATCATCAAGCTGGGCTGCCCAACCCCCACCGGCACCCATTGCCCGGCCTTGCCACAATTGCCCATACCCGGATCCAAGGCCATATCCGATCCGATTGCACGGATTTGTTTCAGCGCGGTGGCACCATCGCCAATTAAAGTGGCACCTTTCACCGGCGCGCCGATTTTGCCGTTTTTCACCTGATAGGCCTCGGTGCAGGAAAAGACGAATTTGCCATTGGTGATATCAACCTGACCGCCGCCAAAGCCCACGGCATAAAGGCCATCTTTGAGGCTGGCTACAATATCTTGAGGCTCCGTGTCACCGCCCAGCATATAAGTGTTGGTCATCCGCGGCATCGGCATATGGGCATAGCTTTGCCGGCGGCCATTGCCGGTGGGTTTGACGCCCATCAAACGTGCATTTTGGCGATCTTGCATCAACCCGGTTAATATGCCGTCTTCGATCAGGGTCGTTTTTTGCGCGGCTGTGCCCTCATCATCAATATTGATCGATCCACGCCGGTCGGGCAGCGTGCCATCATCGAGAACGGTCACGCCTGGCGCCGCGATCCGTTGCCCCATAAGGCCGGCAAAGGCGCTGCTGCCTTTGCGGTTGAAATCGCCCTCAAGCCCGTGCCCGATGGCCTCATGCAGCAAAATTCCAGGCCATCCCGGCCCTAACACAACATCCATCATCCCGGCTGGGGCGGCAATCGCGTCTAGGTTGATCGTTGCAATTCGCAGGGCCTCGCGGGCTTTAGGCTGCCAATCTTCAGGGTGGATCAATTCGGAAAGAGAAAATCGCCCTCCCCCCCCTGCGCTGCCACTTTCACGGCGCCCATTATTTTCTAAAATCACCGAAATATTGACGCGGCTCATGGGGCGCAGATCGGTAAAAACCTCGCCATCGGGGCGCATAATCACCACCTCTTGCAGACTGGCGGCGATAACCGCTGTGACTTGTACAACGCGTTTGTCTAAGGCGCGCAGATAGGCGTCTATTTGTTTTAAAATATCTACTTTTTGAGCAAAGCCGATCTCTGAGGTTGGATCAAAAGAAGCATAGAGGCTGTTATTGCTGCGTTGTGGCGCGTCAGCCCATTGGCCGCCCTTATCCGCCACGGCCGAGGAAACCGTGCCCATGGCTCTTTTTATCGCGGCCTCTGAAATCTCGCTTGAATGGCCATAGCCGGTTTTTTCGCCGCGCACAGCGCGCAGTCCAAACCCTTCGGAGGCATCGAAATTAGCAGTTTTTATGCGTTGATCGTCAAGAATCAACGTTTCTGATCGGCGGCGTTCGAAAAACAACTCGCCATCATCCGCGCCTTGCGTTGCGGTTTGCAACAAATTCGAGGCGATGTCCTTGTCAAGGTTCAGCGCAAACGGGTCAAAGATGTCTTCGTGCATAGTATCCTCATTTGTCTCTGCGCCGTGATGCTCAATTTTTGCAGCAGGGGCGTCCGTTTGCCGCAAGGTTCTGACTTTATCTCTGACGCAGAATATGATTTTAAGCGCGATAAAGACAATGGGATTCTATCAGGTCGTTTGGCCGCCGCGTTTCCTTTAAAAACCGCCGCGTAACGGAGTAGGGTGATTGATGCGTATTATAAGTAAAATTTTTGGCTTGATTGCTGGGATGTCCGCCATGCCGGCTTTGGCTCAGGATGGCTTGGAAATTATTGGCGTTCCGATAGATCGGGGCCTTGGGTTCCAGCCAGCTGTTACGGAATTGGCCAGAGATTTGCAGTGGCTGGATGCGATGATCTTATATATTATCACAGCGATTGTGGTGTTTGTGACGGCGCTTATGGGCTATGTAATCATACGCTACAATCGCCGCGCTAACCCAAATCCGGCAAGCTTTACGCATAATTCGCCCGTCGAAATCGCATGGACGGTTATTCCGGTTTTGATCTTAACCGTGATCGGCGTGTATTCCCTGCCTGTTTTGTTCAAACAACAAGAAATACCGGAAGCGGATTTGACCATCAAGGTCACCGGTAACCAATGGTATTGGGGTTATGAATATGTCGATCATGGGTTTGGGTTTGACAGCTTCATGATTGGCGATGGCAAAGTGCTGAATGATGAAGTTGAGGCCGAGCTGGTTGCTGCGGGCTATACGCGTGACGAATTCTTATTGGCGACCGACACAGCCGTTGTGGTGCCGGTTGGACAAATCGTCGTGATGCAATTAACAGGCGCGGATGTGATCCACAGCTGGACCATTCCAGCCTTTGGCGTCAAACAGGATGCCGTGCCGGGTCGTTTGGCGCAGCTTGGGTTTAAGGCGGAAAAAGAAGGCGTATATTTCGGTCAGTGCTCCGAACTTTGCGGGAAAGACCATGCGTATATGCCAATCACCGTGAAAGTGGTCAGCCAAGAGGCCTATGAAGAATGGCTCAAGGGTGCAATCGATGAATACGCGATGCTCGCCCCGCATGCAGCGCGTGTCATCGCAGGATAAAGCGGCCTAAAAGCCGAGCTGGCGCATAACCATGGAAATGAGTTTTCAATGACCGACGCAACACTTGACGCACCGCAAAATGAAATGGAAGCCAGCTTTGGTGATTATTTCGCGTTGCTCAAGCCACGGGTTATGATCTTGGTGGTGTTTACGGCTTTGGTTGGGCTGCTTGCAGCCCCCGTGCCGCTACATTGGGTGGTGGCGTTTGCCTCCATTCTATTTATTGCCGTTGGGGGCGGTGCCTCTGGCGCGTTAAATATGTGGTGGGATGCTGATATCGACCGGGTGATGCGGCGCACCCAAAAGCGCCCCATCCCGTCTGGCCGTGTGAGCGCAGATGAAGCCAAGATTTTGGGTTTTGCACTGGCAGGGTTTTCAGTTGTTATGCTGGCTTTGGCGGCCAATCTGTTCGCAGCCGCGCTGCTGGCATTCACAATTTTCTTCTACTTGGTGATCTATACAATCTGGTTGAAACGCTGGACCCCGCAAAACATCGTGATTGGTGGTGCGGCAGGGGCATTCCCGCCGATGATTGGTTGGGCCTGCGCAACGGGCTCGGTATCGATTGAAAGCGTTTTGATGTTCGCGTTGATCTTTATGTGGACGCCGCCGCATTTCTGGGCGTTAGCTCTGTTTATGCGCAATGATTATGACGCGGCAGAGGTGCCTATGCTGACGGTAACGCATGGCCGTCGGGTTACCCGCAACCATATCTTGGCCTATACTGCTCTGCTTGCGGTTTTGGCGATTGCAGCGGGATTTACCAGTATTGGCGGCGCTGTGTATCTTTTGGTGGCGGTGGTTTTAAACGGTGCGTTTCTGATCGGAGCTTGGAAAATTTGGCGCCGCGATGAGGAGGATAGCGAGCTTGACAACTTCTTGGTCGAACGCAAATTTTTCAAACTTTCACTGATATATCTTTTCGCCCATTTTGGGGCAATTTTGCTTGAAGCCGTTCTATCACGGGTTGGGATAGGGTTGTGGGCATGAGCTTTCAAAAAGAACATGAGCTGCACAAACGCCGTTTCGGGCGGAATCTGGGTGTGGGTCTTATTCTGGTGGCCTGCGTGGTTTTGGTTTTTGGGTTGACGGTTGCAAAAGTCACGCGCGGAGATTTTGAACGCGCCACCGCCCAAATGGATCAATAATGTCGTCGCGGGCCTATCAGAGAACCGCAGCAAAAGCCGTTGCGCTTGTGGTGGTCATGGGTTCGTTGGCTTGGGCATCGGTGCCGTTTTATGATTGGTTTTGCCGCACAACGGGCTTTGGCGGCGTGCCGAGCATCGTTGAGGCAGATTCTGACGTGATCTTAGAGCGCACGATGAAAGTGCGGTTTGACGCTTCCTTGGAGCGCGGTATGCCCTGGGAATTTACGCCGGTTGAGCGCGAAATGGAGCTTCGGATCGGTGAAACGGGCTTGGCATTCTATGAAGCATATAATCCTACCGACCGGCCCGTTGCCGGATCTGCCAGTTACAATGTTACCCCATATGAGGCGGGTGGGTTTTTTAACAAGATTGCTTGTTTCTGTTTTGAAGAGCAGATTTTGCAACCTGGGGAACGGGTGCAAATGCCGGTAACTTTTTATATTGATCCGGAACTGGCAGAAGATCGCGATGCGCAATTTACAAAGGTGATCACTCTGTCTTATACGTTTTACGAAATTGATCTGCCATTAGGCTCTGCGTCTATAGGAAACGATCAGCCACAACCTGTTTATTAAGAAGGCCAACGAGGGAACCCAATGGCACACGCAAAAAATCACGATTATCACATCCTTAACCCCTCTTTATGGCCGCTTGTTGGCGCGCTGTTTGGGTTCATCATGCTTTTTGGAGCGGTGTTGTTCTTTCATGACAAAGGCCCCTATCTGCTGCTTATCGGCTTTGTTGGCGTTTTATACGTAATGTATGGATGGTGGGCCGAAACGGTCACCGAGAATAAAGAAGGCGATCACACACCCGTTGTGCTGATCGGCCTGCGATACGGGTTCATTCTGTTTATTATGTCAGAGGTGATGTTCTTTCTGGCGTGGTTCTGGACGTTTTTCAAACATGCAATGTACCCAATGGGAGAAATGAGCCCGATCGTTGATGGGGTCTGGCCGCCCGTTGGTATTGAAACCTTTGATCCTTGGCACTTGCCGCTGATCAACACGCTTATCCTGTTATGTTCAGGTGCGGCGGCGACCTGGGCGCACCATGCTTTGGTTCATGAGGATAATCGTGAAGATGTGAAAATGGGCCTGATTATCGCGATTGCGCTGGGCGCCATCTTCACCGTGTTTCAAATTTATGAATATAGCCATGCCGCCTTTGGCTTTGCGGGCAATATTTATGGCGCGAGCTTCTTTATGGCCACCGGCTTCCATGGCTTTCACGTCTTGGTTGGAACGATTTTTCTCTTCATCTGCCTGATGCGGGTACGGCGGGGTCATTTTAGCCCTCAATCCCATTTGGGGTTCGAGGCAGCCGCATGGTATTGGCACTTTGTAGACGTGGTGTGGCTGTTTTTATTCGCTGCAATTTACGTGTGGGGCGGGTAAGTTTTACCACGAGCGGTGCGAATACAGCTTGATCGATTGAATAAAAGCGCGCGCATGTCGGGCGCTTTTATTTTTAAAAGAGCAGGGTTTAAGGTGTGAAACGGGTTTTATTTACTGTCTTTTCACTTGCCGGTACTGCCGTTTTATTATGGCTTGGGAATTGGCAATTGGACCGTCTTGCTTGGAAACAAATGGTGCTTGAGCAGATAGATCAGCGTATCGCCGCGCCGGCTGTGCCGGTGCCGCCAATACCGGATCCGTCTGAAGATACGTATTTGCCGGTCTTCACTGAGGGGCGGTTTGGGCAAGAGTATATCCGCGTTTTGGTCAGTCAGAAGCGCGTCGGAGCGGGCTATCGTGTGATCTCGGTTCTTCAAACCGAAGAGCATCGCATTTTGGTGGATCGTGGTTTTATCGATTTGTCCAAGAGCCTGGATGTGCAAGCAGATCAAGAGGTGGTGGTGCAGGGCAACTTGCATTGGCCAGATGAGGTGGATGGCTTTACGCCTGCGCCCGATCTTGAGAAAAATATCTGGTTTGCCCGCGACGTGCACGCGTTATCCGAGGCGTTAAAAACGCAGCCTATTTTAATCGTCGCATCACAAATTTCTCCGCCAAATCAGAATATAGAGCCCTTACAAATTGACTCTTCAGCGATTCCGAATGATCACCTGCAATATGCGGTGACTTGGTTCTCCTTGGCCGCTATTTGGATTATGATGTCAGGTGCGTTCTTATGGCGTTCGCAAAAAAAGAAAAAAGGCTAAAGCATATGAAGTATATTTCAACGCGGGGCGCAGCACCGGTTCTGAGCTTTGAAGAAGCGATGCTCACGGGTTTGGCGCGCGACGGTGGATTATATTTACCCGAAACGGTGCCGCAGCTATCGGCGGATGAGATTGGCGCAATGGCAGGCCTGTCTTATGAAGAGATTGCGTTTCGAGTGATGCAGCCCTTCTTGGGTGATGCTTTTTCTGAGGATGAGTTCAAACAAATAATTGGCAAAGCTTATGCAGGGTTTCAGCATGCGGCCAAGGCTCCTTTGGTTCAATTAGACAGCAATCACTTTCTTCTCGAGCTGTTTCACGGCCCGACATTGGCCTTTAAAGATTTCGCGATGCAATTGATCGGGCAATTGTTCCAACTATCCTTGCAGCGCCGCGGCGAGCGGGTAACGATTGTTGGGGCAACGAGCGGCGATACCGGCAGTGCGGCGATTGAGGCATTCCGCGGGCTTGCCGGCGTGGATGTGTTTATTCTTTATCCCCATGGCCGAGTGTCTGATGTGCAGCGCCGCCAAATGAGCACGCCGCGCGAGGGCAATGTGCATGCGATTGCGGTTGATGGTGATTTTGACGATTGTCAGGCACGCGTGAAAGATATGTTTAACGATTTTGAATTTCGAGATTCTGTGCGTTTGGCGGGGGTAAACTCGATCAACTGGGCGCGAGTTTTGGCGCAAGCGGTCTATTATTTTTCTTCCGCCCTGGCTTTGGGCGCGCCGCAACGTCAGGTTAGCTTCACGGTTCCAACGGGTAATTTTGGTGATATTTTTGCGGGCTATATTGCCAAAAAAATGGGGTTGCCGATTGACAAATTGGTTGTCGCAACAAATCAGAATGACATTTTGCATCGATGTCTGACGCAGGGCGAGTATAAAACCAGCGGAGTTATGCCGTCGATCAGCCCCTCGATGGACATTCAAGTGAGCTCGAATTTTGAACGGCTCTTGTTTGAGGCCTATGCGCGTGATGGGGCCGCGGTCAGTGCTTTGATGGCGGCGTTGAAAGCCGAGGGTGGTTTCAGCCTGTCTCAAGGGGTTTTGGAAACGCTGCAACGCGATTTTCAATCGGGGCGCTGCGGTGAAGAGCAGACCCGTGCGCAAATTGGGCAAACCTTGAAAGGCTCGGGCGAACTGCTTTGCCCGCATTCGGCGATCGGCGTGCATGTGGCCGAGCAACAAAGACAGCCCGAGACGCCGATGATCACTCTGGCCACGGCGCATCCGGCGAAATTTCCAGACGCGGTTGAATCCGCTACGGGATTGCGCCCTGATTTGCCGCCCCATATGGCAGATCTCTTTGAGCGCCCCGAGCGGATCGCCCGGGTTGCCAATGATTTGGACGCGCTGAAACAGTTTATCAAAGAACGGATATCACTTTGACGGTTCAACACACCACGCTTGCAAATGGGTTTCAAATCGTTACCGAGCCTATGGCGGGGCTGCAATCGGCTTCGATTGGAATATGGGTGCAGGCGGGCGGGCGCCATGAAACCTTAGATCAAAATGGCTTGGCGCATTTCCTAGAGCATATGGCG
>Ga0181587_10001080_pt1 | contig 22840 bp, 13 predicted proteins | sample 071ome_27_FD_132463 | JGI IMG/M metagenome (GOLD analysis project Ga0181587, IMG submission 132463) | Coastal salt marsh microbial communities from the Groves Creek Marsh, Skidaway Island, Georgia - 071409AT metaG (megahit assembly) | ecosystem: Environmental > Aquatic > Marine > Intertidal... | reverse complement strand
TGCGAGGCACTTCATCTCTGGAGACCTCCTCAAAGGAAAGTTTAGACTGCTCAGGATTTGTAACATTCGGGGAGCCCTCTTCGCTTCTAAAGGAGGAAGGAATTTCTTTTTTGGTCCGAATTCCCATTTTTTTGAGCTTTTCGGCTTGTCCGATGAGATTGCCTGGGCCCGAAGACAATTGAGCTACGGCACGCTCTTGAGCCCCGACTGCTTTGCTGAGTGAACGGCCCACTTCTTCCAGATTAACGAGAAATCCTGTAAATTTGTCAAAGAGTAGACCTGCTCGTTTGGCAATGTCCTGAGCATGCTTGTTCTGTTTCTCAAGTTTCCATAAGTTGGCGACAGTTTTGATGGTAGCCATCAATGTAGATGCAGTGATCAAGGCGATCTTTCGATCAAAGGCGTACTGATAGAGTTCGGGATCTTCGGCCAATGCAGCTCCGAATGCCGGCTCAATGGGTATAAAGAGAAGAGTGAAGTCTGGGCATGTAAGCTCTTCGATCGAGGAATAATCTTTTTCGGACAATTCATCGATATGCTTTCGAACCGATTGCAAGTGTTCTTTTAGAGCTTTTTTGCATGCTTCCTCACTTTCGCAAGAAAGGCTTCTCTCATAAGCAGTTAGGGAAACCTTGGCATCGATAATTAGTTGCCTGTTGCCGGGTAGATGAATAATCGCGTCGGGCCTTTTTCCTTCGAAACTTGATTGCATGGAGAATTCTTGGTCCTTCGTCAGACCAGATGCTTCAAGGGCTCGTTGGAGGATAAATTCTCCCCAGTCCCCTTGTTTTTTGGCATCACCCTTGAGGGCCCGAGTCAAGTTTTGAGCGTCTTCGCTTAATTGAATCTGTGACTTTTGTAAGCCAGAAATAAATTCTTTTAAGGCGATATGTTGATGAGAGTCCTTCTCGTGGAGTTCTTCGACTTTTTTCCTAAACTCTCGAATATCTTTATCGAGAGGTTGCAGCACCGTTTTGAGCTTTTCCTGATTAAGTTCTGAAAACTTTTTTGTCTTTTGTTCGAAAATACGGTTGGCCAGGTTTTCAAATTTTTCGTGCATTTGTTGAGTTGCCTTGGCCTGTTCATCTGTTTGTTCTTCTAACCTACGGTTGAGCTCATCGATATGGGCAGTATGTTTGGCACCTTCGGTTTTCGATTGGATCAGTTTCTCCTGGGTATCTGCCGAGTGTTGTTCCAATTGAGCGTTATTTTTTCTCAAAAGCTCAATTTCTTTGGAGGCCGCCAGAGCTTCACCTGTTTTTTGTGTCAATTGATTTTCGAGATCATCTATATTCTTGGCAAGCGCTCTCTTTTGGAGGAATAAATAAGAGCTCAAAAAAACGAGCCCTATCCCCAATCCAAAAAAACCATATACGACAATTTCCACCTGATTAAGTTGAAAAGAGCTACCTCGCTTGTCAAGTCTCCCTCCCTTAAGTTTGTTCTCTTGAGAAGTGAAAAGAGCAAAAAGTGCTTGGGTTTTACTTCAAGTCTTGATCATCTCTAAAAGATGGAGGAAAAGAAATGAATGAAATGGAAAATAGCTTTTTTTGCCTACTGTTTTTTAATCTTTTATGTTTCAAGCCTAACACCTGAAGAATTACCAGACCAGTCTTATGCGGTATCGGATAAAGTTCTTCACCTGCTGGAATATGCTTTGTTAGGGATTTTGTCATGGGCGGCATGGAGCCGGGGTATGACCGGTTTCCCATGGGCTTTATTCGCGTTTTGCCTATGTTTAGGGATTGCAGATGAATGCTGGCAAGATTGGCTTGGCCGCTTTCGAACGGCCGATGTCTGGGATGTGGCAGTTGACGCTGGCGGGGCTTTTTGTGGCTTACTCATTTCCATGGTCTTCTGGAAGAAATAACCAACGAATGATCACGCAATAGATGTAAATTTAGCATAACTAATGAATCATTTATCCAAAAAAAATCAGTCTGCTCTTTCAAGGCGGGGCCTTTTAAAAGGTTCTTTTTTGGGGTGGGCCGGTGCTACTGGGCTCATCGGAGCTGGCCTCGGTGGATGTGCTCAAGTGAATTCGGGAAGCAGGGGTGTCCGAAAAGGTAATATTAAGCAATCCGTGGTGGCTTGGTGTTTTGCAAACCATTGGGGAGTCGAAGAAACCTGTAGACATGCACGTGACCTTGGTTGCCAAAGTGTGGAGCTGATCGCTTCTAATCATTGGAAAACTCTAAAAAAGTTTGGGTTAACCTGTGCCATCTCACCAATAGCAGTGGAGGGTAAGCCATTTATCAAAGGGTTTAACAATCCGGAATATCATTCTTGGTTACTTCAAATTACCCAGAAAGCCATTGATGAGTCGGCTGATTTTGGTTGCCCTAATGTGATCGCTTTTACGGGGTACTCGGAAAGTTTTTCTCGGGAGGATGGTGCGGCCCATTGTGTAGAAGGCTTCAAGAAAATCGCGGCTCATGCGGAGCGAAAAGGCGTGAATGTGTGCTTGGAAATGCTCAATAGTCGGGTGAATAATCATCCAGACAAAGGCCACCCCGGCTACCAGGGGGATCACATTGACTATTGCATGGAGATTTTAAATGCGGTGGGCTCCAATCGGGTCAAACTACTTTTTGATGTTTATCATGTGCAAATCATGGATGGTGATGTGATTCGAAGAATAGAGGATTGCGGTGAAATGATTGGTCATGTGCACACTGCAGGAAATCCTGGTAGGGGCGAGCTGGACATGTCACAGGAGCTGAATTATCGGCCCATTATGGAAGCTCTGCTACGGATCAACTACGATGGATATGTGGGGCAGGAATTCATCCCTACTGGAGACCCGCTTGCAGGCTTGAAGCAAGCGGTGGAGTTATGTGATGTATAATATTCTGCTATCTTGTATATTAGTCTCTGAAATTGAAATTTATTGATTTGTTTTGTGGGGTAGGTGGGTTTCGCCAAGCCCTGGAGCCCCGTGGGCACCAGTGTTTGCTATCTTCAGATTGGGATCCTGATGCCCAATCCATTTATCAGCAAAATTATGGCGAAAGTCCCTTAGGTGATATTAAAAAAATTCCAGCTACTGATATTCCAGAACACGATATCTTGTGTGCAGGTTTTCCCTGCCAGCCGTTTAGCATTTCGGGGAATCAAAAAGGGTTTGCCGATGCACGAGGTACCTTGTTGTACGATATCTTGAGAGTGGCAGATGCCTCCAAACCTAAAGTTTTGCTTCTGGAGAATGTACGCAACTATTTGTCCCATGAACATGGGCGAACCATGAATTTAACCCTGAAACTTTTGCGAAATGGAGGCTATGATGTTTTTTTTCAGGTCCTTAATTCCTCCAATTTTGGTGTGCCTCAAAAAAGAGAAAGATTGTTTTTTGTTTGTTTCCGAAAAGATCTAGAAATCAATCAGTTTTCCTTTCCTAAACCCGGTGATGTCGATGTCGTGCTCAAGGATATTCTTTTGCCTGACGATGATCCAAGGCTTGATGCATTATGGGTTTACCGGGAGGATCTTGTTTTAAATGAGCTCAATTCAGTCGGTCGGGCCAATAAGCCCATTCGAGTAGGAACTGTCGGAAAAGGGGGGCAGGGTGAACGGGTTTACAGCACCCAAGGGCACGCGATTACTCTGTCTGCTTTTGGGGGAGGAATTGGAGCCAAAACTGGTTTGTACCGGTTTGGCCAAAGAATTCGCCGCCTGCATCCTGAGGAATGTCGAAAAATTATGGGTTTTAGTGATCAGTTTATAATGCATCCAAAGCATAATGTTTGCTTCAAACAATTTGGGAATTCTGTGGTTGTTCCGGTGGTCTCTTCCATTGTTGGTCAGATTGAAAAAGCATTGAGAACCTCCTGTCTTAAGGCAGCGTAATTGTCTTAATCAATATGCTTATAATCAAATCTGCCCAAAATACCCTGTGGTGCTTACTGGGATGTGCACTCGGAGATTTGGGCTTAATTTATGGTTTCCAGTGCTACCATCACCCCGATTCTATTCCACAAGCAATGTGGGGAATGGTTTGGGCATCCGCCATGGCTGCAGGAATTCTCACCAGCCTTATTTTGGAGACGATCATTTTATGGAAACAACTCGGACCTAAAGAGGCCTTTCGTACGGCAATCGGAATGAGTATGGTATCGATGTTGCTCATGGAAACGGCCATGAATCTGATGGATTATCAAATGATGGGAGCTCCCGCCATAACTCTGGGCGTATTACCTTACACCCTAGGAGCAGGCTTCCTTGCCGCATGGCCTTACAATTATTGGAGATTAAAGGTTTTCAATCAATGTTGTCACAAACGATAAGTTCAACCGAGGAGTGGCTCATTTTCTTTTCTTGCCTCGAACGAAGCATTCTATCTAGATTCTGAGTTTTATGAAGTTGCTTTACCGGGAGGATATTGAAGAAGCAGGTTACGATCTGCCTGCTGAAGGATTGTGTGCTAACATCGGTGAGCAAGAAATGGCTGCCCTTAAATTTGGTGGGGAGTGGGTCTTGGCACGGGATGAGGTTTTGGTCTCTGACGGACATGAGCAAAGATTCCTTTACATGGTCGTGACTGGGCAGGTAGGCATTTACAAAGCAGACGATCAAGGTAGAAATCAGCAAATTGCCTCGCTTGGAGTGGGTGCGGCCTTTGGGGAGATGGCCTTTTTGAGTGGTGGGGTTGCTTCGGCTACCGTTCAGGCGATAGGCGAGTGTATCTTATGGAGGATGGATCATGAGCGTTTGCTCGAATTCATCGGGGAAAATGGTTTTGCCGGTGGTCAACTCTGTTTAAATGTAGCCAGTATTCTTTCCGGCCGTTTAGTCGATGGAAACCGCAAGGTTCTAGATATGGGCCGGGAACTGCAAGAGTCCTTATTTCATTTGCAGTCCGCCTCCGATGCGGACCAGAAAAAATCGGAAGCCCTCAAGCAAATGCAGAGCAAAGTCTCGAACATGCAGAATGCATTTAAGGGAAGTGCGGTAAAAAAATCAGGTTTAAGCCCGTTAGCGATTATCGCATTTGCCCTCGCTGGTCTAAGTACTCTCGGTATGGTAGGCCTGTTTGTATCGATTGACGATTCCGTGGCGGAGCGTGCCGATACTCTAGCTAGAAAAGTTGATAAACTAGAAAAGAACGAAGATTTTTACCTCAAGCTGAAAAAGCAATTAGAGGGGGAAAATGCAGAAATGCTCGAACAGGCGAACTCGTTAAAAAAAGAGAAAGAAGATTTAGTCAAAGAAGTTGCTGCCTCTGCTGAGCAAGTGGATGACTTAAAGGATGAAGTAAGGAGTCTTGAGCGTGCCCTGAGTAATGCGAAAGACGATATTGTTCGTGCTCAGCGTGCGGCACCGACCAAGGTGGCTCCACCTGTTTCCTCAGAGCCTAAAGTAAGCAAGACATTTATGCAGGAGGTTTTAAGTTGGGCGGGCCGAAATTCCACACTCGCATTCCCCGCTCAGATTGCAGTTTCCAAGCAGGCCATCACTCTGACCGACCGATCCCAGCAGGTGCAAGTACCTGTCCGTCCAGGAGGAGTTCTCCGTGCCATGCGTTTTCATCCATCGGCCAAAGATTATTTGATCGTTGCCCAACTCAATAGTGACAAGCTTCTCGCCACCCTGAAAATTGACAACTCAAACTTCATCGAGGCCTTGGCCCCAAAATATGTCCGGCATATGAACACCATGGGTCAGTCTGTCAAAAACCCCTATGCCAAAAAAGTTTCTGAACCAGCTCAAATTGAAGCCCCTAGGTCCGCTTCCCCTCAGCCCACTCCATCCAGTAGGCAAGCACCCGCTTCTGCGAGTCCAAGTGCTTCGTCTACTGCACCCAAAGTCCTCCAGACGAAAGCTTTAAAGCCCCAGAAAGATGAGGATTTCCTTAAATCGACATCCCCTAGTTCGATCAAACCGGCCAATGATCATGGCAACAGTTGTGTATGTAAGGAATGTAGAGCCAAGAAAGTGGGCAAAGGGAGTCTATTTCCCGAATAAATCTTGTCAATTTACTGGGTGAATAACGCGTAAACTCCTGCACCGATTACGGCAGACAGGAGGGAGATGATTAGGTAGGCATTTTGGTTGTTCCAACGGGTGAATTTTTCCCACCCTGAATACCAGTAGACCTTGACTTCCTCCCCATGTCTGAACCTTTGTAAGTCTTCGAGGAAAGCAGTTGCATTCGTAAAGCGGTGTCCGCGCGATCGGTGCAGGGCTTTCATGCAGATTGCCTGTAGGTCTTTGGGGATCTTACGATCCGGAGCGACCTCTCTGGGTAGACGATAGGTTTCTTCCAGTAGTTTTTTCTTTATCTCGGTTACATCTTCTCCCTGGAGAAAAGGCTCTAGGGTGAGCATTTCAAAAAGAAGAATCCCCAACGCAAAAACATCTGATTTTTCATCCAAATCGCTTAATCCTCTGGCAATTTCTGGAGTCATGTACAAGGGCGTTCCATAATGAATACCACTTCGGGTAAGGCTAAGGTCTTGTGAAGATTCTTCTTCTCCAATTTCCATCGCCAGCCGCCTGCCCCCTAAAACTTTGGCGAGCCCCCAGTCGAGAACATAGACTTCACCAAATTTTCCAACAATGATATTGGCAGGTTTTAAATCTCGATGAACCACGCCAATCTCATGTGCATAGGCAATCGTTTGGCACACCTGAATGAGTATATCTAGTAGCCGGGGAAGGGGGAATTTCTCGACTGCATCGGGTACTTCATGTTTTAGGTCGAGTAGGATTTGTCGTAAGTCCTGACCATGCACATGTTTCATGGTGAAAAATAATTGTCCTTCCCGGTCACGACCAAGCTCGTAAACTGGGACCGTCCCCGGGTGCTGAATGTTTGCAGTCACCCGGGCCTCGCGAACAAATCGTTTAGTCTCAATATCCGAATCCTGCAAATCTTGATGAAGAGTTTTGTAGGCGACCCGGCGATGAAGATTCAAATCTTCCGTAAGAAATAATTTGGCGGTACCCCCCTCGCTAAGAGATTTTAATTCGTCATACTTAAGGGATCCACTCTTCCAAGCACGGGGAAGTTCTTCATCGGTTTTTTCCTGTTTTAGGCGATGATCTTGTTCCTCTTTATTTATCACAATTCTGGGTTACTAAGTTAATACAATTTCTACAAGGGTGCAAGAAGGGCCTCGGTGTTAAGGCTTTTGGGGCATTTTTTTTCCGATATGCTTGGTCTTTCTTTTACGGGCAAGAGCCATTTGTTTTTGCCGTTCGCGAAGGCTTTCTATTCTTTGGGCTGAAAGCTTCGATGCACACCTTGGGCAGGATACGCCTGCTTCATAAAGAGGGGACTGGTAATCTTCATTACCGAGAGGCCATCTACAGGAAAAGCAGAGCTCGGTGTTTCCATCTTCGAGTCCATGAACAACAGATACACGGTGATCGAAAACAAAACATTCTCCCTGCCATTTACTCTTCTCTGGGTTCACATTTTCAAGATAATTTAATATGCCACCTTTTAAATGATACACCTCTTCGAAACCATTTTGAACGAGATGGGCAGATGCTTTCTCACAGCGGATGCCGCCCGTGCAAAACATGGCGACCTTTCTCTTTTTTGATTCCCCCAATCTATTTTCAACAAAATCTGCCCATTGTCCAAAGGTTTGAGTTTTTGGATTAATCGCTCCCTGGAAGCTTCCAATTTCCACTTCATAGTCATTGCGTACATCAATCAACTCAACATCTGGCTGGGAGATGAGATCATTCCACGCCTCGGGCTCAACATATTTCCCTGAGCCATTTGATGGAAGAATAGAGGGGTCTCCCAGCGTGACAATTTCAGGTCTTACAATGATTCTTAGCCGATAAAAGGTCGGTCGGGGCGTTCTCATCGAACGGATGGGAAGATCGGTGAACCTACTGTCCTTGCCAAGGGTTTCCAAAAAACGATCCAACCCATCTGGCGATCCTGCCAAAGTGGCATTGATTCCTTCATTTGCCAGAATCAATGTGCCGGTTATCTTTTCTTTTGTACCAACTTCTTGCAGTATCGGTTTCCAGTCCGCGTGCTCGGGAAACTCGGCAAAGCGATAAAAGGTGATCACTTTTTGACTCATTGATGAACCCAGTTGAGCATAAAAGGATGAGAATTATTTACGGACAGTCTGGAGCCAGCAATCGGCCATAAGGGCAGATCCATAATGGGTTGGATGCACCCCATCAGCGGCCCAGTAGGGAGCTGGGGCGTAATTCAGTGCCTGGTCGAACATCTCTTGAAAAGGAACGAATGCAGCGGAATATTTTTCCGCTACTTTTCTGGCGGAAGCCCTGTAAGAGTCAAATTCAGGGAACCAACTATCTTTCACGGCTCCACATCTAAGCACAAAAGGCTCACAAATAACCAGTTGAACTTCAGGGATTTCTTTATGTGTACGGTCAATCAAAGCCATGTAATCATCCTCATATCTTTGAACCGTTCCATCGTATTTTCCCTGAAAGCCGTGCCAGATATCATTGACTCCGATTAATATACTCAAGATGTCAGGACGATGATCGATGCAATCTCTTTGCCACCTCGCATCGAGTTGATGAACCTTATTTCCCGAAATTCCCCGGTTGAATATGGATAGTTCCAAATGCGGAAGTCCGGCAAGCAGGGAAGATGCGGCCATGCTGGCATACCCATTGCCCATGGATTTTTGATCATTCGGTTTAGGTGCGTCGCGGTTTTGTCTGCGGGCGTCGGTAATCGAGTCCCCTTGAAAAAGAATGGTCATGCCCTTTTTTAGATGAATCTTATCTTCCGCTTTTTTATTTTCTGCATAGACAGGAGATGCGATACTCGTACCAACACCTGAAAGAGCGAGTCCTCCAAGTAACTTCCTTCTCGAAAAAGTAGGTAATTCAATCATGGAGTGATCAAATAAATTTAATTCTTCTGTGGCAATGGGGAATTCGATCAATTTTGACGCTTGCTCATTTGGGGGGAGGGAAGGCATTTTACCCCTAATGAATCCTGAACAATTAATCCTAGATAAAGCAATTGATCTACCCGCCGCACCGGTTGCTGCGGGGCTCTACAAACCCATGGTGATTATTGATAAGATTGCTTATTTGTCCGGTCACCTGCCAATCGAAGCGGATGGAAGCATGCGTATTGGCCAAGTTAGCGTAGACTGCAGCTTGGAAGAGGGGAGTGATGCCGCCCGCTTAGTTGGTTTAAATATGCTTGCGACCTTAAAGTCAGGCCTGGGCTCACTCGATCGTGTATCTCAGGTAATCAAACTGCTTGGTTTAGTCAATGCTCCCAGTGGTTTCAACCAACATCCGCTTGTGGTCAATGGTTGCAGTGAACTATTCAAAGAAGTGTTCGGGGGGGATGCTGGTGTGGGAGCTCGCAGTGCTTTTGGCGTTTCAGGATTGCCTAGTGGAGCCGTCGTTGAAATCGAAGGAGTTTTTGAAATTAGGGAGTGAGGTTGCCCAAAAAATTTCGAATCTTTGTACTTGTCTTCTTGGTTGGTATCCTTGGTTTACTTCTCTTTTATAAACAATGCCTAACCCTTTATGGGCGATGGTATGTGGTCGACAATGCCCAACCAGGAGCAGATGCAATCATTTGCCTTTCGGGTGATCGCGAGACCCGCACCCCACAGTCTTTAAGGCTATGGAAAGAAAAGTTTGCTCCCAATCTTTATGTAACTCAGGAAAAGCCGAAGAATAAAGAATTTAACGGATTGGAATTGAGCCATCTGGAATTCGCTCGTGCGGTGACTCAAAGGATGAATTTAGATGCAAAGTGGCAAGTTCTACCCTCCCAAAGTGGGGGAGCTACCTCTACCTTTGACGAGGCAGAAGATGCATTGAACTTGGCCCAGAAGGAAGGATGGCAAAGAATTATTATTGTTACGGATGAATTTCACACCCGTCGTTCTTTGCTAGCATTTAAAAAGGTTTTTAAAGCGAGCGGAATCGCTGTGCAGGTAGCGGGTGCACCGAACGAGGTTTTTGCTGTGGATGATTGGTGGCAGTCAGACCGGGGTATCTTAGCTTACTTTGGGGAAACCATTAAATACCCCATTTATCTTTTATGGGATCATGAGCCCAAAATAGTAAAGAACGATTAATCAGTCGCTCAAAATTGATAAACCAAGCCGGCACTTACTACCGGCCAAAATTTAAATTCATCAAGATCGCTTTGCGTATCAGACACTTCTGACTTCTTGTCCTTTTCAAATTGGTCGATTACCAAGGGGTTAGTCGAATTCACCTTGGCATCAAGTGCTAAATCGGGAGCTCCGGAGTAGACCACTCCAATATCAAACGCAAAGCCCCACCGATCATCATCACCAAAAGTGGTATCCCAACCAATTCCTGCGTAAGGTGCAAAGGTATTGTAGCTAAGTTCCATCGATGCGGAGTTATTTAAGAGAGAATATTCGTTTCCATCTAACTCAAAGGTTTCTCCGGGACCTAACTGGGCCGTTCCATCTAGGCCATTTCCGTTTAACAAAACACCCAGACTTATTCTAAAGGCTTGTTTAAAAGGGTGCAAATCTGCGAAGAGACCAACACTCTTGAGCTCAAGGTTGACATCATAATCGTTGCCGTCATCGGTGGTTTCATAGTTCCAGGTGAAATAATTAACCCCCCCTCTTAGACCCAGCCAAGGGGTTAGTCCCTTAGCGAACTCGAGGCCTCCACCGAGGGTACTAACTCTTGGGGCAATCCTGAAGCCCAGATGATAATCGGTCTTGTGTGCCCAGGTGCTTTCCGCCCAAAAAGAAATCCATATTAGAGGTATTAAGAATTGTCTGAGTTTCATTCCTATTTAATTAATTTCAGAATTACAGGTGTCTGATCAATAACTTTCTGTACCATGCCTCCATTGGGGGGCCACTATGAACCTGCAGTCCAAATTTACCAGATTGGGGAACCTTTTCTGTTTCAGAGTAATTTACACTTTGGTGATGATTAATCCAAATTCCGATTTGGTTTCCGACGGCTTGAACCCTCAAATGGTTCCAATTATTAACCGGATTGATCCATTTTTCTATTTGAGATTGGGAAGTTTTTGCAAGAAAGCAATTCCGCCTTGATTCATCATACAACCATCCCCAAAGAGACCCTCCTTTAAAAAATCCAATGTCGCATTGGTAACCAATCATCTCGTTCGAATTTTCGACTCTTTGGCTCCAGAACTGAACGCCGGCGTTTTGTCCTATTCCGATTATGCGAGCTTCCAGGGTAAGCTCAAAATCCATCCAGTCGTTTTGGGTAACCAGGAATTGATTTTTCGGAATTTTACGATCCAGCCGTCCGGCGACAATGCTCCCACGTTCTACCCTGAAGTATTCTTGGCTTCCTTCCCATCCCCTCAGGCTTTTCCCGTCAAATAATGGTTCGAAAGCATTCTGTTTTCCCTCGATTAAACCAAGAGCAAAAAGGGGAAATAGGAAGAGGGCGGGTCTCAATGATTGATCGCTTTACCCGCACCTTGGGGGATTCGGATGTTTTCAACGAGTTCTTGAACTTCTTGGGGCGGTGGTGGGGTCGTTGCACTTACGATAAAAGCAACTGCGAAATTGATGAACATTCCCAAGAACCCAATTCCTTCTGGAGAGATGCCGAACCAATAATCTTTGCTTTGAGTAAGAAATTGAAAATAAACGATGTATCCGAGGGTAAAACCAATGCCACAAATCATTCCTGCAATGGCACCCTGCTTATTGATTTTCTTCGAAAAAATACCCATGATCAAAGTGGGGAAGAAAGAAGATGCAGCCAGCCCAAAAGCGAATGCAACCGTTTTTGCGACAAAGCTGGAAGGTGGATTAATCCCAAAATAAGCGGCTACGACCAGAGCTCCAAAAGAGGCCATTCGGGCGTAGCGGATTTCCTGCTTATCAGAAATATCTGGCTTGAGGATTTTTTTCATTAAGTCATGCGATACCGAAGTGGAAAGAACCAATAACAAACCAGCTGCCGTAGAGAGGGCAGCGGCGACACACCCAGCCATGACCAATGCAATAACCCACTTGGGCAAGCCGGCCATTTCGGGGTTGGCTAAAACAATAATATCCCGGTCGTAGTAGACTTCGTTCGGTGAGTCCGATAATGGGTTGATTACTGGACGAGGCGATCCATCAGTGCTTGCTTCTTGTGCATAGATTGGCTTCCCTTCAAACACTAGTCCTGCTTGGTATTGCATGACGCCGTCCTTATTTTTATCGACCCACGCAATCATTCCTTGGTTTTCCCAATTCTTGAACCACTCTGGAGCCTCGGCATATCTCTTATTGTTGATTTCTTCTACAAAATTAGTGCGGGCAAAAAGACCTAAAGCAGGGGCAGTAAGATAGATGATCGCGATGAATCCGAGTGTCCAGTAGGCCGATTTTCTTACTGCCCGAACATTTTTCACAGTGAAGAAACGAACGATAACATGGGGGAGGCCAGCCGTTCCAATCATGAGGGCCGCAGTAATACAAAACATATCGAGGGTGTTGCTCGTACTTGCCGTGTATTCCGAAAAGCCAAGATCGGTTGATATCTGATTAATTTTTACGATCAGAGGCACAGAGGTTTCTGGGCCATCCTTGATATAATTTCCAATTAATCCTAGTTGAGGAATGGCATTTCCTGTGATGATTATGGAAATAAAAATAACCGGTATGGTATAGGAGAATACCATTACGCAATACTGGGCAACTTGGGTGTAGGTGATTCCCTTCATACCCCCCAGTCCAGCGTAGAAAAAGACAATCCCTCCCCCGATCAAGACTCCCATCCAAATCTCGATATCGAAGAGTCTAGAGAAAACGATCCCCACACCACGCATTTGCCCCATGATATAGGTCATGCAAATAAAAATGGCACAGATCACGGCTACGAGGCGGGCTCCGTTCGAATAGAACCGGTCGCCAATAAAATCGGGAACCGTGGCTTTGCCAAATTTTCTCAAGTAGGGCACCATCAGGGTGGTCAGCAGAACAAAGCCCCCAGTCCACCCCATGAGGAATTTGGATGCCCCGTAACCCGCAGCGGCAATTCCCCCAGCCATTGAAATGAAGGTAGCCGCTGACATCCAGTCGGCCGCGGTTGCCATTCCATTGGCAAAAGGAGAAACTCCGCCACTAGCCGTGTAGTACTCTTTCGTGGACCCTGCACGGGACCATATGGCGATCCCGATGTAGACTCCAAAGGTAATTCCGATAAAAATAAAGTTCCAGATTGTTTGATCCATTAATTTGTCTCCTCTTCTTCAAAGCCATACTTTTGATCTAATTTGTTCATCCATCTTGAATAAACGACTAATAAGGCTACAAAACAGATGATCGATCCTTGTTGAGCCATCCAAAACCCAAGTGGGGCACCTCCAAGGGAGAATTGGTCAAGGTAATCCTTAAATAAAATGCCGCACCCAAAAGACACGAAAAACCATATTAAAAGAAGTTGTGTGACTAACCGTAGACTTTCAGCCCAATAGCCTGATTTTGAAATATTATTATTTTTCATCGTTCATAAGTTTGTGAGACAATTAAAAGACATGCAAGGTTCTTTAAACAGCAGGAATAATTGGAGCATTTTTTACCCTTGCTGGTTGTTTAGAATGTAAAAAATATTTGTACTTATCCGTGCTGTAGTAGGGCAAATTTTTCTTGGAATAATTTTGTTCAAAACTTGAACAATTGATGTATATTTAATAAAAGCTTAAACAACTACTTAGTTTGTACCCCCACATTTCAATATTTCTGTTTGGTAAAAGAAAAACAATACATGTTTTTTGGGTACTTTTTTGTGTGCTCTTAGGGAAGCCACTCTTTGGGGTTGATGTTTTGCCGGAAGAGCCCGTCGTCGTTCCGGAAACTATTTCGATCAATGCAAACGGGAGTATGCCTGTGCACAGAATAATTCTGGGAAATGATTTCAATGACCGGGCCACCAATCCTACGCAAATTCAATCGGTTGTTGATTGGAACGACTGGTTTATCAAGCCTTCTAAGGGCACATTTGCTGGAGAAAAAACTTCTCAGGGAAAGAATAACTCGGGTTACTACATCGATTACATGCCCTACTTGCACGCCGAAGGAGCCGATTCATTTCAGTGGACTGCGAAAGGGCTCAACGGGGTTGATAAGAATTTCACCTGTCATATCGAGATCACTCCAGCAAATGATGACTTGAAGGTATATTCTGCGAATAAAGAACAGAGCACAACGATTGTCATCTCATTTGATGAGGAACAAAACGATTTAGCTGCTTTCGAGATTTTTGACCCTGATCCATCCAATGCTTACTCGGATGAGGACGAGTCCAATTGGCCTGTGGTTACCCTTACTGGAGAACATGTCGACTTATTTGAATTAGTTCCAGATTCCGCCAAGCAAATGGTCCATGCTAACACATCTCCTGCACGGAATGGCTGGAGCTGGAGCTACAAGCTAAAAGTCAAAGGGACCCCCTTTAATTTCGAGGCATCCGACTTTTTTCAATATAACTTGGAATTGAATGTGGAGGACATCATCGACCAGAATACTTTCGAAATCAACACCTACAGCATTACTGCGAATCTTGAAGATGTGGATGAAATTCCTGAGCTTAGTTATATTTCCCCCCTTTCTGAGGGGACTCAAATCCTCGAACTGGAAGAGGTTTTTGACTACCAGAATATGGATCATACATCGTATAACTATACACTTTTGGAGGGTAAGGACACATCGATCACCATCCCCTTTAAAGTCGATTCTCCAAACGATAAAAAATTATTGATCAGGTATGAAACGGACAGACTTAAAGATGAAGATGGGGACTCCATCTTGCCCGTTCTCGAAACGGTAACCATCAGCCAGGAAGGGGAGTCTGTGGTCACCTTGTACGAGGATGATGATAAGTGGGGCGGGAGGTCGAGTGTTGAACTCAACCAAACCATGGAAGGTAACATTACGATATCCTTCCCTTTGGCCGATTCATTTTGTGAGCCCACCACTTATCGCTTTTATGTCAAAGACGAGAGTGGGTCTGCTGCAATTCAGTCTGATGCAACGGGTAAATTAGTTCCTTTCCTTACGGCCAAAATTGAGATTTTAAATGATTACTCCGACGAAATCAGCCTTGAATTAGTCTACCCTAGTGGAACAACGGGTGATGGCACGAAGACTTCGCCGATTTTTTTACAACCCTATCGGGAAAATTCAATTGATATTGTAGCCGATTTTAATATCACCGATGCGGATTCTTGGCCAGTTGAGGATTTAAGGCAGGATAACAATTCGTCGACTATTCAGGGGGCCTTGGTCCAATACAACTTATCTTGGTTGGATGCCAATGATGCACTTTCCTTTACGGATGTATCTCCCAATGAAATTTTTTCCATCAGCAATGATGGAATTCTTAGTTTTAAAAACTCCCCTGATTACGATATACTCTATCCTAACGATCTAATCTTTAGGCTAAAGGTGGAAGTACTTGATTCCACTTTGGGGAATTCCAGCGAACATACCCGAACAAGCGATGTTAAATACATCGAATTTTCAATTGCTGATATTAATGAAGAACCTCTCTTTCATGATATTTCAGGTAAAATTACTGAGGCTCCTTCTTTTAACATCAAAACTCTCGAGGATGTAACCTGGGTATGGGATTACTCGGAAAGAGATGAAGATGATCAATCTTTATTTATTTCGGCTAAGGATTTAGATGCGTCCACCAGTTCTTACCAAGAACCCGAGTGGCAAGTTTCTCGACAAAGCATACTTGGTATCGCATCCGTCAGTGGAGTTAAGCCAGGTCAACGGAGTCAAATTATTGTTCCCGACCTTCTCACTTTCACTCCTTTTGAGAACAAAACCGGGGTGGACTATTTTGAACTCAGTTATGGGAATAGCGATGATGTGGTCAGGTTTGATATCAATATTACCAATCTTCCAGATAGCCCGGTTTTAGATAGATTGGTCAATAAACGCGGGAGCACTGGAGAAGTGGTTATCGAGGTGGACCGTGAAGTATTTAGCTATGACCTTAACTTTTCGGAAGCGGAAGGATTGATGTATGAACTCGAATTTGCCGATAAGGAAGACCTCGATGATATCACTGAACTTTCCATAGTGGAAATTCTCGATTACAAGCTTTTCAACTTTGACCGAGAGGACATAGATGGTTCAAAAGCCTTTCAGCGAGTTACCTTGTCCCTCAAAGAGCCCCAAGATTATGAAAATTTTCAGGACAAAAATTTTGATGGAATTTACTCCATTACACTAAAGGTAGGTGATGGCATCCTAGATCCCATCAATTATACCCTCAACTTTAGTATACAAGACGAGAATGAAGGCCCACTCGTCACCTTGCCTCCACCGACGCTCTTGGTTCCCACAACAGATTATGGATATTTCACCACCGATCAGATCGTTTCAGTCAAAGAGGAGCAAAAACTGGCAATTCCTGGAATTGAGGTATCGGACCCAGAAGGCGAAACAGGACTCGAGTTTGTTTGGAGCATTGAGCCGATCAACGATGGTGCTTTGTTTGAGATCAGTAAGAGTCGGGGTGAAGTGGTTGATTTGCAATTCAAGGATGGGGTCCTGCCAAGTTGGGAAAATGAAGACCAAAGGGATCTTAATGTGACTATAAAAATTAGGGACACAGGGGTCCCTTCCGGAGTTTCCTATCTATCGATTCCTATTGAACTGGCTGATGTCAATGATCCCCCCCATTTCTTGCTCGATGAAATTTCAGTCACTGAACCCAACCATGTGGTGGTGGACGATTTACTTTCCGGCATTTTATTCGTGGATGAAGATGGTCATTCCATGACTCCCTCTCTTGATCTTAGCCAAGCGGATAATTCCTACTTTGAAATCATCGGTAATCAACTGGTCTTAAATAAAGGATACTCCGATCATGAAGAAAAGGACAGTTATGACCTATTTCTCACCGTTACGGATGAAAAAGGAGCCATTTCGGAAAAACTTATCGAGGTAATCATCAAGGATCTTCCAGAACCTCCAGAGGTTAGGGATTCTGAATCAGATGATGATGACATCTTTTTCAATGATGCAATTGTGACCACAAAAACTTTTCAAATTTTTGAAGATGCAGAATACATGATCGACTCCCTTATATTCTATGACCCCGAGGATATCACTAAGGATCCCAATAATCTTTTGTTTTCCACCATTGGCGATTACGAAGGCACTTTGACTGTTGTAAGAGATGATAACGGAAAGAAGAATGGTACTTTTAGTTATATTCCTCCCCAAGACTATTACAGCCCTGATGGGGAGACCCTCTCGGTGGATCTTAATGTATCCGATGGCGAGATGTTTAGTGTATTCACCTTTGTTTTTGATGTTGAAGATGTTCCGGACCCTCCAAAGATTACTTTTGAATTAGATCCAGAAATTAGTTTTTGGGACTCCTCAGATACTACTTTGCTTCTAAATAATGAGGGTTATGAGTCAGTCGCGATTGTACAAGCAGACGACTCTATGGATTCCAAGCCCTCCTTGAACTTTGATTGGGAGTTACGTGGATACGACTCCAACTTATTTACTTTGCAAACTAGACTTGAAGGCAAAAAAGAAATGTTTCTCGATTGGAACCTCACTGCTTTGGGTGGTTTACCTCCTGATTATGGCTTGCCTCCGATCAATCCCCAAGATGGCAAGCAACGATCTTTTGGCCATAAGTTTGAGCTCGAAATTATTGTTTATGGCGACGCCAACAAAAGCATTGATAGCAAAAACCGGACCTCCCAATCCATTCTGATCGAAATCTACGACCGACCAGAAGAGCCTCCGTTCTTTACTGATTTTGAAGTGCCACCCTATCCAGAAGGCAGTACCTCTTCATTTGTTGGGACGATTCAAGCGATTGATCCAGACGATGCAGAGCTTCGATTAAATGGGAAACAAGGCAATGACATCCATTATTTCTTAGAGAACTCTAATGTCTATGATGATTATGTTCTTTTCAATCAGGATCTGTTCAATACCGACCCCCTTGACTCTTCTAACCAGCCGGGTGGAAAGCTGCATTTTGCAGATGGGTTTTTCCCAGATTATGAAACTCTGGTGAATTCACGATCGGGCCCCAAGTATGAGATTTTGGTTAAGGCAAAAGAGTGGGACCCAGACGCAGAAGAATATGTAGATGGTGCGGAAACGGAACAAGTGATTGTGATCAATTTATTGAATCAGGTCGAAGAGCCCTATTTTGAATCTTTAGATACCCTTACTGGAGATGCGAATTTTTCAGTGGAAGAGGGTGAAACAAACAATCCGGATCTTCCCTTACGGGTTTCGGCCAATACAGTAGATTACAACAAAAACTTGACGATTCAACTGCCCGATAATCCAGACCGAGATAATCACCTTTTCGGAATTACTGCGGTTTCCGGAAATGAGGATAGGCTGGCCTATGCTGATCTTTTCTTCTTAAACCCGCCGGATCGGGAGGCCCCCAGAGATTTGGACAAGGATAATAGCTACCAAGTTGAATTGAAAATTGAAACCGAGGATCCCACGGTCTTTGCACTTGAGACATTTACCATCGCAGTGACCGATGCGGATTTTCCCTTTACGATTAACCTTGGTGAATCAATCAAACATCCTGAGAACCATAGATTTGTTGCTCAAATCGATGTTACAGATTCTGAAAATTCCGAAATTTTGCCTGATTTACTTTTGGCCACTCACAGTGGAGTTTATTACTCGCCCAACGTATCCATGGATTTTTCTGATCAAGATCCTCATTTTTCTGAAATCGCGGATTCGATCGCCCAGAATTTAAGTGATGTTCATGGTGTTGCTAGTGCAGACATCAATAATGATGGTGCTTTCGATGTGATTGCCTTACATAAAAGAAGTGTCAAAATCCTTTATAATTCTGGATTTGGCTCTTTTGAAACTCCTGTGGATCTACTTACAAGTGGAAGCTTTCCTGGCGAACCAAGAAAAGTGCTCTTGCAAGATTTTGATCAGAACGGCTTCTGCGATGTGGTCCTATCCTTTGTTTCGACTGGAACGGCCACTGAGTCAGGCATTTATTATTTTAAAAATAGGGATGGCAATTTTGATGAGCCCATTGAATTGACCACGGTTGAATCATGGGGTAAGCCCGTTTCATTAGAAGTGCTCGATGTGGATAACGACTACGATTTGGATCTAGTTGTGGCCGATATTGATACGGACCAAGTTTCACTTTTCATCAATGAAGACGGAAATTTTAGTTTTGATCGTTTTCTCCTAACTGATGCAGATGGGTTATCTGATCCTCGAATATTGAAAGCTTGTGACTTGGGAGCAATCAACCTTGATACGATCTCAAATCCTCACCTCCGCCCAGATCTTTTAGTGGGTGCATCTGGCAAAATTTTCGTACTCAAGAACAATGAAGAATCTAATTTTACTCTTTTAGACCCGGTCATAGTGACTGCTTCTGGGGGCTCAAGCCCGGTGGTCAAAGATATTCGGGTTGCCGATCTAGATTCTAATAACTTGGCCGATATCATTTTTATCGATTCTCAAAATGACCATGCATCTTACACCCTACAAAAGGCTGAGTTTCAATGGACATCGCCCGAGCAAGTTCCCGGTGCATTGCCTCCAGCAGAATCAATCGAGGTTTTCAATCATCTCACAGGTGGCAAACTTCAGCCTATTCTCATGATAGGCACAAGTTCTCCCCCGAGAATCTTTCAATTTAAGGCACCCAACGAAGTTTCGAATGGGATCATAGATTTCGTCCTTTCCGAGGAAATTGAATTGTCCGGAGTCCCGGACGACTCGGCTGTCCAATCTATCCAACTTGCGGATTTAAATTATGCATACAATTTTTTTGATTTTGAGATCATCGCCGGGGATTATGATTACGAATTTTTTGACCTTGATCGTTTTAAATCGCAGGGAAAGCTCTTCTTTAAGTCTTACCCTGACTATGAATCTTCAGATTCTGAAGATAGGGATCGACTTTACGAAGTAGAGATCAAAGTTTCCAAAACCAACCAGACTACGGGTGAGGAGCAGTCCGAAACCAAGACTGTTATGGTCAAACTTCTGGATGTTAACGAAGCCCCGGAGTTTTTTGGGGGTGCCATCCAGTCTGGAAGTTTTTCTCACCGGGAAAACTTTCTCGAAGTATTGGAGCTAAATGTATCCAACCCTGAGACCGCGGAGAGCTTGGTCTATGAAATCATCGATTATGCAGACGGTAATTTATTTTATGTCGAGCAGGAGACCGGTAAATTATTTTTTAGGGACCGTATCAGGTGGGAAGAGCAGTCCAGTTTCGAACTACAAATAAAGGTAACTGATAAATTGGGAGATGCACTTCGCCTAAGTACGGAGATGACCCTTCAGATAAGTTTGGAAGATGGGTACGAATTACCCGTTGTCGCCAAGAACGAGCTAACCTTTTCTCTCAGTGAGGATCCTCTTTCTCCCCTCCTTATCGATGTGTCAGATTTTAATGTCACGGACCACCCAGATAATTCTCTGAATGGAATAAGTGATGAAATCAATGTCACCCAATTGCCAAGTTTCGGAACGGTTGTAATTGAAAATAATGAGTTTAGATACACGCCCGACGCCAATTATTCTGGCGAGGATAAGTTGGTCCTTGAGTTTTACAACCTTTACGGTCTTCCCGCGTCTTTGTCGATCACCTTGGGCATTCAACACCAAGAAGACCCACCGATTGTTCTGACCCCTCTGGAAATTAAACATCCAGAAGGAGATTTGAATGTAACCACTTTAAGAGCCTACGACAGCGATCCTCTCGATAAGAACTCGTTGACTTGGAAAATGTTGGATCCAGATGATCCCAATTTTGAAATCCTTGGGAAAAATAATTTATTTTTTAAATTCCGTCCGGATTATGAAATTCATGGAGAGCAGTTATTTTTGGCCAACTTAGTTCTCTCGGATGGAGAGCATAATGTTTCCCATTCCATAACAGTTAATTTAGAAGACATTCCGGACGCATTGCCATCCTCTACCTTATCGATGGATAAGGTAAATTTATTTCGTGTCATGGAAGGGCACCAAATGATTACTAATTTGGAACTCTTTGATTCTGACGGGCCTGAATCACCTACTGCCCGGGTGGTTGCTGGTCTTGATAGTACGTTTTTTACGATTTCCGGAGATGAGTTACGTGTAAAAAATAGCATCGATCTGAGCTATGAAGAACCCGAGGATTTCAACACCGATAACATCTACGAATTTAAGGTATTAATCTCGGATGGGTTACTTTCTCAGCAATATCCGGTCTTTGTGCAGTTATTGGACAGCGATGAGAATGCACCTTATTTTACGACTCAGTCGAGCAATGGGGAAATTCTTGAATATGCCAGATTCGAAGTGTTTGAAAACCAAACCAAGGTTGGCTTCCTTCGTGCGGAAGATGTCGAGAAATCACCTTCGGACCTCCGGTTCAAAATATTTGGGGGTACGGATGAAGATCTATTTGTGCTCAACCAATATTCGGGCGAGATCACTTTCAAGAATGCACCGAATTATGAAGCCCGTTCAAGCAATGTGGGTGGCACGATGATTGAAAGGCCTTTTGAATTGGAGGTCGAAGTAACCGATGGTTATTATTCAACTACTCAATCAGTTTCTATAACGGTTAAAGATGTGAATGATCTTCCAGAGATTCAAGAAAGTGAATTTTCATTGAATGAAGATTCTTCTCTGGAAAAAACACTTATCCTTGATGATGAAGATGGGGAAGAACATTTGATTCAAGCTTCGGTGCAAAATACTCCATCTCATGGATCTTTGGACTTTAATAATGATGGATTCTCCTTTTCTTATGTGCCTGAATCCAACTATTTTGGTGAGGATTCTTTTACCTTGCTGCTCACGGATGATCAGGAAGAAAGTGCGACCAGAAAAGTTAGCTTAACAATTCTGCCAGTCAATGATCCACCGGTTGCTACCGATGATTTCTTTTATTATTTCAACGAGGACGAAAACTTTACCGTTCCGCTTGATTTCTCTGTGGCGAGCAACGATCATTCGGGTCCCGATCACAATAGCGAAGAGGAACTTTACCAATTTGAGGTTGTACAATCGGTCGATGATGGCCGTTTACTCCTCGGTAGCGAGCAGGGGGAATATAGCTACCTTCCTGATATGAATGCTACCTTGGGACCTGACTCATTTTCTTATCAGGTTGTCGACAGTGATTTAAACGCGACTGCCGTTGCAACCATTTGGCGGGCCATTCTACCGGCCTTTCCTCAATGGATTTACTTGAGGAATTTTGGTCTCTTTTATCATCAACAACCCACAAATGATAACGCTTGGATCTACCATGAAAAAATGGGTTGGTTGTACATCTCAGAATTTAGCAAAATCTATGATGCTAGCTGGATTTGGCACGATTTGATCGGATGGTTTTGGTCTGGTGACTGGAATGCCGATTTGTCTCGAGCCCGTTGGTTATATTCAGATGCTGCTGAAATGTGGCGTCATTGGGAGGGGGCTGTGCGTGAGAAACAAGGCTGGTTTACCCGGGACTATGCCAACCAAGTGTATGATGAAGATTTCTTCACCCGACTGAACATCAGAAATGAAATTCTTGAAATCCTGCCTGATTATTCTGCGCTGGTTGAGTATATCAGTAACAACAGTTACTTCAAGAGGGCTGAAATTGTATCCATCATTGGAGAACTTAATCGTTTCCGGCAATCAAACACATTAGACGCTGTACTTGGTTATGAAATCCCTTATTAATCTCATGGCTTTGCGTTTACATCCTATTCACTTGGTGCTTTTTATTGCCCTGTTTTCCTCGACGAATTTTGGTTCGGTTTTATCGGCCCAGCCTGTGGAAGCTCCAATATCTGAGTTACAAAGAAAATTTCTAGAGCTTGAACAAAGAGCCCTTCGTCTATCCGAAGAAATTGCCG
>Ga0181587_10001065_pt1 | contig 22931 bp, 24 predicted proteins | sample 071ome_27_FD_132463 | JGI IMG/M metagenome (GOLD analysis project Ga0181587, IMG submission 132463) | Coastal salt marsh microbial communities from the Groves Creek Marsh, Skidaway Island, Georgia - 071409AT metaG (megahit assembly) | ecosystem: Environmental > Aquatic > Marine > Intertidal... | reverse complement strand
CCTCTTTAGGCAACCCGGCCGCAACCAAACCCTGAGTCAAACACGCATGGATCGCCGCGGTGCTGTGATGGCTTTCCGAGCCACCACGTAAAATCACCGCATTGCCAGACTTCAAACACAAAGCGCCCGCATCCGCCGTTACATTCGGGCGGCTTTCATAAATCACCCCTATCACGCCAAGCGGCGTTGCCACTTTTTGGATAGATAAGCCGTTCGGGCGCTCCCATTCTTCCAAGATGCGCCCAACAGGATCTTCTTGCTGCGCCACAGCGCGAAGCCCCTCGGCCATTGCCTCGATGCGCGCAGGATCCAACATCAAACGATCAAGCATCGCGTCAGACAACCCTTTATCGCGCCCATAGACGAGATCCAGTTTATTGGCTTCTATAATTTCCGATTGCGCCGCTATTACGGCATCCGCTGCCGCCATCAGGGCCGCGGTTTTCTGCGCGGCGGGCGCATAGGCCAAACTGGCAGCAGCCGTTTTCGCGCGCCGCCCCAGATCTTGCATCATTTGCTGAACTTCACTCATCGCTTGGTCCTTCTTTTAGACAGCCATATCGTTGCGGTGCACCAGCGCGGCGCGGGCAGGATACCCTAAAACAGCTTCAATTTCAGAGGTTTTTAAACCGATCAAAGCCGCCGCCTCTATCGAGGAATACGAGCTTATTCCAAGCGCTAGGGCAGCGCCATTGGCCAGCGTAATGGCCACGCAATCGCCGCGCTGAAAACTGCCAGACACGCCAGAAACACCCGCTGGCAGCAAACTCTTTCCACTTTCTAGCGCCTTTTTTGCCCCTTCATCGATCACGATCTGCCCCAAGGGTTTCATCGAGGCAATCCAGCGTTTTCGCGCCGATTGCGGATCCATTTGCGGTGCGAACCACGTGCCGGATTTGGCGGCATCAAAGCTGGTCAGCGGATGATCCACGGAGCCTGCCGCAATCAGCATCGCGCAGCCTGAACCCGTTGCGGTTTTAGCGGCCATCAGCTTGGTTTTCATGCCACCTTTGGACAAGCCAGAGGTGCCCTCGCCTGCCATCTCTTCAATCTGCGGCGTGATTTCTTTCACGATTTTAAAGCGCCTAGCCGATGGATCACGCTGCGGGTTGGCCGAATAAAACCCATCCACATCGGAGAGCAAAACCAATTGATCCGCACCCACGGTTACCGCCACTTGCGCGGCCAGTCGATCATTATCACCATACCGAATTTCATCAGTTGCCACTGTATCGTTTTCATTCACGATGGGCACAACGCCTAAGCTAAGCAGAGTTTCCAGCGTTGCGCGCGAGTTCAAATAGCGCCGTCGATCAGCGCTATCCTCTAAGGTGACCAAAATTTGAGCTGTGGTTATGCCATGCGGGCCCAATACCTCTTCATAAGCGCGGGCCAGTTGAATTTGCCCCACTGCGGCGGCCGCCTGCGATTGCTCAAGCGCAACATCCCCTGCCGACAACCCCAAGACTTTGCGCCCCAAGGCGATCGAACCCGAGGACACCAAAACCACATCACAGCCCCGGGCCTTAAACACAGCAACATCTGCTGCCAATGATTTGAGCCAGTCGCTGCGCAAAGCGCCCGTTGTGGGATCCACCAGCAAAGCCGATCCAATTTTAATTACAATGCGTTTTGCAGCGCTTAAGGACGCCATTCCAAATCTTCCTGTTCCACTCTTGTTTCTTGCTTGCGCCCAGCGTCAATTTCATGACGCAAGACGCGCAACACCGCCTCAACCCCCTCGCGGCTGACGCCCGACATTAAAAACACAGGTCCGCCAGCAATTGCTTCCAGCTCAGCTTTGAAAAACGCGCGCTCTTCGTCATCCAACGCGTCAACCTTATTCAGCACGGTCACTCTCGGTTTTTGCGCCAAAGCTCCGCCATATGCCTCAAGTTCATCTATGATCGTTTTGTAATCATTTAAAAAATCACCCGAGGTGCCATCGATCAAATGCAAAAGAACCGCGCAGCGTTCCACATGCCCAAGGAACAAATCCCCCAAACCACGCCCCTCATGTGCGCCGGCAATCAGACCTGGAATATCGGCCACAACGAACTCGGTATTATCAATCCCAACAACCCCAAGGTTTGGATAGAGCGTGGTGAACGGATAATCTGCGATTTTGGGCCGCGCGTTCGACGTGGCCGCCAAAAAGGTTGACTTGCCCGCATTGGGCAGGCCCAAAAGGCCTGCATCGGCGATTAGCTTCAACCGTAACCAGATTGTGCGCTCAATCCCTTCTTGCCCGGGATTGGCGCGGCGCGGCGCTTGGTTGGTTGAGGATTTGAAATGCAGGTTTCCAAAACCGCCATTGCCGCCTTTGGCCAAGACGATCCGGTCCCCCACTTCGGTAAGATCCGCAATTACCGTTTCTTGATCTTCATCCAAAATTTCTGTGCCGGCAGGCACCCGCAGCAGGATATCATCGCCCGATGCCCCCGAGCGCTGTTGCCCCATGCCAGCGCCGCCATTATTGGCAAAGAAATGCTGCTGATAACGAAAATCGATCAATGTGTTCAGCCCGTCAACCGCTTCAGCAATCACGGAGCCGCCTTTGCCCCCATCACCGCCATCAGGCCCGCCATATTCGATATATTTTTCCCGCCGGAAGCTTACGCAGCCACCGCCACCCGAGCCAGAGCGGATATAGACTTTCGTCAAATCTAGAAATTTCATGTTTCGGGTCCTTATGCGGGTCGCATAAGGCGATATCGGGTTATGGGCGCAGGCTCAAGCCTTGCCGCCGATTTTCCCATTTCGCTGGGATGTGACTGCACCGGTAGTCGCACAAAACCCGCTTTTTGCAACACGCGCCCTGAGCCGGGATTATCCTTAAAATGCTCTGCAGTGATGGCCTCAAGCGGATAGCGCCGGAATAAAAAGGCACAAAAGGCATTTACTGCCTCGCTCATTAGCCCCTGCCCCCAATGCTTTGGATGTATCGCATAAACAAGATCTGCCGTAACCGGCGCGGCCAAAGGGGCTGCGCGAAAGCCGATCATTCCGATCACGTTCTGGGTTTTATCCCCAAGCGCAAACATTCCATTCCATGCGCCTTTCCAGCGCGCTGCTTCAATAAATCGCCCCACGAAGCCGCGCGGCAAAGGATGTGGAACAATCGCCATGTTCCGTGCAACTTGCTTTTGAGCAAGGCAGCCAAACAACGCATCTTGATGTACTTGGGCAAGCGGAAAGATTTGCAACCGCTGCGTTTCGATGAAAACAGGGTTTAAAAAATGCCATTGATCAGGGGTCAGCGCCATCGGTTGCAACGGAACCGATTGGTGCAAGGCTTTTGAATAGCTTGCCACCGGCGGACCCTTTGGCGCAAAGCCATTTTTTACCAATACACGCATAGAGCGCTGGTTTTGCAATCGCACGCTTGCCAAGAGCGGGCTGGCCAGCGGATCAGAAAAGTATTTTTTCAAAACCAATTCTGCCGCTTCAGAGATCAGGCCTTGGCCCCAAAAGGCCGGATCTAGCCAAGATCCAAAATTTGGATATTCTTCAATCAGACCGATAAAGTCTTCCTTTAGCGTGATCGCCCAAACCTGCCGATGTGGATTATCCTGCAGAAGATTGAAAAACCCTTTGGCATCACTTGCATTATAAGGAAACGGCAAAACCGGCACCCAATAAGAGATGACCGGATCTGCAAGAATACGCACCATCTCGGCGCAATCCTTTGGCTCCAAAGGTCTTAAAACCAAACGGTTTCCGGTTAAACACATACCCATCGCACAACCTCAAACTAATTCAACCAAAGCAGAAATAAAAAAGACGAGCTTCAGCACAATACTAAGACTACTGATAAAATCCAGCTTTGCTTTGATGGAAAAGGATATAAAAACCTAACGCTTACTTCGATTTCAGGCTCTTTAGCCGCGGCTAGCCTCCAAATAATAGGGCATAACCCACAAAACCAACGGTCAGCGCCGCCAGTGAACGCATGAGCCACCGCTCTGACCGCTGCCCCGCAATCAAGGTAGAAATACGGTCTCCAAAAAAGGTCCAGACTGGATGGCAAATCAGCTGAATACCCATCAACGTTAACGCGATCCAAAAAGTTGCGTAAAAGCTTGGTGTTTCTGGTTCGACGAAATTGGTAAAGCCAGCCACAATCATCGCCCAAGCTTTAGGGTTCAGCGGATGTACCCATAAACCGGCGATAAAACCCGGCGCCGCCCCAGCGCCCCGGTTTGAGGATAAACGCATATTCGCAACCCGCCATGCGAGCCAAATGATATAAGCCGCCGAGATGAATTTAAGCGCCACAAACAAACCAGGCAACGTATCAGATAAGCGCATGAGGCCAAACCCTATCGGCCAAATGATCAGCTGCTTGCCAAGCACCACGCCGGCCACAAACGGCAGGGCCGCGCGGAACCCATAGGCGGCTCCTGTGCTGAGCATGGCCATATTCGCCGGGCCAGGCGTGGCAATTTGTGAGGCGGCAAAGGCCGCAAAAGCACCCAGAGAAACCGCCATTTTTATCCTTCTAAACGCTTTAAGCTGAAACCAAAAAAGGGACCGGCCCTGCCGATCCCTCACATTTCAAAAATAAGGCGGCAATGCCGTTTATTCAGCCGCTTTTGCCGCGGGCAAAACAGAAATAAACGTGCGGCCTTTGAACCCTTTATGAAAGGTCACATTGCCTTCCGTGGTTGCAAAAATTGTGTGATCCTTGCCTTCACCAACGCCTTCACCCGGCCACCATTTATTGCCGCGCTGACGCACGATGATATTGCCAGGGATCGCCAATTGACCACCGTAAAGTTTCACACCAAGGCGACGTCCGTCTGAGTCGCGACCGTTGCGGGATGAACCGCCTGCTTTTTTATGTGCCATCTGATCGTGCTCCTTTTCTTATGCCAAATCTTTGGCTTGGGCGATCCAGCCCTCTTTTTCGATCTTGCCTTTCAACGCCAGTTCAGCATCCACGGAAGCCACATCTTCTGCGCTCCATGCTGCGATCTGTGCAAAGCTGGTGACCCCACCGGCAAGCAATTTCTTTTCAAGCGCCGGGCCAACACCGGATAATTTCTTCAAATCGTCGGCTGCTTGATCTGCTGCGGGTGCGGCGGCTTTCGCCGGTGCCGCTTTGGCTGGAGCCGCCTTGGCGGCTGCCTTTGCGGGAGCTTTTGCGGCTTTCGGGGCTGCAGTTGCGGCAGGCGCAGACCCTGCGCCTAAGGCGGCTTTCACGCCAGATTTGCCGGCGCCTGAAGCTAGAATTTCAGTGATCCGCAATAGCGTAAGCTGTTGGCGGTGTCCTTTGGTGCGCTGCGAGCTGTGTTTCCGGCGGCGCTTTACAAAGTTAATCGTCTTGTCGCCTTTAATCTGATCAATCACATCCGCTTGCACGGCAGCATCCGCCACCATAGGCGCCCCAACAACTGGGCTTTCGCCACCAATCATCAAGATATCATTAAATTGAACTGTTTCTCCAGCATCTGCAGCCAGTTTTTCAACGCGGAGCATATCGCCCGATTGAACTTTATACTGCTTACCACCGGTTTTAAGAACCGCAAACATATAGTCTTCCTTTTATTGCCGCGTTCTTTGGCCTCCCTGTCGGGACGTTTTGGCTGGCAGCCACCTCGAACAGCGCGCCCGTTCAGGCGAATGTGAGATCGAATACAAACGCATCCAATGAAGCCGCGCTTATTGAGCAGTTGCTGTGTAAAGTCAAGGCCCTTGCGGCGGGCTTTTCTATAAATCCTGCGCCGATAGCGCAGAGGCAGTAAATTGCCCCAGCTGCTGTGCGTTTTCAGTGGTTAATTTATTAAACGTGTCAAACAAGGCTGCGTTCAAGTCCATGCCCTCTGGCGATGTTTGAAACGCCAGATAGGCGGTTAGCTCATCATCGGAAAGCGGCGAATAGGCCATATGCATATAGCCCAAAAGCCACTCTTCAATTTCTTTGCTGAGCGCCTCTTGATCCGATTGCATCAGCGTAAAAATTTGCCCTCGATCAAGCTGCAAAGCCTCAACCTGTGAAAGGGCCTCCAGAAAGGCAAACCGCGCTTCAAACGCGCCGGCAAGGTTTTGTTTGACCCAATCCATCTCTTTGATCGCAGAGCGCAAAAGCTGCGGCCGCCGTTTGCCCTGAGCTTCGGCCTCAAGCACCAGCTCGATCACATAGTCTTCAATGGAAGGATCAGTGATCGCCCGGCGTGCGCTCACCTCTAGCTGGCTAACCTGCAGCCCCAAGTCGCTATTATAAAACCCAATGAGCCTGTCAGCTGACCTTGCAGGCAGCGCCTTTGCAAACATCGCCTTGACCCGCGAGGACAGGCTGTTTTTGTCATAAATCTTGGCAATCGAGGCCCCAAAGCCGCCCCTTGTAACGCCCTGCAGATAGGCATCTGCGGTGGCGTTTGCATCGGCAAGCCCTTCTTCGCTGACAATCTCCACCAACTCATCTAAGTGCAGCAATTGATAAAGCTGCTCAGAGGGCTGCGCAATCAGCGCCGCACAACTGCTCCAAAACAGCAATAAACTTATCCGAATGATCCGCATTTCAGCCCCCTTACCTCTAGATGAAAACTAATCTAATCGGCGCGAATGGCAATGCTTGCATATTCACAGATGTTAAAAGAGCATTTAAGTTCCGCCATCTTGAGCCCCGCGCCACTGACCCGCTGCCGTGTTGGTTTGTTTTGCGTTACCAAACGGAAGCGACATTAGGGGCTATGATCTGCGCGCTGCCGCATTGCATGGCGTGGTTCAGAAATTTGCCGCGCTTATGAGCTTGTAAAAAGCCACGATGCAAAATACTTCACTCCAGCGCCAAACCCTTCCTAAACAGTTTCTTTCGGCCGAGGGGTTGAACAGAAAAGAAAAGCCCATTGAGCAGTGGTTCTTTGTGACATATTCTGATTAAAGAGTTTGACTGAAAACCGCGTTGAAGGAAATAAAATGTCCGGTGTGCTAGCTTGTCAAGAAATTGCGGATTTGATTGAGCGGGGCCGGATTGCATCAGACCCCGACATTATTCCAGCGCAGATCCAACCGGCAAGCCTTGATCTGCGGTTGGGAAACACTGCATGGCGGGTGCGCGCCTCTTTTTTAGCAGGAAAAGACGCCAAGGTTGAGCAGCGCCTGGCAGATTTTGAAATGCATAAAATAGATTTAAGCTCTGGCTATGTTTTGGAAAAGGGCTGCGTTTATGTGGTGCCGTTAATGGAGCGGTTGAACTTGCCCCAAGACGTGCAAGCCGTCACCAACGCCAAAAGCTCGACCGGCCGCCTTGATCTGTTAACGCGCGTGATCACCAACCAAGGCACCGAATTTGACCGGGTACCCGCGGGATATCAAGGCCAGCTTTACGCCGAAATTTGCCCCAGATCGTTTTCCGTCTTGGTGCGGCCCGGAATGCGCTTGAACCAAATCAGATTTCGAAGCGGCCAGGCTATTTTATCGGATAGCGAGTTGCTGGAGCTCCATCAGGCTGAAACATTGGTGAATGGTCCGGCGATCATAGATGATGGGTTAGGGTTTTCGGTTGACTTAAAACCGCGTCAGGGCAGTTTGGTCGGATATCGTGCCAAGCCGCATACGGGCGTGATCGATTTGGAACAGATCGGGGCCTATGAGCCGGCAGATTTTTGGGAAGAATTACACAGCCGCAACGGACAAATTATTTTGGATCCCGGCGCGTTTTACATTCTTGTCAGCCAAGAAGCGGTTCATATCCCGCCTGATTATGCTGCCGAAATGGCCCCGTTTCTGGCCATGGTGGGCGAATTTCGGGTGCATTATGCGGGGTTTTTCGATCCGGGCTTTGGCCATGACGCAGCCGGTGGAGGCGGCTCGCGGGGCGTTTTAGAAGTGCGCTGCCATGAGGCCCCTTTTGTGCTTGAACATGGGCAAATCGTGGGGCGGTTGATTTACGAAAGAATGCGCGCTCGGCCCAATCAGATTTATGGTGCCGGCATTGCGTCGAATTACCAGGGCCAAGGGTTGAAACTTTCCAAACATTTCAAAGCCGCTTGACCCGCGAATTACTCTTCCTCGAATAATTCGCTTTGCTCTTGGGGCTCTTCGCTCATCTCATACTCATCCTCTGACGGAGCAGATGGATCGAGCCCCATGCCTGGCCGGCTTTCGAGCAATCCGGCGGCGCGCAATTCTTTAAGTCCGGGCAGGTCACGGGCGCTTTCCAAACCAAAATGGTCGAGAAAATGCGGCGTCACCACGAATGTGGTTGGACGGCCCGGCGTCATGCGCCGACGCCCAAATCGAATCCACTCCATTTCGAGCAATTGATCAACCGTGCCCCGCGAAACACTGACACCGCGAATTTCTTCGATTTCCGCCCGCGTGACAGGTTGATGATAGGATATAATCGCTAAAGTTTCGATCGCCGCGCGGCTCAGTTTGCGGGTTTCAACGGTTTCTTTTTGCATCAAAAAGCCAAGATCAGGGGCGGTGCGAATGGCCCAGGCATCGCCAATTTTGACAACATGCACCCCGCGCCCCTCATAGCGCTTTCTGACCCGCAGCAAAGCCTCGGCAGAATCGCAACCATGGGGCATGCGATCATTCAGTTGTTTCACCGTAATTGGCTCTGCGCTGGCAAATAAAATAGCCTCAACCATCCGCTCTTGCTCGCCCATCGGGGGGGCTTCGAACAAACTTTCTGAAGGGCGGTCATCACTTAGATCAGAGGTCATTTGCAGCTCCGTCTTTCTTTCTTAATTCAATCGCGGCAAAATTTTCTTCTTGCCGAATTTCAACATGGCCGGCCTTGGCCAGTTCGAGCGTGGCCGCAAATGTTGCGGCAGTGGCGGCGCGCCGGCGCTGAGGGTCAGCCAGCCAATCAGTCGGAATGTAACTGGCGATATCCGTCCATTTTGCCGCGTATCCGATCAGACCATGCATGCGTTCCAGCGCCTCTTCCATCGTGAACACGTTGTTGCGATCCATCACAAAGGGGCGGAATTCATCACGCGTGCGGATTCGCGAATAGGCTTGCATCAAATCCAATAAGGTTGCCGTATACCTCACCTTTTTAACGCGCTCGACGGTTTCGGGCACGCCGCGCACAAAAAAGTCGCGGCCCTTTTGATCCCGCGCCATCAACCGCGCTGCGGCATCTCGCATGGCTTGCAAACGCTCCAATTGAAAGGCCAGATGCGCGGCAAGCTCTTCCCCGCTGGGGGCTTCATCCGAAGGGTCAGGCGGCAGCAAGAGCCGCGATTTCAAGAAAGCCAGCCAAGCCGCCATCACAAGATAATCGGCCGCCAATTCCAAACGCAATTTTTTGGCGCGCTCGACAAAGGCCAGATATTGCCGCGCCAAAGTCAAAATGGAGATTTTCATCAAATCGACTTTCTGCGAGCGCGACAGCGTCAATAATAAATCCAACGGCCCTTCAAACCCATCCACATCCACGATCAAAGCTTCCGCGGCGAGGCGGTCTTCAACCGAAAGCGTGGCGTCACTTTGAGAGAATAGGTTTTGCATAAAGATCCTGCTATCTTGCGCTCACAAGCTGCGCATTGGCGGCGGTGATGTCAACCATCCTTGGCTAAGGATCGCAGCGTCTTTGCAAGGCCGCCAGGGCACGCCGCTGCCCCTCTGGGTTTAAAACGCCGCTTGCCGCAGCGATTTGTTGCATGTCATCCAATCTCCCATTGCAATGCAAAATCACATCGCAGCCGGCGGCTAAGGCGGCCGTGCTGCGTTCTGCCAAGCTGCCCCCGAGCGCTTCCATCGAGATATCATCGCTCATTAAAAGGCCATCAAAGCCAATTTCTTTGCGGATTAATCCGATCATTTTTGGGGAAATTGTGGCCGGCAGATCGTCAATTTCCTCATAAACCACATGCGCGCTCATGCCCATCGGCCAGTCTTTCAAAGCCGCAAAAGGCTTGAAATCATTCTCGCGCAATTCAGCCAATGAGGCGCCCACCCGCGGCAGCTGCAAATGGCTGTCAACGCGCGCCAAACCATGACCAGGCATATGTTTCAGCACGGGCAAAACGCCTTCATCAGCCAAGCCCTGCGCCGCGGCAGCCCCCATGACAGCCACCTGCGCCGCCTCATTGGAAAAACAGCGATTTTGCAAAATAGGGTGCGTTTCAGCGCGCGCAATATCCAGACAAGGCGCGCAATTCACATCAATCCCGTAGCCGCGTAATTCTCGTGCGATCGCTTGATAGCGGCTTTGAATATGCGCGGCGCGCCGTTCAGCCGGCAAATCGCGGCCATCTTCAAGCGGTGGCGGCCAATCGCGCGCCATGGGAGGACGTAATCGTTGAACCCGTCCTCCTTCTTGATCGATCAAAATCGGCGCGTGCCACCCGACGGCAGCGCGCAAGGATACGCAGAGCGTTTTCACCTGATCGGCGCTGGCGATATTTCGGGCAAAGAGGATAAATCCAAATGGATTGGCGCGTTGAAAAAAACGTTCTTCTTCAGGGTTAAGAACCGGCCCTGCGCAGCCAAAGATGAAGGGGCCAAATTCGGGCGTTTGGCTTGGCATCACCGAGCAAGAATAGGAATACAATCCACATCGCCAGCCACCATCGTTGCACAAAAGCGCTTTGCATCATCGATATCGGCAAAACCTACAGCGCGCAGACGATAAAAATCGCGGCCACCACTTGTGGCTTTCACTATTAAACGATCACGCCCGCGCATAAAGCTAGAAAACGTCTTGTCCAAGCGCAACCATTCGGCCTTCGCAACCGCTTCACTGTCAAACGCGCCCAATTGCACCAAGGCTGACCCTGCTAAGATATCCGACGGACTCAAATCGCGCACTGAGGCCACTTGCGCGGCGCGCGCTGACCCGATGGGCGCCAGGTTTGACGGGCGTTTGGGTGGCCGAATTGCTTGCGCCAGCCCCACAGAGCTCTCATCGTTCTGCAATGCAAGCTTCAGCGCGTCTTCAATCGAATCCGATTGCTTTCGTATCGTACCATTAGCCGGTAAAGCGCTACCATCGCGCGCGCCGCTATCGCGCAAAAGATCATCGGGTAGATTGTTAATATCAAGCGGTATCGGCGCGTTCAAAACCATACTGGAATTTTCTGAATTTTGGGCCCGTAAGGCCCCGCTGGCGAGGTCATCCTCTAACAACGAAACCGGGCTTGGCGCGAGCATTACTTGATCGGGGGCTTTCGAGGCAACTTCTTCGGCAACCCGATTGACCGATAGGCCTTTATTCTGCGCGGAAAGCCCGCCGGGATTTTCTGGCGCCACCCGCATCGGATCTGAAGACGCCTTAATCACCGGAACACCGCTGACATCGCGCATGATTGTTTGATAGGCCCACATTCCAATGGCAATCGCCAAAGCCAAACTAAGCCCGGCCCCAATCCAGCTGGCAAACATGCCCAGGCTTGGGCGCTGTTCGCTTTGCGCAGTCGCTGCCTCTAAATGCTCGTAATCTGCCATAATGCCCTCCGATCAAAGCGCTAAACGCTTCTCCGGTCTGTCTTTTGCTCGCCGGCAGCGATGGCTTTTTTAGCGCATTTCTTCTGCCGGATTTACGCCTAGAATACCAAGACCAGCAGAAATAACAACCGCTACGGCGCGTGCAAGAGCGATTTTTGATTGCGATGCTGCAGGATTGTCTTCCTGTAAAAAGCGCAGAGCTTCAACTTCATTGCCTTTATTCCAAAGACTGTGCAGATCACTCGCCAGTTCATAAAGGTAAAAGGCCACCCGATGCGGCTCATTTCCTTTTGCTGCAACCTCGACCAGACGCGGCCATTCGGCGATTTTGCGCGCGACGCTCAATTCCGAGGGATGTTCCAACTCGCTCAGATCGGCGCAGAGCAACGTGGCATCATCAACCGCAATCCCTGCCGCCGTTGCGCGGCGCAAAACGCTGCACACGCGCGCATGGGCATATTGCACATAAAACACCGGATTTTCGCGGGATTGTTCAAGCACTTTGTCAAAATCAAAATCAAGCGGCGCATCATTTTTACGGGTCAGCATGACAAATCGGGCCACTTCTGCGCCCACCTGATCAATCACATCGCGAAGCGTTACAAAAGTTCCGGCGCGCTTTGACATCTTGAACGGCGCTCCATCTTTATACAGTTTGACCAATTGCGTCAGTTTAACGTCAAACCCAGTTTGAGCATCCGATAATGCCGATACCGCCGCTTTCATTCGCTTAACATAACCACCATGATCCGCGCCGAACACGTCGATCAATTGATCGTAGCCGCGCATCACCTTATCATAATGATAGGCGATATCGGGGGCAAAATAGGTCCAGCTGCCATCAGATTTCATCACCGGACGATCCACGTCATCGCCATGTTCGGTCGATTTGAACAGCGTTTGCTGACGCGGCTCCCAATCTTCGGGCGTTTTGCCTTTCGGGGGCTCGAGCACACCTTCATAGATCAAACCTTTAGCGCGCAGACTTTCGATTGCCGCTTCGATTTTTCCGGTACCATAAAGTGATTTTTCGCTGAAGAAACTGTCCATCGTGACGCCCAGCGCGGCCAGATCATCTTTGATCAACTGCATCATCGCTTGAGTTGCAAAGGCGCGGATATCGGCCAACCAGATATCTTCGGGTTGCTCCAGATAGGCAACGCCAACTTTATCTTTCAGCGCCTGGCCAACAGGCACCAGATAATCCCCCGGATATGTGCCATCCTCAAAGGCAACGTCTTGGCCATGCGCCTCAAGATAGCGCAGGTAAACCGAGCGCGCCAAAACATCCACCTGCGCGCCGCCATCATTGATGTAATATTCGCGCGTCACATCAAAGCCCGCGTAATCTAACAAATTGGCCAGCGCATCGCCAAACACGGCGCCACGCGTATGCCCCACATGCAACGGGCCCGTCGGGTTGGCGCTCACAAACTCAACATTTACCGACCGATTATTTCCCAAATCGCTGCGGCCATAGGCAGCGCCATTTTCCAGCACCTGCCCCACCAGCCCCTGCCAAACGCTTGTGCAAAGCGACAGGTTGAGAAACCCTGGCCCCGCCACATCCGCACCGATAATCCTTGGATCAGCCCTTAACAGAGGCGCCAATGCTTCGGCGATGGCGCGCGGTGATTGCCCCGAAGGCTTGGCCAAAACCATCGCGGCATTGGTGGCCATATCCCCATGCAGCGGATCGCGGGGCGGCTCAACGGTGACGCTTGCATAGCTTAAGCCCTGCGGAAGCAGATCGGCGGCCACCATTTGATCCAGCGCGTGCACAACCAAAAGTCGAATATCATGAAATAGGTTCATCTGAAGCCTTCCTCTGTCTTGGCGCGGGTGTAGCACGCGCTCCGGCTAGGTCAATCGCTGTTTCGCCGCGGATCTGCGCGATGGCGCCATTTACAGCCGCGTCAAAGCGCCAGAAAGCGCAGAAATCCGCCGTGGATCTGCCCCAGTGACCAAACGCGCATGTTCTTGCAAGGCAAACCGGTCCGTCATGCCCGCAATATAATCGGCCACAAGCCGTGCCCGTTTGGTTTCGTCGGTGGCCTCTACAATATCCTTGCGCCACTGTTTTGGAAGCAAATCGGTGCGCTCCAAAAACAAAGGAAACAAATCATTCAGCGTTTCTGTCACCTCTTGACGCACCAGTACCACGCTTGGCGCTCGATACATCCGTTCAAACAAAAATTGCCGGATCACTTTCAGATCCGTCCAAACCGCCGGTGAAAATTGTACCATTGGGCGCCCTGCGCGGCGGATATCTTCAACGTTTTGTGGGTTTAATTCTGCCAAATTATCGGACGAGACAGCGATCACATCTTCCACCAATACCCCAAAGAAGCGCCGCAAAGCCTCATGCCGGCGCCGATAATAATTCAAATTTGGATATTTTGCATCTACCGCTGCAAAACAGCGGTTCAACAGGGGCAGATCCGCCAATTCATCGGTTGAAAACAGCTCGGCGCGCAACCCATCATGCAAATCATGATTGTTATAGGCGATGTCATCAGCCAAGGCGGCCACCTGCGCCTCGGCGCTGGCAAAGCCAGACAATTCTAAATCATGCTGGCGGTTATAATCCGCCAATGCGTAATGCAACGCTCCGGTGACCGGTCCATTATGCTTGGCAATTCCCTCAAGCGTTTCCCAGGTTAGATTCAATCCGTCAAATTGGGCATAATGGCGTTCAAGGTTTGTAACGATCCGAACCGCTTGAGCGTTATGATCAAACCCGCCAAAGGGCGCCATCAATGCGTCCAAAGCCTCTTCGCCCGTATGGCCAAACGGTGGATGCCCCAGATCATGCGCCAGCGCCACCGTTTCCGTCAGTTCCGCGTTTAAACCCAAAACCCCCGCAATCGTGCGCGCCACCTGCGCCACTTCAATCGAATGCGTCAGGCGGGTGCGAAAATAATCGCCCTCATGTTCCAAAAAGACCTGCGTTTTATGCTTTAAGCGGCGAAAGGCGCTGCAATGCACAATCCGATCGCGATCGCGCTGAAAACAAGATCGAAAGGTGCTGCTATCCTCTGCAAACTGGCGCCCGCGGCTTTGCGCGGGATCACAGCTAAATTTTTCACCCATCGGTTTGCCTTTCTTGCCGTATCTAAAGCGAATGCCTATACTCAGTCCATAAGGCCAGATCACTTCGACGGAGAGTAACATAATGAACTTGCCCCCAAAAGTCACCGAACGCGCTTTTTCTCGGTTGTCAGAGATCAATGCCTCTGCGAAAGGTCAAGCGTTGCGTGTGGCCGTTGAGGGTGGCGGTTGCTCGGGATTTCAATACGAGATCAAGCTCGATACAGCCCAAGATGATGATCTTGTGCTTGGCAGCGGGCCTGAAAAAGTAATCATCGACAGCGCGTCGCTGCCCTTTTTGGAAAATGCAGTTATCGATTTTTCTCAAGAATTAATCGGCGCCCGCTTCATCATTGAAAACCCCAATGCCACAAGCTCTTGTGGCTGCGGAACCAGCTTTTCGATGTAATCGGCGCGCCAACGCGCAATTTCAACCAACAACCGCACAGGCCGACGCAAACAGCCTATGCGGGCGCGCTACGCCGGCCCGCAAAACAGGCCGGATATAGAACCGATTATTTTAAAACCGGTGTGCAGCGTGCGAAGCCATGAAAAAACTCATCAAACTTATCGCTCGAAGCTTCGGCCAATTGCAGATCACGATAGGCTTGGGGCGATAAATCGACGGTCAAAGTACCGCGCATTTTAAACCAATCGGCGCTTCTTGCATTGTCCATTTGAAAAATACTTTCGGACATTCCGCGCAGCGCTGAAATCGGTTTGGGCGCAGGGTGAAACGATAGGGTGGCGGGTTCATTCGCGCCTTCAAACAACGGCAGTCCTGATAAAGCCGCGAGCCAACTGCACATCAAATAGCTGTGATATTCATCACCCGGCAGAATTTTACGGGCAATCTCGGTTTTTACGGCCTTGAACCCGGCCAGCTGTTCGAACACCCAATCTTCCCATCCCAACGGCGGCGTTTGGCCGGCAAAGCGCAACGCAATGCAAATCTCGGCAAGAAGATCCGTGTTATGATCCAGCAGCGCCAACAAGCCTGCAAATTCCAGTGAACGGACCGCGTCGGTGCTGATACCGGGGTCTTTACGCCCATATTCACTAAGATAAAAAATAATATGGGTTAATTCATAGGCCGCCTTTTTATTTGGAATTGAAAAGGTCTCGGATTGATCAATAAAACCATGTAAACGATCAACCAAGGCCGGATCATCTTGCTGTGCGCGGCCAAGCCCACGTTTCAACAAACGCACCGCTTCTGCGCGTTGCAAATCTGATAATTCCGCACCGACAAGATTATGGTCTACAACCCATTGGCACAGCTTAGCAGATTTACCCTGCCCAAGCCCCAAAGCTTCAAGATCAAGCGCAAGCGCAAGCGCAAGCGATAAAATGAACCGGTAATATTGCGGGAAAAAGCATAATCTATGCTCTAAGCTGTCATAAAAATTTTGGTAATGGGTTAAATCGCTGGTGTTCAGCGTCACCTTGCTGGTTTCCAACAAATTGAGCAGTTCGGCGTTTTCTTTCAGCCAAAACACATCTTCCGTGGTACGACGGCGATTGCAAAAGCAATCGATTAAAATGCCAATACGACCAGCCTCTTCCAAGGGGCGGATCCTTTGCGGGAAGCTAATGATGTTTGACATTTTCTTACTCCTATTTGGTCAGAGAAAATAAAGAAGCCCCGTTTTGGTTTGGTTAGGTGAGGCGACGAGGCTTCTTTAATGAATAATTTCGGGTAGGTGAGCACAATCGATGCGCACGGCCTTCACGAGGCAGAGGTGAATAAATGAATGCCATTGCCGCTGTCTAAATCTGAGTTTTGGCTGGGAGCTGAGGCGGAAGTGAAAAGCTGCACATTATCGCCCTGAATTGCATCGCTCGCATGCTATGGAGAAGACGCTGAGGTGAACATTTCAACGCCCTCACCTTGATACGTATCACTCGCGCTTGCGGGGGCTGAAGCAGAGGTGAACATTTCAACACCTTCTCCAAGATAAGCCTGCATCGGGCCAAAAGGCTCTGAGGCGGATGTGAACAAATGAGTGCCCTCGCCACTATGCATGCTGGCAGTTTCTTGAGTGGCTGGGGCGGCTTGGATTTCGAATTTATGGGCTAACATGATTTTTTCCTCTCTAAGCTGCATGACATATTAATTGCATCTTTAGGTTGTATTGCAAGTTTTTTTCTGACTTTCGAAAAAAATGCCGAAAATACTGACCAGAAAGGAATTTAAGTATATATTATATATGAATTTTATTTTTTCTTAGTTTGAAGAAATATTAAAAAAATCTACTCATCTTGGTGTAATTTACAACTTTTAGGTGTATTGGGTGATTCTTTATTCGCAGTTTTGCTTGCGAAAAACCGCCAGACACCGCTAAAGGCTCAGGGCAAGGAAAGCTTGGGGGTGAAGATGAAATTAGCAACGTTCAACATCAACGGCGTTAAAGCCAGATTGCCGGCCTTATGCGATTGGCTTGACAGCAGCGCGCCGGACATCGCGCTTCTGCAAGAGATTAAATCTGTCGATGAGGGATTTCCGCGCGATATCTTTGAGGATCGCGGCTACCAAGTGGTGACCCATGGACAAAAATCATTCAATGGCGTGGCTATTTTGTCAAAACTGCCGCTGGAAGATATTTCCTTTGGCCTGCCTGGGGATCCCGAAGATGTGCAAGCCCGCTGGATCGAAGCCACTGTCATCGGCAAGCACGCGCTCAAAATCTGCGGCCTATATTTGCCCAATGGCAACCCAGCCCCCGGCCCTAAATATGACTACAAGCTTGCCTGGATGAAACGCCTGCGCAAACGCGCTATCGAGCTTATGGCCGCAGAAATGCCCGCCTTGATGGCCGGGGATTACAATATTATCCCGCAACCAGAAGACGCCGCCCGCCCCGATATCTGGACAGAAGACGCGCTGTATTTACCGCAAAGCCGCGCGGCCTATCAAGCAATCACCCATTTGGGCTTCACAGACGCGTTTCGGTGCAAGCACGCAGAACCCGGCCATTATAGCTTTTGGGATTATCAAGCGGGGGCATGGAACCGCAATGACGGAATCAGAATCGATCATATTCTGATGACTCCCGCTTGCGCCGACCTGCTGCTTGACGCCGGTATCGACAAAGATATCCGCGGCTTTGAAAAACCATCAGATCATGTGCCGGTTTGGGCGCAATTAGATCTTTAGGGCAGCCCCGTATCCGGGTTAAAGCGATATAACCAATCAAAGCGCTTTAACATTGCGCTTGGGGCGACCGCCCCCAAACCGCGCAACGCGCTATGCGCAACCCACCGGGTCAACGGGGCGCTGAGGTGATAGTTGCGGGCATTGCTTTGGGCCGTCGCAACAACCTTTTTCACGCGGGCTTGCCGCAAAGACTGATACCGCTGAAAGCCTTGCCGCGTTGCACCATGAAGGCGCAATGCCCGGCTCAACACCCAAGCATCTTCCAAGGCCATATTGGCGCCTTGAGCCAAGAAGGGCAACATCGGATGCGCTGCGTCTCCGATTAAAACGCTGCGATCCTGAAACCAATACTCGGCCATAGAATGACGGAACAAACCCCATAGATACACCTCGGAGAGCGCGTTCAGCAACACATGTGCAAGCCCGCCAAAATCAGCGAAAGCGGCCCGGACATGCGCGGGATCATCGCGATGGGACCAGCCTTCGCCCGCCCATAGGCTGCGTTCCTGTACCATCACCAGATTCACTAGGCTGCCGCCGCGCAGCGGATAGCTCACGATATGCCGTCCCGGCCCCATATGCACCATCACCTTATTGGGATGATCCATACTATTGGATACCAGCGCGCGCCATGCCACCTGCCCGGTAAAAAACGGCGCAGATGGACCCAGCAAAGCCGTTCGCATGTTTGAGCGCACCCCATCCGCCCCAATCACCAAATCCACAGGGCCCGCCGCAGCCTCGCTGCCCAAAGCGCCAGATAAAAGATCTTGGCTGGAAAGGCTTCTCGAGAAGGCAAAGCGCACCCCCTGCGCATTGCAGGCTTGAAAGAGGGTTTGGATCAGATCAGCGCGATGCACCAGTAAGAAATCCTGATCCGGCGCGTGGGTTTTCAAATCAAGACGGCATACCAATTTGCCGTCTTTGTAATCGCGCAAATCCACCGCTTCGGCGCGATCTGCAATTTGCGCAACCGCGTCTTTCAGCCCCAAGCGGCTCAGCACGGCAAGCCCATTGGGGGATATTTGCAAACCGGCCCCAACCTCTTTGATCGCCGTAGCCTGTTCGCACAGGTGAACGCTGGCGCCACTTTGAGAAAGGGCTAGCGATGCGGCCAAACCCGCGATACCGCCCCCTACGACCTGGACTTGCAAGCCGTTCAGCATGTTTCACCTCAATAAAAAAGCCGATCTAGCGGATCGGCTTTTCAGGTTTCCTCAGTCGTCCCGATGCACTTTTTCGCGCCGCTCATGGCGCTCTTGGGCTTCCAAACTCATCGTCGCGATAGGACGCGCATCAAGACGCTTTAGCGAGATAGGCTCACCCGTAACCTCACAATAGCCATATTCGCCCTCATCAATGCGGCGCAGCGCTGCGTCAATTTTCGAGACAAGCTTGCGCTGGCGGTCCCGCGTGCGCAATTCCAGCGCGCGATCGGTTTCTTCGCTAGCGCGATCCGCAATATCTGGGATATTGCGCGTGCCGTCTTGAAGCCCTTCGATCGTTTCCTTGCTATCGCTCATCAGATCATTTTTCCAATCCAACAGCTTTCGTCTGAAATATTCCACCTGACGCTCATTCATGAATGGCTCGTCTTCGGCAGGAGTATAGCTATCCGAAATAAAAGTCTCTTGCTTCATTTCCACCCCTTGGCTTGGGTCAGAGTATGACATGCATGTCTCCTTCCACAAATTTTCGTTCCCATTGGCACGCACCTACCGCAACAAGGCGGGCTTGTCACTACTCAATAGCAACAGATTGCAGCAAAATGATTAACCCGCTAAGTTCCGCGCAACTGGGCATGAATATGGGCAAAAGAATGAAATTTACCGGAACCAAAAATTATGTAGCGACTGAAGATCTCACCATCGCCGTGAACGCTGCAGTCACGCTGGAGCGGCCACTTTTGATCAAAGGCGAGCCTGGCACAGGCAAAACCGAACTGGCCAAACAAGTCGCCAGCGGGCTTGGTCTCGAGATGCTTGAATGGAACATAAAATCCACCACCAAAGCCCAGCAAGGCCTGTATGAATATGATGCCGTCAGCCGGTTGCGCGACAGTCAATTAGGCGAAGAACGCGTTCATGATGTGGCCAATTACATCCGCAAAGGCAAGTTATGGCAGGCCTTTACAGCCGATAAAAAAGTGGTTTTGTTGATCGATGAGATCGATAAGGCCGATATAGAATTCCCAAATGATCTGCTTCAGGAATTGGATAAAATGGAATTCCACGTCTATGAAACCGGGGAAACGGTGCGCGCCGTAAACCGCCCTATTGTGATCATCACCTCAAATAACGAAAAAGAATTGCCCGATGCGTTTTTGCGCCGTTGCTTTTTCCACTATATTCAATTTCCCAATCTCGAGACCTTGAAACAAATCGTTCAGGTGCATCACGGCGACATCAAAGAATCACTACTCGCCGCCGCGCTCACCCAATTTTACGAACTCAGAGAGCAACCCGGGCTGAAAAAGAAACCCTCGACCTCCGAGGTTCTGGATTGGCTGAAACTTTTATTGGCTGAAGATCTCAGCGCCGAGGACCTTCAGCGGGATGGGGCCAATGCCCTGCCAAAACTGCATGGGGCTTTGCTGAAAAACGAGCAAGATGTGCATTTATTTGAACGCTTGGCCTTTATGGCGCGCAGCGGCCGTTGATCGTAATGCGTTAAACTTTCACTTGAAATCAGCAGAGCGCGTGACTTTTACAAATAAAGGCTCTAGATCAACGCGGGCGGTGCCTTGGCTTTTATCCTGAAAGCAGCCCCCATAAAGCAGAGTGTAACTATGTATTTATTAAGCGGATTATTTGGTGCCATTTTAGGCGCAGCCATCGCGCGAAAGCGCAGAGGAAAAGGGCTGGATATGGCGCAATATGCCGCCGGCTATGGGATTTTATTTGCACTGATCGGCTTGATCCTCACCATCATTGTTGATCGTACGGTGATCTAACGCGATGTTTCTGCCCTTTTTCGAAACGCTCAGAAAAACCGGCATTCCAGTTTCATTGCGCGAATTCATCAGTTTTCTCGATGCGGTGCAAACCGGCATGGTGATCTATGATTTAGAGGGATTTTACTATTTGGCCCGAACCATCATGGTGAAGGATGAGCGCCATCTTGACCGGTTCGATAGGGCCTTTCAAACCAGTTTCAAAGGCTTAGAAACCCTCAGCGAGGCTGATATCCTGAACGCGGTGGATATTCCCTCTGACTGGCTGAAAAAAATGGCGGAAAAGCATCTTAGCCCGGAAGAAAAAGCCGAAATCGAAGCTTTGGGCGGCTTTGACAAGCTGATGGAGACGTTAAAGCAGCGCCTGAAGGAACAAGAAAAACGCCATCAAGGCGGCAGCAAATGGATTGGCACTGCCGGCACCTCGCCCTTTGGCGCCTATGGATATAACCCAGAAGGGGTGCGCATTGGTCAAAGCGAAAGCCGCAATCAGCGCGCGGTGAAAGTTTGGGATAAACGCGAATTTAAAAACCTGGATGACAGCGTTGAGCTGGGAACCCGCAATATCAAAGTGGCGCTCAAGCGCCTGCGGCGCTGGGCCCGCGACGGGGCTGCGGATGAACTCGACATTGATGGCACCATCCGTTCAACAGCCGAAAATGGATATCTCGACGTGCAAACCCGCCCCGAACGGCGCAACGCGATCAAGGTACTGCTGTTTTTGGATGTGGGTGGCTCGATGGATCCTTATATCAAATTAGTCGAAGAATTGTTTTCAGCCGCCCGCGCCGAATTCAAACATTTGGAATATTTTTACTTTCACAATTGCCTTTATGAGGGGGTCTGGCGCGATAATGCGCGGCGTTGGAACGATCAAACCCAAACCCATGAGGTTTTGCGCACCTATGGTTCTGATTATAAATGTATTTTCGTCGGAGATGCGAGTATGTCACCCTATGAGGTGGCCTATGCAGGCGGCGCAAATGAGCATTGGAATGCAGAGTCAGGACAAACCTGGCTGATGCGCGCGCGCGCGCAATGGCCATCGAATATTTGGATTAATCCGGTGCCGGACACGCATTGGCGTTACACCCAATCCATTCAAATGATCCAAGAAATTTTTGAAGACCAAATGGTCCCGATGACCTTGGCCGGGCTAGAGCGTGGCATGAAAGAGTTGGTGCGATAGGGCTTGTCAAGGCGCCAGCCTGGGGCCATATCACAGATATGTTGCGATTTTCTCCTATCCTTCTGGCCCTGATCTATGGGCTTGTGATGTATAAGTTTTCGGCCTGGCGCACTGCGAGAACCTTGGACCGGCAATCTGTTACCTTAATGGATCCTGCGCTGAGCCCTTTGTTACAACGCATGGCAAAAGCGCTGGATCTTCCAAAGTTGAGCGTTCAAATCTACGAGATCGACCCGATTAATGGTTTGGCGGCGCCGGATGGACGGATTTTTATCACCCGCGGGTTTTACAATAAATATAAGGCGGACGATGTCAGCGGAGAAGAGTTGGCCTCAGTGATCGCCCATGAGCTTGGCCATGTTGCGCTGGGTCATGCGCGCCGGCGTATGATCGATTTTTCCGGACAAAATGCCGTAAGAGCCGCCTTGGGCATGGTGCTCGGGCGGTTTATACCATGGATTGGCCCCTGGATTGCCGGTTTGGTTGCAAACCTGCTCATGGCGCGTTTGTCGCGCGGCGATGAATATGAGGCCGATGAATATGCCGCGGCGCTAATGGTAAAGTCAGGCTTGGGAACGGAAGCTCAAAAAACATTATTTCTGAAATTGGAAGAACTGACCGGCCAGATCGGCAGCCTTCCCGCATGGCTGATGAGCCATCCCAAAACTTCAGATCGCATTACGGCCATCGAAGCGCTTGAAAAAAAATGGGGCATCGATTGAAAAACAAAGCCCCCATTAAAGCGGGCTTATCAACACAGGCTTTTTTATTTATGTGCTCTGCGAATATGCCGTAGCAATTGCTGAGTTGAGCCATCTTTATGCGCAATCGGTGCAGCAGCATCTAATAACTGCTCCATATCGCGGGCCAGTTCTTTTCCCAACTCGACCCCCCATTGATCAAAACTGTTGATACCCAAAATCACGCCTTCCACAAATACGCGATGTTCATAAAGAGCAATAATCTGCCCCAAAACAAACGGGCTTAATCGTGGATAGATTAGCGTGGTTGAAGGACGGTTGCCGGGAAAAACGCGATGCCGCGCCTGCCGCTCTAATTCATGGCCGCTTAGCCCCTGCGCTATCATCAATTGGCGGGCCTGTTCCAATGTGCGCCCGCGCATCAAGGCCTCT
>Ga0181587_10001060_pt1 | contig 22956 bp, 24 predicted proteins | sample 071ome_27_FD_132463 | JGI IMG/M metagenome (GOLD analysis project Ga0181587, IMG submission 132463) | Coastal salt marsh microbial communities from the Groves Creek Marsh, Skidaway Island, Georgia - 071409AT metaG (megahit assembly) | ecosystem: Environmental > Aquatic > Marine > Intertidal... | reverse complement strand
CCGCCGCCCTGGTATTCCAGTGTGGCAATCAGTTCGTGTTCATCTATACCGCGCAACATGCCCATGTGCCAGGCCCAGTTGAACAGAACAGCCTTCAGGTCGCGGGCATCATCTGCCGGGGTGTAGGGTGGGTTGCCACTGCCAAACTGGGCTGTGGCTGACATGGGGATGCCGGTTGCCATGATGATGCTGGCGAGAACAGGGAAACAGGCCTTGCGATTGATCCGTGCCATGGTCAAACCTCCTGGAGGGATGAAACGGGTTACTCGGGTGTGAATTCCACCTGACGATCTCCGGGTAGTTGAATGGAGCGGACAAAACCCAGCGGCTTGCCGTTACGCGCCGGGAAATAGACGGCACTCACGGTGTCACCGGCCTTGACGTCATTGCTGCCGCCGCTGCCAAAACCCAGGTTGGCCAGGGTGTTGGCCGAACCGGTGGTCAGTATCCATTCGGTTTCCGAGCCGTCTTCATTGGCAACGGCAACATGGAAGGCGCCATGGGGATTGGTGAAAGCCACCTTGGTCAGGGTGCCGGTGATCTGGCCTTCCTTGCGGATGTCATAGACAGCAGCGAGGGAGTGATGGGCCTGCAGGGCGCCTGAAGCGATACAAAAACTGCCAAACAAAACAGACAAGAGAACGGTTTTTTTCATGTGGTTTCCCCCGGGCATCAGGTGCCCCTTGATGGTCCTGCCGGTTTGTGACCGGTTTTTTGGGTGCTTTAGTGACCGAGACTACTATCGGTCGGGGAAAAAATCCACCAAGCCGGCGAGGGTTGCCAGTGCCGGCCAGGGATGATGAGGTGTGCGGGTGGAGCGAACTCAGCGTTCTATCTTGCTCATTTTGGAGCCTTCAAAGGTCAGGTTGAACATCAGTCCCTTGTTGGAAAAGATGAAGCCGATGATGGGTTCCTGGGCGGAGTTGGAGCTGATCTCGCCGCCGGAGCCGAATTCCACGACGGCGACACTGCCATCGACACCGGCCTCCCAGCCGTCACTGCTGCGGAAGGTGTCCAGGGCATCCTCCGTCATGAAAAGAATGATCTGGGATTTGACCTGGGCACCCAGCTGGAAGCCAATGGAGGCGGAGGCTGTGTTGTAATATTCAACGGTGCGGCCGCCCTCCAGCAAAGCCCCTTCGCCATACTCACCCCCGATACCGATACCGGCCTTGACTACCTTGGGAAAGACCAGCATACCCCTGGCACGACTGGCCAGACGCTTGCCTGCGGGAGATTCCTTGTAGAACTGTTCGAGCGCTACCTCGACGTTGGTGTCGATTTCATCCTTGGAGGCAGCCTGCGCAAACAGGGGCAGGGACACACTCAGGAAAAGAAAAGTCATGGTAAAGGCATGGCGTGAAACAAGGCTGAACATCGGGCAACACTCCCAGAGGTGAATTCGGTGAAAAGGCTTAGTGAACGGGGATAAATTCTAGCGACTGCAGACGCCTGCTTCCATGCCCCAATTCACAATATGTGCAGCTTTATTAAACCGGTTTATGGTGTTTCCGGCAGGTCAAAGCTTGCGGTATCCCAGTGCTCGACCAGTTTGCCATCCTCCACGATCCACATGTCAAACCAGGTGGTGGTGTAGGGATTGCCTTCTGCATCGAGGTAAGTGGTTTCCGTCGCCAGGACAACCTTGTCGCCTTCAGCCACAATCTGGATCATGTCGGGGACATCGTCGGCTACCGGGCGGGGTTGGGCGATGGGTTCAAAAAAGGCCAGGAAACCGGCCAGGCCAGTGCTGGCCATGGGGTTGTGCTGGATGTACCCCTCCGAGAGGAAGTCACCGGCGGTGCTCACCTGCTGGGCATCAAGCAGGGTGCGCCACATGTCATACACCAGGCGTTTGTTGGCAGCCAGAGTGACATCGTCGCTGGCCAATGCGGCAGCGTGGTCGGGGTGGGTTTCCACAGGTACGTAGTTTTTCGGGGTCATGCCGGGTGGCAGGTAACCGTGATCCCAATGCTCGACAATCTTGCCGTTTTCAAAACGGTACATGTTGAAAATGGTGGTGGTGTAGGTTTCATCCGAATCCGGATAGGTATGCACATCCACCCACGACATGGCCACCAGATCTCCCTCCGCGACTATGGCGACGAGCGGACGCTGAATGCGGTCGGGAATGTCAATGGGTTCTCCCTGGGCGCGAAAATAATCCTCCAGGCCCTGCCAGCCGGTGTCAGCAATCGGGTTGTGCTGAATGTAACCTTCGTCAATGTACTGCCTGGAAGCTTCAATCTGACGGGCATCCACCAGGGTGCGCCACATGTCATAAGCAGCCCGTTTATTGGCGGCTAGTTGTGGATCATCACTGGCCAGCATGGCTTCATGATCGTCATCCCCGACTACGGGCGGGGCAGGTTGCAGTGCTGGCACCTGTACGGCATCCGTTAGCAATTCCGGTGCCTGGACCTGATCAGGTATGCTTGAGGATTCCTGTCCGGAACAACCCGTCAGTAAAATAAGGGCGGCCAGGCTGCAGTGCATCAATAACCTGTTCATCAGTTTCTCCGGTTAAATGTCCAGTCAGGAAAGTTGTTCAGTGATGATCATTCTATAGGCTGGCATCTGCTTCGGCTATCGTTTCAGGCAACCCGTGTGCTTTGCGGGATGATTGCCGGCGATGAGTTCAGTTTTTCCATTGCATAACCGGCAGCGGATTTGTAACCCTGCATCAGGGCATTGCGTTCCTCGGCCGGAAAGACGGTTTCGATATCGTCAAAGAGTCCACCGCAGCGCTTGTCCAGTTCGTTAAGCAGCACGAACGGTCCCGCGCCCCGGTTACGCAGGACCACTTCCCCTATAGGCTTGCTTAGCTGCTCATCATAGGTGTTCAGGGCCGCCGTAGTGACCCCTTTTTCCAGTATGGCGGCACCCAGCATCCTGGCATCGATGAGGGCCTGGGTAGCACCATTGGAGCCTGTGGGATACATGGCATGGGCGGCATCACCCAGCAAGGCAACGTTGCCGTCCACCCAGGAGGGGATCGGGTCGCGATCTATCATCGGGTATTCATAAACATCTCCGGCGCCCAGCAGCATGCCCGGAACATCGATCCAGTCCTGCTGCCAGTCCTGAAAATGATGAATGAAGTCTTCGTGCTTCACTTTTTTGTTCCAGTCCCCGTGTTGCCAGCCACCGGTATTGTCCACGGTGATTTCCGCTATCCAGTTGATGTCGGCCAGGCCGGTATCAGGGTCGGGCTGGGAGATGGGATAGAACACCACACGGTGGCGATGCGTGCCAAAACCGACAAAGGAAGCACCGGTACGAATGGGTTTGGCCCGGGTGACACCCCGCCACATGATCGCACCACCCCACTGAATGGGCGGCTGGTCAGGATACATCAGCGCCCGCACGGCCGAATGGATGCCGTCTGCTGCTATCAGCAGGGCCCCTTCAAAATGCTGTTTTTCACCGTTGCGGTTTTCGGCTGTCACGGTGACTCCCTTACCATCCGGGTGGTTGTCATAAGCCGTGACTTTCATGCCGGTTTTTACCGTGTCAGGCCCCATGCGTTCATTGACTGCATTCAGGAGCATGAACTGCAATTTGCCGCGGTGTACGGAATACTGCGGCCACAGGTAGCCGGCATCCCCCCCCCGGGGTTCACTGTAGACATCCTTGCCGTTGAGGCCCACCAGGGCCCACTCGCGGGTTTGCACGCCAATCGCATCCATGTCCTTTTCCGTAAAACCCAGTTCGTACAGCTCACGCACAGCATTGGGCTGAACATTGATGCCCACGCCCAGCGGCCTGAGTTCAGAGACGGATTCGAGTACCAGGCAAGGTACGCCGAGCTGGTGTAATGTGAGGGCCAGGCCCAGGCCGCCGATACCTGCGCCGGCAATGATGACTGGGGATTGCGACATGCTTTACTCCGGATTGCTAACAATTTTCGGCACGAAGGCTAATACAAATCGTCCCAAGGTTCATCCCAATAATGGGATTTTCTTTGCGGTACATCATTCCGGACATAGAATGACCGGAATTTTTCACTGACTGGACACAGGAGAAGGCCATTATGGCAGGCGGATGGTCGCGCGATGGCGCAGTTCAGGACCAGATTGATGCCAGCGTGGATGACGCGGTGAAACTGGCCCGCAGCAGGTTGCCCAAAGGGGACAGTCTGCATCACTGCGAGGAATGCGGAGCGCCGATTCCGGAAGCCCGCCGTCAAGCTGTGCCGGGGGTGCGGCTCTGTGTCCGGTGTCAGTCAGTGGTTGATGAAAATGCGGCTTTCAGAAGTGTTTTCAATCGCCGGGGTAGCAAGGACAGCCAGCTGCGCTGACTGTCCTCCCGAATGTTTTACTTCACGCGCATGAAGGGCCAGGCACCGGAGACATGCACTTCGGATACTGACTCAATCTCGCCGTTCTCACCCTTGTTGAAAATCCAGCCCAGCCCGAAAATGCTGTCGAAGGCATTTTGTGACTGTGCCACCAGTGGTGACGTGGCGGAATCGGTGTTGCCGCCGGTGTCGGAATAGCGGGGCGTGCGCTTGAGGAATAATTCACCATCTTCCAGGTACACCTCGGCGGTAATCATCCTGCCCAGCCAGATGCCCTGGTAGGTGCCCACGTAGGTTTCCAGCAGCTCGACGGGCACTTCGACGATCTTCTGTTCCGCCTGGGTCAGTTCACCGTTGTAGTGGCTTTGTGCCGTCTTGGATTCATTGCATACGGATTCCAGCTGATCCAGGTCGCCGCCATGCACCATGTTAACGGTGGCTTGCACCGGCCGTTTCAGAATGCCCGGATCCTCATAGGTGATCTCCAGAGTGATGTGACCGAAATCCGGGCGGGTATAACGCTCGGTGATCTTCAACTGGTCAGTGTGAGGCAGACCTTCGCGGGTCAGCCAGGTCTTGTCATTGAAACCGGTTGTCACTACCACCAGAGTGTCGCCTTCCCAATGAGCCGCAGAATATCCAAGCCAGGAGGGAAGCAGGATTTCATCAACCGGAATTGCCTCACGCCCATCCAGATGAATCTGGCGGTAGGTCATGTCCGGGTTAAGGACAGCAATGAAGGAGGGGGTCTGGACTATGCGACGGGTGCCGCCAACCGAGGAGCCTGCGGGATAGGAGGCCGGGCCGTCAGGCAGGCAGTTGAAGCGGGGGTCGTCAACGAAGAAGGTACGCTCCTGCTGGGACATCACATCCACCGCCCAGTCCTGGTAGTTGTCCAAATCAAACAGGGAGCCGCTGGCATCAGCAGGTGTCCACTTGCCGGAAAAGTCCGCATGACCATCCAGACTGCGGGGTGCTGGCGCTGACAGATTAGGACGTCCGTCGGCATTCAGGGGGATGTCAGGTGTTTGCCAGTCAAACCACTGGGCACTGGCGGTGCTGGTGAGACCGAAGAAAATCACGAGTGCGGCGAGTTGTCGTTGCATGCTTCCCCCTGTATTAAAATGCCAGGACCGATCATGGGTATTGGCTGAATGGATACTAAGTGTATAGTATTGCCCACTCAGGCACACTATGTTGATCCTTTGGAGTTATTCCATGCGCAAATTAGTCATAATCATGACCGGTCTGGTTGCACTGATGGCATCAGCCATCTCATTGGGCCATCACTCCTTTTCGGCTGAGTTCGATGTGGGGCGTCCGGTGGAATTATCAGGCACCGTGAATCACATGGAATGGACCAATCCCCATGCCTGGCTGCATCTTGATGTGCAGGCCGAGGACGGCAGTACGCAGACCTGGGCCATTGAATTCCTGGGCGTCAATGCTCTGGTGCGCAGCGGCATGTCCCCGAAAACTGTCAAGCCTGGTGACAAACTTACCGTTACCGGTTTTGGTTCCCGTGACGGCACCAACACCGCCAATGCCTCTTCCGCAAAGCGCACAGATTCCGGCGAGACCCTCTGGGCCAGTGCATCCAGTTCCCGCCAGTAAATAAAATGGGGTCAGAACACTATTTCTATATAAAGATGATCTGACCCCATTTTTTATTCTGCCAGCATGTTGCCACGGGGTTCGTAGGTGGCATCGAAGCGGTCAGGGGTGCCGCTGTCTGAACTGATGTAGCGCTTGCTGATCAGCCATTTGCCATTCACTTTTACCATTGCGGTATCTTCACGGCCCTGCTCGTACAGGCTTGGCTCTTCCCCGACACCATTGTTCTTGATGCCGGTCCAGACCACGTGGGCTTCGGCGGTGTTGCCGTTGATATCAATTACCGGGTTTGTCAGCAGCATATGGTTCTGTGGTCGCGGAGTGGCAGGCTTCTCCCGTTTTTCCCCGGAGGGATTGTAGAGCGCCTCGATGGCTTCACGGCCGTTGGCGATGGTGCCATCCACATCCAGCAGGGCGTCCTCGGTAAAGAACTCCGACATTTCGTGGGCATTGCCCTGGGCCAGGTCGTAGTAATAGCGTACCAGCATGTCTTCAATCTGGATGCGGTCCAGCAGGGTTTCCATGGTGACTTCAGCCTGGGTGGGGCCAGAGGCCAGTATCAGCAGACCGGTTGTTGCTGCAACTGTGTGTTTGAGCGTTTTGCGGATTGTGGCGTTGAGCATGAGTCTTACCTCTTTGTTTTCTGATTCATTATTGGGTACTACTGGATGGCGAAAAACCTGACACTCAAGCATAGCAAGCTTGTCGGGGCGGTTGCACGCCTGGGAGAAAGCAATAAGCGGTTGCCCTGATCCCGTCTTCAATGGTTCACTATTCGCCCGACATGCCAATATTGAAACACGGAGATCGACATGGCTGTGCTGCCACCCGATATCAATGCTGAAACCTTCAATTCCGTTCTTAACGATTTTCGTGTGGCGGTAGGAACCGACTGGGTGTTCACCTCGGATGCCGATCTTCAGGCCTACCGGGATTACTGGTCACCGGCGCCCGAGGCTGCCGATGAACTGCTGGCGTCTGCCGCCGTGGCTCCTGCCAGTGTTGAGGAGGTGCAGGCGGTTGTCCGTATTGCCAACCAGCATCGAGTTCCCCTGTTTCCCATTTCCACCGGCAAGAACTTCGGTTATGGCGGTCCCGCCCCCAGTATGCGCGGCAGCGTGGTGGTGGACCTCAAGCGCATGAACCGCGTACTGGAGCTGGATGGTGAGCGCAATTTTGCCCTGGTGGAGCCGGGTGTCTCTTATTTCGAGTTATACGAAGAAATCCAGAAGCGCGGCCTGAACCTGTGGATTGACTGCGCCAATCCGGGCTGGGGCAGTCCGCTGGGCAACACCATGGACCGGGGCATGGGTTTCACGCTCGGGTTTTACCGGGACCATGCGGGAGCGATGTACGGCATCGAGGTGGTGCTGGCCAATGGTGAGGTGATGCGTACCGGTATGGGCGCCGTGCCCGGCAGCAAGACCTGGCAGGATTACAAGTACGGTTTTGGTCCCGATCCGTCACAACTGTTCCCGCAGGGCAATTTTGGCATCGTCACCAAGATGGGTGTACGCCTGATGCCGCAGCCCGAACATTACCGCACGGCCATGGTTACAGTCCCCAAACGTCGGGACCTGGTGGAGCTGGTGAACAGCGTCAACTATATGGTGGACCTGTTCATGGTGGGCGAGCCGCGCTATGGCAGTCCGCTGACAGCATTGATGGGCAATACCGAGTTCCGCGAGGCGGCCACCCGCCGTGGTGGTGCAAGAGATGAAGAGATGGACCGTTTGGCAGAAAGCGCCGGCCTGCACGCCTGGCAGGTGGAACTGCAATTTTACGGTTCCAAAGGTACCACCCTGGCGCACTGGGAATATGCGCAGGAACTGATCAGCCGGAAAATTCCCGGTGCCCGCTTCGAGGATATCTATGATGTGCCCATGCCCCTAACCCAGGAGCAGATCGACAACGGCATCATTCCCAACCAGCGCTATCTGTGGCGCTCCAACGTGGGCGTGCCGAGCCTGGCCACTTTCGTCAGCCTGGGGCGCAGTGAACAGATGCCCGATGAATGGCAGCAGTACCACACCGGCCTGTTCATGGTGATCCCGCGTACCGCGGAAGCTGTGTTCGAGGCCCAGCAAGTGTTTGGTGACACCCTGCGTGACATGGGTGCACCCACCAATATTTCCGCGTTGTCCGCGCCGCGCAACTGGCACCAGTTCTCCTTTTATTTCTCGGCGGAATTTTCCAGCGGCGGCGGTCGCGATCCCCGTGCCACCCCGGAGATCAAGGCCCGCAATGCCGAGATTCTCACTGCCCTTATCCACAAGGGCGCAGAACGGGGCTGGGCCGAATACCGGTCGGCGCCGTACTTCAATGACATTGTCGCCAGTGCCTACTCGTACAGCGATTATGCCCTCAGGCGCTTCAATGAAACCCTCAAGGATGCCATTGATCCCAACGGCATCCTCGCGCCGGGACGCGGCGGCATCTGGCCAAAGCATTTACGCAAAGGGTAGAAAGGGGAAGTTTGTCTATTTGGACAGGTAGGCTGCGACGTCAGCCAGTTCACTATCCGTGATTTCCGTTTTTCTCAGTGGCGCCATCGAATAAAGGCCGTTACGCACCACCGCCTGAATATAGGCAGGCGTGAGATCAGTGCGTTGTTCCAGCGGGGCAGGGGTTTTCGAATCCCGGTACTTCAGCGTCAACGCCTGGGTGCCCGGGCGGGCAGGCGCGTCAGCATGGCAGGGGGCGCATTTGGCAGTGAACAGGCGCTGGCCGTTTTGAACACTGCTGTCCGACTGTGCCTGTGACATGGCAGCGTTGATCAACAGGCCAAGGCCAAAGACTGTCCTCAGGAAATATCGTGTTTTTCTGCTCATGGCGGAATTGTAAACACAGAGTGTTTCAGGTGCCAGAGCGAAAAATCAGTCACAGATAAAGCTGCCCGTTAAATCTACTAGGGCGTGCAGCCATTGTTCATGGCGGATATCGGGCTGCGCCCTTCTTCTGCCCGACAGGGGAGTATGTATGTTATGTAGGGCGGAAGCAGGCTAGAGGGGCCAATATCCGCCAAGAGTAAATAAATCATGCGGAAAAGGGAATTTGGACATTGTGAAATCAGGTTATTCAGACCCCATTGATTTTGCGATAATGCGCGCCGCAATCATGCAGAGAACCCAAAAACGCGTCCATATCACCCATGCCCAACGCCACGCCATCTTCCCTCTACAAGCAGCAACTGGCTGAAGGCAAATCGCCTGATCAGGTCCAGGCCTTTGCCGTGGCAGAACTGGATGCCCTGCATGCCAGCCTGACGGCACCGAAGCGCGGCCTGTTTGGTAAGCAAAAAACCAAAGGGCTGTATTTGCATGGCTCTGTCGGCATCGGCAAAACCTTCCTGATGGACCTGTTCTTTGCCAGCCTGCCGGAAGGCCGCAAGCGCCGCGTGCATTTCCACGCCTTCATGCAATCCATCCATCAGGCCCTGCGCGATGAAACCGGGCACAAGGATCCGCTGGAGCGGATCGGGGAGGCCATGGCTCGCGACATTGACGTACTGTGCCTGGATGAGTTGTTCATCACCGATATCGCTGACGGCATGATCGTCTACCGGCTCTTCGACAGTTTGTTTCGCAACGGCGTGGTACTGGTGACTACGTCAAACTTTCCACCGGACAAACTCTACAAGGACGACCTGCAGCCGCAGTTGTTCCAGCCCGCCATCGAGCTGATTCAGGCCAACACGCAGACCCTGCATCTCGACAGCCACGTGGACTATCGCCTCAGGCAACAGGGTGTACACCAGACCTATTTTCACGAGGATGAGCAGGATTTCGCTGAGTTGTTCGATAGCCTGAATCCCCACGAGGCATGGCATGACACTCCCCTTGATATTCACAATCGGGCTGTCCAGGTTTTGCGTCATGCACCACAAATTGCCTGGTTTGATTTCGAGGAACTTTGTATTGGCCCTCGTTCCCAGCGCGACTACCTTCACCTGGGTGGTCAGTTTGACACCATTCTGCTTAGCGCCATTCCGCAACTGGCAAAACACGACACGGCGGAGGGGCCTGTTATGGGTATCGAAGAAGGAGAAGGTGTCTCGGCGACAGGACGTTCCCGCCGAACCTTCACGCTGGAAGACAATGCCATCCGCCGCTTCATCAGCCTGGTGGATGTACTCTACGACAACGGCAACCTGCTGTACCTGTCAGCAGCCGTCCCGCTCGATGAACTGTACCTGGGCAAGGCACTGCAATTTGAATTTCGCCGTACCCGCTCCCGCATCACCGAAATGCAGAGTCAGGCCTGGCTTGATCGAGTCAGGCAATAGCCAGCTCGCGATTACGAAAATTACGATGTCAGCGGCAGCAGGATGTCGGCAAACCAGGCACAGTTCAGCCCAAGCGCTTCATCCACTTGCATATCACGTGTGCCCACATCAAAGCGTGCGGAATGTATACCCAGCAAGCGCCACGGCAAATTGTTATTCAGCCCGTGACTGTTTGACCGGGTGACGACAGGTGCCCCACTCATCCCGCGATGCGTTCTGCCGTCCGTCAGAAAATAACCCTGACCCTGGAATCGCAGGCTGAACGATGAGGCATTGATGGCATCCCTGACGATGGGCAGGTGGTGAAGGGTGTCGTGAAATCCCAGGGGAAAACCGACTATCAGAATGGGGGTGCCGATATCCACATTGTCATCCTGGGTCAGCAGGTGGTCGGTACTGAAGGACGCAAAAACGGCCGAGGCGGGTAACAGCTGTTGATCAATTTCAATGACGGCCACATCCACTTCGCCTGAGCGGTCTTTACCTTGCCTGAACAGGGCTTCCCCTGACTGGTACAACGGGATGGAAACCTGTGTTGATGTTGCCAGGTTGGCTGGATCGTTATGGATTTCAATGTCTATGCGATCAGGAAAATGACTGCTGGGGGTGTCCACCAGGACGTGACGGCTGGTAACCAGGAAAAGTTTGTTGTCCCGGGAAAAGAAAAACCCGCTGGCGTTAGTCAGCAAATTGTTCTGGTTGAACGTCTTTACCGGGGATGTGGTGAGAAGTAATGCTTCGATCATTGCCCATTATACGGCGGATGACGGAAGCACAGCTATGAATGGTTGGTAAATTTTACCGGCTATGCCAGAAAAATTCTGATCAGGTGAGTCAAGTCAATGGTCAGCGCCTGTCTGCCCTTGATCAGCTCCAGCCATTGCTTTGAGCTATCAAAAAGTGCTTCACTTGGGGTCTGCTGCTTGCAAGGGGAAAACAAGCGACATCAATCCAATGGGTTTAACGGGAGAAAAATAATGAAACTTAAACATACATGTCTGGCCCTGGCTGTCACGCTGGGAGCCTTTATGCAGGCCGGTACCGCCCAGGCGGCGCAGCCGGATGCCAATGCCGAGCGTCCTGAAATGAGCTTCTTTGTCACCAGCCGGGGAATAGGTAACGGTGGCAATCTTGGAGGTCTGGCCGGTGCCGATGCCCACTGCCAGGCCCTGGCCGAGGCCGTGGGGTCCAATCTGACCTGGCACGCCTACCTGAGTACGCAGGGACCGAATGCGGTCAATGCCAGAGACCGGATCGGGTCAGGTCCCTGGGCAAACTCAAAGGGGGTGATTATGGCCACCAATGTGCAAAGCCTGCATTACGATAACTCCAACTTCAACTGGATGCATTCCCGGGATGAGAACGGCCACCAGTTTGCCTCGCGTATCGATGGCAACCCGGACTTTACCGAACACGACATCCTGACCGGCTCGCAAATCGATGGCACGGCATTCCCTGCCGGGCAGGACCGGACCTGCAACAACTGGACCAGTGACGACGAAGGCAGTGCCTGGGTGGGGCATGGCGACCGCTACTCGTTTTCCGATCCGGGTTCACCCTGGAACGCCTCCCATGGCACACCGGGCTGCACCCAGCAGGCCCTGGTTCAGGTGGGTGGTGCAGGATTGCTGTACTGTTTCGCGATTGACTGATAGCCCGCATTTACAGGCATAAAAAAGGGCAGGTTTTCCTGCCCTTTTTTGTTGCCTGGCATCATGAATTTACCAGGCTAGCGGGCAGCCCGGCATGGACAGCCCGGCGTCCTCTACATGGTCACAAAGGTCCCTGGCATTTTGTTGCTGTTCCGACAGGATACGCCTGACATCCTTTATGCCGGTTACCCGGCCATGGATGGGCACGTCCCGTTCCACATCCAGCCCGCGGTAATCCACATTGTCGGCATAGGTATTTCCCCAGAAATACGTCTCCCAGTTCAGGTCGAACAGGTCGCCCTGCAGCAGCAGGCGATGTTCCGGGATATAGGCCATGATGCCGTGGGCCATGTGGCCGTTGGCAATCAGTTTGTAGATATCCAGGGTCATGGCGCTGTCCGACAAGCGCAGGTGGTCATCCACGGGCAGGGTCTTGAGAGGCTGGGGATTGCGGCTCAGGGCATCGGGGAAATTGGGGGCCTGGCGTTCAGACAAGGCCTGGTACCACGCCATGTTGCCGCGCTGGGCGATGACAGTCAGGCCTTCAGCAATGGCGACCCGCAGGCCACCGGTGTGATCAAAGTGATGGTGGGTAATGATCAGTTCGGTCAGCGGTTTGCCAGGCACCGTTTCCCGCGCCTTGTCGATGACCGCCTGGGACCAGGCCCTGTTGGTGGGCAGTTCAAAGAGGGTCAGGTGATCCTCAAACTCCAGCAAAACCGAATTGGCGCCATTGTTGCCTGCCATCAGCCAGACTCCGGGGGCTACGGGTTCGGCATTCACGGTATAGGCAGGTACAGGTGCAGGTGTATTACGAACGACAGCCGGTGCGGCCAGATTATTGATGTCAGGATTGACCAGATAGCGGTCCACATGCAGCCGCAGCATGACAATGTCGTGGAAGTCGGACACCACATTGTAGCTCATGGGCAACTGAAGACCCTGAACCCACTGCCAGGCACTGTATTCAGCGGTAAGCGTCATCTCGCCCAGATTTTCATGGGGGACCGACCAGCGCATCCAGTGGGGCAGGTTGCTCTCTGGATTGATGGCCAGGGTATAGCGCTGACCCAGGGCGGGCGTAACATCCACCAGCACCAGGCCGTCTTCCGTGCGCAGGTTGTCTAAACGACTATCTGCAGCCAGTGCCGTGCGGATGGCTACCAGGGGGTTGGACAGCAGGTCCATTCGGCGTTTCAGGGCCGTTTCAGCTGACTGGCGGCGGGCTTCGCCGTTGGCTGCGATGTTAAAAGCCACATCGCCATCGAGCAGCTGATTGATGGGAAGGCCTCGCATCATGGCTTCTGCGGCAAACACAAAGGCGCGATAAACCCTGGCCTTCACCTGGGTACGGCCGTTGTCCACGTCGATGGTGCGCTCATAGGCTGTCATGTTGGTGACTTTTTCCGGGGCATTGGGCTCCGTGGTGATTTCACTGCCGCCGTCCTGATAGGACTCATGACCATATCCGCGCAACTGCAGCGTGTGTACGGCTGCCAAGGCGGGCTGGCCACCCATGGCGTTGGCCGCGTTGGTGATAATCCGGTGTTCGCTATCCTGGGCCTGGGAATTGAAGGAAAACAGGATCATGGCAATGCAGACGAGTATGCCGGACTGGTGACGTTGTGACATGGTGGTGTTCTCCAGGTGGATTAATCGTTGTCGGATTCAGGGGGGCGTTCCCAGCCCTGTTCAAAAAATTTCTCCCAGTTCTGCGCCCAGGGGCGCCCCAGGAAGTCGATATACCCTTCATCAAAAGGTGTCAGTTGTGAGGGCCTGCCGTCAGGTCCAAGCACGATCCCGTTTTCCACCCGGCATTCGACAAAAAGATAGCGCTGGTCCGGGTCGCTGATCTTGGCCGTCTTGCGCCAGGGGGTCACTATGTGAAGGGGTTTGACGAAGGCTTCCGGGTCATAAAATATGGCTTCCACCACCAGACCCTCTCCATCCTCTGCCGCCTTGATGATTTCAATCACCTCCAGTGAGTTGCTGAATTCGAACATGGAATGGCTGGTGGTCCAGCCCTGGACATTGGTGGTCCAGGATATCAGGGTATCACCATCCCAGAAGCCTACTGTTTCGCCGTACCACTGGGGGATCAGGGTGGAGTGTTCCTGGTTGATCAGGGTCTTGCGAATGAAGTTATCTGCTACCCCGGCCAGGAACTGAACCTGGTTGGGGGTGACCAGCACTTCCATATCCCGGATGCCCCACACATACCACCAGCGCATCAATCCTTCCGGGTAGCAGAAGGAGGCCATCCACTGTGGTGCGTTGTTGACCGCCTCGTGATAGTTCATCTGGGTCATGCGCTTCTGGTATTCAGGTGTCAGCAGTGAAACCATGGTGGCTGTCTGCAGGGTGTTGCCATAGGTCCATTGGCCGGGCGGGGGACTGGCGGGGGTGCCCCTGAAGTACCAGCCATCCCAGTCAGGCAGGGTGGCCCGGCTATGGGTGGTGAAGGTGCCGTTGGCCCGGGCCTGTGCCATCAGGTCACGGTAGTGATCTTCCGCTGTCGAATAGGCATAGGGACTGAAAATGTCATCGGCATTCACCCCGAAATTGCAGTCTCCCCAGTGCCCCACACGATTGGCCACCCACATATTCGTCAGCTGGGCAGGGGTGTTGCAGCGGGTATAACGGGGATCGGCCCACAGGGCCTGATCAAAGTAGAAATTCTGCGTGGTGAACAGGTCAACCGGCAAGGGTTCTATGCCGGGAGGCGGGTCCACACCTTCATAACGCGCCGGCTGGGCATGCAGGGTGGTGGTGAGCAGGGCAAGGCTGGCAATCAGGGACATGTAGCGCATCGGAAAATTCCTGTCAGTTATTCTCGGACATATAGACATTGCCGGTGTCGGCGTTGCAGCCTCCCTCGGGCATGGTGGTGCCGCAGTTGATCAGGGGTTTCCCATTGGGCATGGCACCAAAGGTCTTGCCATTGCGCAAGGGATTGAGCTGGACTGTGATGATGGTCCCGATCGGGAAGTTGTCCGGCGTCACACCCTGGCGGGCAATCCGGGTTGCGGGTCCGGTTTCCACACCCCATAACAACGGCGCTCCCTGTTCATCAGTCACGACATTGCCTTCATCATCCAGCAATTCAAACAGGAGCTGGGCATGATTGGCACCAGGGATGAACCGGGTCAGGCGTCCGGTCATGGTACGCAATTCCTGCTGGTCATACATGGCAAAGGAATGGTGGGCTTTTGCTGAGGGTGCCAGGACGCCCATCATGCTGATTGTAAAAAAGACTGAGAAGCAGCGGATTATTCTCATAACGTGACCTCCGGGAAACTTTTGCTGAGTATGGGTTTTACATTTCATTATTACAATTCATTGTTTTCATGGGTGACCTGTAACTTTCAGGATGCCATGCGAGCGATGATTCAGATGCCCACCTGGGGCAAGGGCTTGCCATCATGCACATAAGGGCTTGCCTCAGTCAGGATAAAGATCATGCGGCAGGGCGAATCACCAAGGGCCCGCCAGCGATGTATGGTGCCCCGCTGGATACAGACATCCCCGGCCTGAAGCACTGTTTTGCAGCCTTCATCGAGTTCCAGTTCAACGCTGCCCCATAAAACAATGCCATAGTCGATGCTGTTGGTACGGTGCATCGGGGATTCCCCGCCGGGTAACAGGTCCACCACCCGAATGACTGAGCCCTTGTGAATGGTCAGCCCGGCATCACGTTCCCGCCCGTCCACGGGGTCGTTGTTGTCCGCAGGTACGCTTGCTGTCGTCCATAGCAGGGAAAAGGCTGCATCACCGGACGGGATGAGTGCTGTCTCGACCCTGTCATCCGAATGGATTAAGGCCTTACCTGCCAGGTCATGTCCGGTGACGACACGGCGTACGGGTGTTAATTTGGTCGGCTTCAATTGCACAGTCCACTTGTGACCTGCTGGTCGATAGTGCCAAACAGGGAAGTACTGTCAGGATGGCATGTCTGCATATGAATACGATCACCGAACTTCATATAGGCAGTTGCCGGTTTGCCGTGATCGATGATTTCGATGCCCCGGCGTTCTGAAATACAGGTGGAGCCGGTTTCACGGTAATTGGCGTTGGACACCGTGCCGGAACCGATGACCGTCCCGGCGCACAGATCGCGGGTGGCGGCAGCATGGGCGATAAGTTCATGGAAGCCCACGCTCATTTCCCGGCCATTAGGGTGGCCAAAGGGTTCATCATTCCAGCTGACGGCAAGGTCCAGATGCAGGCGGCCGTCTTTCCAGGCGTTCCCCGCTTCATTAGGCGTCACGGCAAACGGCGCCATGGAACAGGCCGGTTTGGCCTGGATCCAGCCGAAGCCGGTATTCATTTCAGGGATGGCAAGGTGGCGCAGGGACCAGTCGTTGATCATGACCAGAAGTTTGATATGGGACAGCGCCTCATCAGCCGACGTGCCCATGGGCACGTCATCGACAATCACCCCGAACTCCGCTTCAAAGTCGATACCGTCTTCCTCCCGGGGAAAGGGAATCCTGTCATACGGCCCGTAAAAACGGTGTGACATGCCCTGATACATCAGGGGTTTCTCCCTTTGAAGGGGTTCGTGATTGAACGCTTTTTGCATCAGGTCGCCATGGTTGTCAAAGGCTGAACCGTCCAGCCATTGCCAGGCCCTGGGCAGAGGAGCCATGAACAGTGTACTGTCTATCGGGGTGCCCATGCCGTTGGCCAACTGCTCTTCCAATACCCGGCATTCCTTTTCGGCATTTGGCCAGTTCTCCAGGGCGTCCTGCAGGGTGTGGACCGATTCCGGCGCGAGACAGTGACTGCCATCGCTTGAGACAACCACCAGTTGCCCATCCCGGGGATGGCCTGAATTCAGCGTCGCCAGTTTCATATCAGTCCTCGATGATCGCCACTGCACGGGTCCAGCCCGCGGAGGCGCCCTTGATCTTGTGGGGGAAGCAGCTGACGGTGAAACCGGAGGCAGGCAGCACTTCCAGGTTATGCAGTTTTTCCAGGTGGCAGTAGCCGATGTCCCGGCCCGCCTTGTGCCCTTCCCAGATCAATGAGGCATCCCCGGTTTCTGCAACCTGTTTGGCCGTGTAGGCAAAGGGGGCGTCCCAGGACCAGGCATCGGTGCCGGTGACGCGTACTCCCCGTTCCAGCAGATACATGGTGGCCTCGTAGCCCATGCCGCAGCCGATGTTGACGAAGTCGGGATCACCCAGTGCCATGCCGGCGGCGGTGTTGACCAGCACAATGTCCAGAGGCTGGAGTTCGATGTTGTGGCGCGCGAGTTCGGCTTCCACTTCGGCAGCGGTGACCACATGGCCGTTGGGCAGGTGGCGAAAATCCAGTTTCACGCCCGGGCGGAAACACCAGTCCAGGGGTACCTCGTCGATGGTCATGGCGGGCTTGCCGCCATCCATGGTGGGATGGAAATGCCAGGGGGCATCCAGGTGAGTGCCATTGTGGGTGGTGAGCTTGACCCATTCGGCGGCGGCAAATCCCTCACCGCCAGGAAACTCATCAGCTGCGACACCCGGAAAAAACACCTGGGCATCAGGCACCGTATCCATGTGGTTCTGATAGGTGATTTCCGGTCGCATGAAAGGCGGATCGGTAATCACCTCGTTTTCTAGCGTGATGGACAGGTCGATAAAACGTCTGCTCATAAGGGCTATCCTGTTTTGTTAGCGAGTATGACCGTTCAGGGTCTCGGCAAACCAGTCGGCAATGTAATCGCAGCCGAAGGACATATTGTCGGCGCCGACGTGTTCAACACCGCCTTCGCGCTCGGTGAAAATCTTCAGCTCACGACGCGGGCTGTTCACCAGTTGGTCATAACTCTGGTGGGCATAATCGACACTGATCTGCCGGTCCTTCGCACCATGGGTGACCAGGAAGGGCACCTTGATGCGGTCCATGATGCCGTTGAGGGTCATGCCCTCGGCTTTTTTCAGGAATTCTTCCATGGTATTGCAGCCGAACACCCACATCACATGGCTCCAGTAATGGGGCACGGGATTTTCTCCTTCACGCTGCAAGCGTTTTGTCTGAACCTCGGCCCAGTTATGGTTGGCTCCCCAGACAGCGCCAGAGGCGAAACGCGGCTCAAAGGCCACAGCGCGCGGCGCAAAATGTCCACCCAGGGAAATGCCGGTCATGCCGATGCGTTTGGAGTCAACAAAATCCTGTTGTTCCAGCCAGTCCACCCAGGGCGAGGCCCATTCTTCGCTGGCATGGGTTGCAGGCAGTTTATGGCGGCGCAGGGCTTCACCAGTACCCGGTTGGTCCACGCACAAGGTGCTGATGCCACGCTTGCGCAGGGCCAGTGGAAAGCCGCCCAGCCAGAGCATTTCCTTGCAACTGTCCAGACCGTTGCAGTACATCACGATGGGGTGGGGGCCGTCCCCTTCCGCCTTTGTCAGATAAGCTGACAGGGTAGTGCCGTCCTTGTAGGGTATTTCGAGGCGTTCAACCGGTTCATTGCCCCAGTCCATGGCGGTCATGAAGGCATCCACCCCTTTGCGATAGGTTTCTTCCCGGCCGGGATGGCCGTGGCCCTGCATTCGCTCGGCAGTGACGTAGTAGATGCTGGCTCGGCGTAATTTGCCGGCAGCGGAATAAAGCCGTCCGGCGGCTTCGTCCTCGTCCGCCTGCTCTTTCAGGTTGTCCGCCATTTTTACCCATTCCTTCAGGAACTCCGGTGTGCCGGCATCCTCGCCATTGGCGGCGGCGTCCCGGATCGGGGCGCACATGTCGATGATCTCGCCAATCTTTCCGCCATTTTCCATGGCAATGGAAATGGAGAGGTTCCAGACATAGTTGGGAAAATATTCGAACAGGGCCATGAGTCTTTTTCTCTTCTTTCGTTTGGTCGGGTTGTCAGTCTAGAGGGGCTGGGCAGTGACCTTGAACATTTCAGCCGTTGCCTGGGCATTGTTGACCAGGGGGCCTTCGCCGATCTGGCCCTTGCAGATGGCCACCGAGGATTCAACGATATAGCGGCAGCGCGGTTCACGCCGGGCCTGGAAGGTGGAGAAGGCGTTCTCAACGGAATCGGCATTGGCCAGACACTCGGCCAGCACCAGGCTGTCCTCGATGGCCATGCCGGCACCCTGGCCGAGATGGGGTGTGGTCGCGTGGGCGGCATCCCCGATCAGGATGGTTTTTCCCCGGTACCAGTTCCCTTCCAGCATTTTCCAGAACAGGGGTTTGTAGACCACCCCCTCATCCTCATTAATGGTCGCTGCCAGTTGAGCAATCATCGGCGGGGCATTTTTCAGTTTGTCTCTCATGGCTGCCGCCATGCCGTCAGCCGGATAGCGTGGGTTGCCGGGCTCAGGCGTGGTGACGTACATGTACATGAGTTCATCTGAAATCGGCACCAGGCCCATGCCAATGGGGCCTTCGAAAACGCAGAGGGAATCCATGTCCTTGAGTCGCGGGAAGTTGTAGCGCCACACGCCCTGGCCGGCAAAGGCCGGCGGGGCCTCTTCGGGAAACAGCATGCCGCGGATTTGCGAGTTCACGCCGTCGGCGGCAATGATGAGGTCATAGCGTCCGCGAGTGCCGTCTGAAAACGTGACATCGGCCCCGTCTTCATCCTGGGCAATACTGTCGACAACCACACCGAGGCGAATACCAGCGCCTTCGTTTCTGGCCTTGTCTGCCAGGACTTTCTGCAGGGTACGGCGGCTGATCCCCAGCTGGGCAGGGTAATCCTCTATCAGTTTGGGGGCAGGCACCTGGGCGGCGAGCGTACCGTCAGGCAGATATATATCGATGCGGTTGAAGGGATGTCCAGCATCGAGATAATCATCGATGATGCCCAGTTCGGCGACAGTGCGCAGGACATTGGCCTGCTGGATAATGCCAACACCATACACCGTCCACTCAGGGTCCTTTTCAATAATCTCCACATCAAAGCCGCGCTGGCGCAGGGCAATGGCTGAGGTAAGGCCGGCAATGCCACCCCCAACGATCAGTATGTTGAGCTTGTCCACGTTGTCTCCCCAATGACGAATTTTGCAGATTGGTCTAGCCTAACCCAGCCTTGCACTATTTTAAAAACTGATAATTTTTATCATTAAATATAAAGCAAATTAATGAATTGGCAGGAACATTACTTGCTGCATTCAGACAACAGCGACCGGAACCAGCGCAGTCCCTGGTCGGTCTGCCTGGCACTGTGATACTGGGCCATGAGTCTCATAACCGGAAATTTGAAGGGCAGGGGTGCGCATTTCAGGGGTAAAACTGCCATGTATTTTCTGGCCAGGCGTTCCTGCATAACTGAAATCCGGTGAGTATTGAGCAGCAGCCAGGGGACGGCAGAGAAGTGAGGAGCAAACACATCGACCTGGCGCTGGATGCCGAGCTTGTCCAGGTGACGTTCCATAAAGGACGGGTCCCGATTCGGGCCAAGGGTAACGGCAACATGGGAGGTGGATTGGAAGACCTCTTTGGTCAGTTTCTGCTTGAACAATGGGTTTTTCGTCCAGCCGACGATCACGTGGGGTTCCTCGAACAACAGGTCAGCGGGATGATTCGGCAACAGGAATTCCTCCGGGATCAGCATCAGATCAATCTCTCCCCGCTCGAACACCTGGTAAACCGAGTCCTCCGGCAGGCGCATGTCCAGTTTTACCGCCGGCGCCTTGTGTGTCATCACCTGCAACACATCCATCATCAGAACGGTCGCGATATAGTCAGAGGCCATCATCCTGAACAGGCGCTCGGAAGTGGCCGGATCAAACTCGGTGGACATGGAAATGAGGTCTTCCACCTGGCGGGTTACCCGCTTGAGTTCGGGCAGCAGGTTTTCGGCAAAGGAGGTGGGGATGAGGCGCTTGCCGTGCAGCACCAGCAGGTCATCCTGAAAGTAATCCCGCAGACGCCCCAGAGCCGCACTGGCGGCAGGCTGGCTCAGGTGCAGGCGTTTGGCTGCACGGGAAACACTGCGCTCCTCGAGCAGAATGTCCAGGGCGACCAGAAGATTGAGATCAAGTCCTTTCAGGCGCATGTTTCGACCTATAAAAATGACGAATGAATAAATATAAAAACAAACAATTGGATTGATGATAGCAAGAATGCTGAAATTCCTGAAAATACAAATCAGACCAGGCGGGTAAACATGATCAGGATCCAGACATTGTTACTTTTACTGATACTGCTGCCGGTTCAGGGTTTCGGTCAGGCGCCGGCTCTGGAGTTCATCACCCTCGGCACAGCCAGCGGACCGGAATCCAAAGCAGATCGCAGCCAGCCGGCCAATGCCCTGGTCAATGGTGAACATGTCTATCTGGTGGATGCCGGTGATGGGGCTGCCGCCCAGCTGGCGCGGGCCGGCTATCGCCTGCCACAGGTGAGCGCCTTGTTCCTCAGTCACCTGCATTTCGATCACACGGGTGGGGTGCTTGCCGTACTGGGCCTGCGCATGCAGCTGGACGAAGCGGAGACTCTCACCATTATCGGGCCACCGGGAACAAAGGCCTTTATCGATGGCCTTGTTGACGGTATGGAGCCGGCAAGGGAAGCGGCTTTCGGTGTTCCCGGGCGCACCTGGCAACACCGGATAGCCGTCAGGGAGATGCGCCAGGGGGATGCATTCCGGTTGGATGGGGTGAGTGTTACAGTCGCTGAAAACAGCCATTACCAGTCGCCTGAGGATAACAGTGATCATCCCGGTTCGATCTCGCTCTCGTACCGCTTTGATGGCGAAGGACGCAGCATCGTTTATACCGGGGATACCGGTTCCAGTGATGCAGTGACCGAACTTGCGCAGGGAGCTGACCTGTATGTCAGCGAAATGATGGATATCGCGCTGTCCCTGGACAATATCAGGCGCATCAACCCGGGCATGCCGGAAGCTGTCCTGACCGGCCTGGAGATTCATTTTCGGGCCCATCATGTAACCCCGGAACAGGTAGCCGCGATGGCCAGGGATGCCGGCGTTGGCCAGGTGGTTGTTACGCATTTCGGACCCGGCATCAGTACACCAGAGGAAGCCGCACATTATGCCGGAATCATCGCAAATACCTATGACGGCCCGGTCGCGTTTGCCAATGACCTTGACCGCTTCTGACAGGAGTGCCTGTGACTGACATCATTCTGCATATGGCTCCGGGCACCTGCGCCAGGGTCCCCTGTATTTTGCTGGAAGAGGCCGGGGCGGATTTCGAGACCCGCGTGGTGCGGTTCTTGAAAGGAGAGCATAAATCCCCCCCTTACAGGGCGATCAATCCCAAAGGGAAAGTGCCGGCGTTGCAGATCGATGGTGCCACGCTGACAGAGAATGTTGCCATCATTACCTACCTGGCACAGCGCTTTCCGGAAGCCGGACTGATGCCTGTCGCCGACGGGGCTGTGGAACAGGCGGAACAGTTGGCTGATCTGAGTTATTGCGCCGCTACCCTGCATCCCATCGTGACCCGCATTCGCCTGCCAGGTTTTTTTGCCGGGCAGGAACATGCGAAACAGGTTTGGGAGAAAGGCTGTGACGCCATGGATGAGCATTTTCAGCTGATCGAGAATCGTCTCTGCGAACAGGAGTGGTGGTATGGTGACCAGTGGAGCGCCATGGATGCCTACCTGGGGTGGATATTCTGGCGAGTGGCAGGAGCCAACTATGATGTTGGCCCTTACCCGCGATTCTGCGATCACCTTGCCCGCCTTGCCAATCGGCCGGCAGTGGCAAGGGCTATGGCGCGCGAGTCAGCGGCTGAAGCTGTTTTGAAGCAGGAAGGGTTGTTGTTCGTACCGCCGCCGGTTAGCTGAGTGGCGAAAGAAAGCCCTGGCAACCATTGGCAGGACAATTAATGGAAGCCCAGTGAAAAACCAATAAAAGATTAATACAAGACCAGTGAAAAAAAGACGAGGAAAGTGATGAATATTTTAGGACCTGATGCTCTGATATTCGGCGTTGATGATGTCGAGGCCTGCGAAAAATATCTACAAGACTACGGGCTTGAAGCGGTAGGTAATGGTTGTTTTGCCGGCCTTGACGGTACCTATATCCAGATAAAAGCACGAGATGCCGAAGACCTGCCCGCGCCGTTGCCCACCAGCAGCATGTTGCGCAAGACCATTTATGGCGTTGCAGACCAGGCCACACTGGATGCAATCGCTGCTGAACTTGG
>Ga0181587_10001054_pt1 | contig 22988 bp, 30 predicted proteins | sample 071ome_27_FD_132463 | JGI IMG/M metagenome (GOLD analysis project Ga0181587, IMG submission 132463) | Coastal salt marsh microbial communities from the Groves Creek Marsh, Skidaway Island, Georgia - 071409AT metaG (megahit assembly) | ecosystem: Environmental > Aquatic > Marine > Intertidal... | reverse complement strand
GCGATCTCATCACTGGCGACAGAGCCAAGGCGTACGGCAACGCCTCGGATAACTTGCAGCGCATCGCAACCATGTGGGGCGTTGTGCTGGGGTGTGAGGTCACGCGACAGCAAGTCGCCGACTGCATGATCCTGCTCAAAGTCGCACGCAACGTCGAGAAGCCCAGCTTCGACAGTTACGTTGACATCTGTGGATACGCTGGTATCGGCTGGGAGTGCAGCGATGTTTGATTGGATCAAGCGCCTCTTCGCCAAGCCCCCAGCCAAACCTAGCTTGCCGAACGCACACTACCTCGGCATCCACATCGCCGAAACCACGCGCAAAGCGGGGTACAGGTGGTAACTCAGTACAAAACGATTGGCGAGTGCAACTCGCGGTACGGCTACGGCCGTTGGGCGTTGACGCCGGAAGCGGCGAAGGCGGCTGCGGATCTTGGGATGCGAACTCATGCGTACTTACAGATGCACGTCGATATGGCGCTGCATGATGAGATATGGCTGTTTCACAAAAAGATCGGGCCTGGCCATTACGAGTTAGTCGTGGCGCCCAAATGAAAAAAGGCCAGCTACTGCTGGCCTTTTTTATTTCTCGTGGGGATCGATCACTGCTCGCAGGTCCGCGACAAACTGTTCTGCTGCCGCCTCTGTATCGAACGAAAAGGTGATCGCTTCTTCGTCTTCTCGCCCGACCACCACGTCCCATGCGTCAGGCTCACCAGCTTCTGTAACTGCAACAACTCGATACTGCATAAGCACCTCTCTCTATGCCGCCAAGATATCAATCAGCGCGGCGTAGAGAAGATGGCAATAATTACCAAACGTAATGTTAAGAGATTAACGCTCGTATGGGTTAATTGGTTGACGCGCCAATATCTCGTGCATCGTTAAGCTTTCAGCAAAGGACGTAAACTCGGGCGTCGTGATAATGTCGTAGACGCGATCATAGACAAGCTGCTGCGTCTCTCTGTCTGGAACCAATTCTTCGTTAACAAAGCCAGCGTCCCGAGCGGCTCGGACGATTGTTGAAACGGTCTGTCGCGTCAACGCCGTTGACGCCGCGAGCCCAGAAATCGTGGTTTTTACGCCTTCAAGGTGCTGCGCCACAACGGCAAGCGCAATCACGATACGGTTGGGCGAAGAGTACCAGAAATGGTCAGCGGTCCCAGCTTCTTTTACCCGCTCTTTTTCATGCTCGCGGCGGAACCGCATTAGCCGCTCATGCGCTCGCATCCAGTTCTGCACGATGGCTTGCTTATTGGCGCGCCGCACGCTACTCCGCGCCAAGACGTAATCGTTTTGACCAATAAAGACTTCGTCGTTTGGTAATTTTTTTAACGCTGACACGTTAGACATTTCTCTCTCCATTTTTAGGCAGTTAAGGCTGTTTCGATGCGAGAAGCAATCTCTAGGTCGCGTCGAGCGTCCGGAAGCCAGTGACCATATTGCTCAATGGTGAACGCGAGGCTGTGGTGTCCCATCAACGTGGTGATGGTCCCCTCATGCGCCTCAAGGTCGTAGATCAGCAGCGAAGCAAAGAAGTGCCGGAGGTCATGCCACCGGATGCGCTCAACGCCCGCAGCGTCACACGCTGGGTGCAGACCGCGATTGCGTAGATTTGAGTAATCCCAGAGCCCGCCGTCCTCGCTAGGGAAAACCAGATTGTTCCGGCCCACCTGGCCGACCTGATTGGCTCTGTGCGCGATCAGTTTTTTCGCCAGCGCGTGACCGATTGGAATTTGCCGATATCCCGCCTCGCTTTTCGGCTCGCCGACCGAGCCGTCCTTCTTCACGGCCTTGTTGATGTCCACCATCGCAGCGGCCTTCGCAGGATCATCGTGGTTCGTCCCGGTGTTGAACTCAATGTCCTCCCAGGTCAGAGCGCGCAGCTCGCCAGAACGCACGCCGGTGTACGCAGAGAACTCAATGGCAAGCGCGTAGCGCGGGTGAGCGGCTAAGATGATAGACGAGATGATGGCCTTGCTCAGACGCGGGATCGGGCGCTGCTTCTTCTGCTTGCGCTTTTTCAGACGCACTGCGGCAGGGTTGTTCCGCAGCACGTCGGTCTCGACTGCCCACTGGAACATCTGCTTCACAATGCCGAGCTTGCGCTTTGCAGTCGCCTGCGCCTGACCGTCGAGAAACTGTGGCATCAGCTCACGCATGAACGCGCCACCGGAAATCTCGCCGCAACGCACGTCGCCAAGCCGACGATGCTCGAAGGTGAAGTTAGGGAACTCTTTCGTGAGCATCACGACCTTACTGTCGTAATGATCCATGCCCTGCTCGCCGCGTCGAACGCGCCGCAGCTCCTCGCGCAAAAACTCTTCCGCGAGCTGCGACACAGTCGGCGTCATTGTCGGGTTGGTAAACGCGCCGCGCTGGTCATGCTCGGCCTGGACGTGCGCCAGGTATTCTTTGGCGCGGCGCCTGCCGTCTGCATTCTTGGCGAACCACTTCTCACCACCGCCGAGCGAACGCGCGTCGGCGATGTGATGGGTATTGGTGGTGCGTATCTTCATGTCTCTCTCCATGAAAGCGCCGGGGCCGAAGCCCCGGCGATTGGATCAATCACAGCAGCGATAACCGTGACGCTCTGCATGTTCGCGCTCTACATCGGCGCGCTCGCGCTCCTCGCGTGAAAGAGGGGGATCAACTTCGACCCAGTGATCGGCGTCGATGTAGCCGCGCTCGGCAACCTCATCAGCGATCTCACGAGCCTTGGTCAGATCGTAACGGGTGCGAGGATAAGGGCCGAAACCATCCTCGTCATAAACAGTCCAGAAGCGGTTGGGCAGCGAGAACTCGCGACCATCCAGAGCAACCGCTGCGACTGCCGGGATGATGTGACCTACCGGCCAGCCGTCGTTGCCGCGATACTCAACCGCTGGCCCCTCGTAACCCAGCACAGTTTTAATCTCGATCTTGTTCATGTCTCTCTCCGTTGTCACGCAATTACATATAGTAAGAAACTTTTACCATTCAAGCAAAAAGATGACCTCCACATCTTTTTGCGTGTGAGAGAAATGCGAGAGATTTTGCGTGTATTTTGCGTGTGGGCATAAAAAAAGGACTTAGCCCTTCAGCTAAGTCCTTGATTTAATTGGTCGGGACGGCAGGATTTGAACCTGCGACCCCCACACCCCCAGTGTGTTTGCGTGTAAAACGGGAGTGCAACTAAATCAAGGCGTTAGCCTCACGCACCGCAGAAATCCGGCGATTTCTCAGCACACAAACAGGCTAATCCGTGAACATCGATTTGCAAAGGGGTAAAAATTTTATGCGTGTAAAATGCGTGTGAGCCCCAAGAATGTGGAGGTCGCTACCTGTTCCCGTTTGTCACCGCATAAGCCGCTTTGAGCGTCGCACTTTCAAGGTCTCTCTCGTGCATCGTGGCGATCGGGAGCTTGAAGGTGACCTGCTCACACACGCGCGAGACAGGCGCGAAATACACGCGCCGAATGTCGAGCCCGACAAACGCAACCACGTCACAGTCGGCAAGCGTTAGTGGCCGCTTGGGGCGCGACGCCGAACAGCTCCATTGATATTGGGTCGGCTTATACGGTTGCTTGGTCGCTTTGCTCTGCACACGCAGCGTCTCCCCTTGGCGCACAGCGATAATGTCGAAGCCGTCAGCGTTTATGATCGACGGCGACCAGCCCTGCATGATGAGCGCTGCGGAGACGATATGCTCGCCAGCAGCACCCAGGCGCGTCGCGTTAATTACGCCAGCCCTTCCAGGCGGCGAGCGTGACGCTCGGTGCGAGCAGTCGCCTGGCGATAGAGCCTGCTATTGCGAAGCTGTGCTGCCGCCTCCTTCCAGTCGCGCGCCTCGATAGCGGCATGGTGTTTCTCAAACAGTTGATACCTGGGCAGGCCCAACTGAAAGGCGAGCGAGATGATAGTGATCTGCGCGTCCTCGTGTAGTTCAGCGAGGTCAGGGTGCAGCCACATCGCATCGCTGATTGCGGTCTTTGTGTCGCGCTCAAACAGCTCGCTGACGCGCTCCTCGCTGACAGGTGCGCCGACCGGCCAGCCGTATTCCGCGTCGCCCTCAACGATTAGATGGCCGATGCCGCATGTGGGTTTATCGAGGTGGTCTAGGTACACGGCGTGGACGCAGCCCTCGTCCTGCTCAAGCAGCTCGCGCAAGCGCTGCATCATTTCTTCACCTTGTCGGCGACCTTCTCAGCCGAGCGCCCGACGACGTAGCCGCCCACGCCAATCATCAGCAGGTTCCAGAGTTCATCCGGCAGCGGGATGGTCAGCGGGATCTGATCTCCGACGAACAGCCGAACCGCCAACTCCACCAGCGCGCCCAGCAGAAAATTCCACGCGACGATTGCTGTGATAGTGAGCATGAGGATCGGTCGCCAGGTCGCCGTGATCCAATGCTCGCTTTTCGCTTCCGCAAGGATCACAGACGCAGCCGCCTGCTCTATCTGGGCGCTGTTGCTTATCAGCGCCATGTTGATTTCGCGCTCGATCTCGGCGCGCTTGTCCTTATCTTCTGGAAGCACCCGCTTGACCACGTCGCCAAGCAGGGGACCGATTACTGGTAGCAGCGCGCCAATCATGTGCCTGCCCTTTCCGACGGCACGGGAATATGCCGTCCGTTATGGATTGCTAGTTGGTGGTCCATCTCTTTGCGAAGCTGCTCGACCGTCGAGGTCAGCGTCGCCATCGCGATGTGGTCACGGCGCAGGTTCTCCGGTGAGTTCATCTTGGCAATAATATCGACCCTCTGCTTGATGACGCTCTCCGCGTTCTCCAGGTTGTCGATGCGCTTATCGTTGGCCTTTATGGTCGCGTGGATTTCAGCAATCGCTTCCTGCAAATCCTTAATTCGCATCTTCGCGACAGCGGCACCCCCGAAGATACTGGCCGCAACGCCCAAGAGGGTGACGATCAACCTGATGTCTATCGCGCCGTCCATCTAGCGCCCCCTCAACCAGTCCCAGATGCGCATGCCGGTCCAGATGAGTGACGCCGCTGCGGCAAGCGGCGGCAACCACTCAGCCAGGGTGCCGAGAACAACGGCGAAGCTCGCTAGGTCGATGAGGTTCTTATCCATTAAACGCGATTTCCGTAGCGAATTTTCCCGACCATGCTCGGCGCCGTACACCACTGGCCGTCGCGCTCGAAGAAAACGCTCCATGTAGTCGGGGAGATGTAGAAGCGCATACCGACGCCGCCGCTGGTCTCGCCCTGCCAGGCCAGCTCCTCACCGGCGTTGCGCGCCGCCTGGTCCGCAGCCGCCGTGTCAGGCACGCAGGAGATCTGCTGTCCGAAGGCGGGCATTAAAAAAGCCGCCCAGAGGGCGGCGGCTGCGGCGAGTGTGCGGAGCATCAGATCGGGTCAGGCCAGTTGTGGATCGGCGCGTTGCCGGTCTCCGGCACGACGAACAACGCTTTGAAGGCGTCTAGGGTCGCACACGCTGCGATCTGCCCTTCTATGACCCCGGCCGCTAGCCTCACCGCAGTGCGGTACGTTTGGATGTCGTCAGGCACCGCGATCCCGGTGTCGGTCTTACGAATGTAAGCCCAGTCAGTCTCCGCAAGAAGCGAACCCTGCGTTGCCTTGGTCGCGGCGATATACTGCGACTTGAGACCTGGGGTCACGATCTGGTTGCCGTCTGCGTCCAGCAGCGGATCGCCGTTCTCGTCAACCTCGTTCACGTCTTCCAGCGCGCGCTCGACCGAGGTGTACGCGCCAGTCAGATCAGGGCCGGTCACCCAATAGAAGCGCTCATCGGGCTTCGCTGCGATCGCGACCTCGACCACGTTATTCGCGGCCTTGGTTGCGGCGTCCCAGATGTTCCAGTTGCCGGGATGCTGGACGCCGTTGATGTCCGTCCAGGCGCGACCTGGGCGGAGGAGTGTTGTGTTGTTATAGACAAACATGATGAGCGCCTCCTATCGCGCTGTTGCTGGTGCGACGTTTGAGCCGCCAAAGGGGTGTTCTGCAAATGCCATGAAGATGTACGTTCTACCAGAGCCGTTAATGTTGTTCTGGTTATCTCGTGGCTTAAAGCCGTTCGACAAAATATCAATTTCAACAGTGGTCGAAGCAACTTCAGCCGCACTACTTTCAGCTAATATATATCTACCGTCTGGATTATATGTTTGACGGGCCGTGTCATACATTGTCCATGAGTTCGCTACGCTGGAGCATTTAATCATGACCCAAGCAGGTCTGAAACCGCACCAGACAAAGGGAAAATTTGTCGAGCCGGTGTAGATGCCGAATTTGCTAAAGCCTTCGACTTCTGCCCAGCAATAAGCAATGCAGGTATTTCCGCTGTTCATTACAGTACCCTGAGAAAACACAGATGATGTTGGGAAGGTACTGTTCCAGTAAGCGTTACTGGAGGTTTGCGCTTGTGTGCCTTCAAGAAACTGCGAATATGAACCGTCTGTATAGTTGATGTTTTGAACAAACCAGCTATCACCCGCAGACCGCTCTTTCTTGATAATCATTGACGGTTGAACACCAAGTCCATGACCAATAGTGTCGCTGCCCGTTCCGGTGGCAGTCCATGAAACGATGCTGAATTTCGCCGTGTCATTTACACTAACCGTAGAGGATATGCTTCCATCTTCGTTCGACGCCGTGCCGTTCCCGGCCAACCATTGCCATGCTGCTACGTTAATCCCTGACTGATTGATATTGTTCCAGACGGACCCATCGCCACTGACAGTAAAGCCGTCGGCATCAAGGCTGGTAATGCCGCCGGTTCCAACAACCTCTGCCGCTGCTTGGTTAGAATACAGAGTGTTTGGCGGAACTCGAACTGCGTCCACTAGGATGTGATTGTCGGTTTTGTTTCTTTGTTTTGCCCACACAAAGTCGGGCTGAAACGTCGAATTTTCTGACTGGTTCACCTCTAAATCAACAGCACCCGTCCCGGTAAACAGCGTCGTCTGGAAATACGCCGAGCCGTCAGCGATTGCAGGTGTGGGCAAGTTCGCGGTGGACAGGGCTGAGAAGCCGGTTGGCGAGGGGTGGTCGAAGCCAAGTTGGCCGAAGTTAACGGTTACATCAGATGAATTTCGGCTGCGAACATATGGGGCAACAGCGCCGTCTGCCGCCCAAGATAATGTCTCTCCGGTTCCTGCGCCGGGATCACCGGAGTTATACCAAGTTCCGTTCTTTCCAAACCAAATCTTTTTGGCGTCTACGTCAAACGCCATCATCACAACATCACTGGTCGTGTAGGTGAAAGCTGGGCTTAAAGTTCCTGTTGTTCCGTCGTAGTCGTAACCACCGTTTCGGTCGATATTGGCTTTTGGTGACGTTGGAAATCCGACACCTTGAATACCTGTAACCGGATTTGATGTTGAGCTATCCGCCGTGTTAATTTGATATTCGACGTAATATTTTCCGCTGTTAACAAAAATTGTTGCCATTACGTCGGTAGCAGTACCTGTGGCATCGGCGTTAAGATTGCCGTCTTTTAGCGTAACGCCGCCGCTAGATGACATATTTAGCGGGTTCAGTGTCGCAAAGTTATTACTCGGCGTATCCGTAACCTGATCGTCGCTGGTCCACGAGCCAACAAGCCGCATGTGGTTGTCGTTGCCAGAAGTATCAGCACCGATGTCCGACGCTGTAGCGCCAGACGTGCCGCTCTGCTTGAACTCCATAAAGCAGCCGTCCTCGCCAAACTGGGCAGTAGACAGGCTGTTTTCTTTTGGAACCCAGACACCGTCATTGTTGTATTCGCCAAACTGATCTGGGCCGTAAATGTCGGACGCGCCAAACGCGCTGTCGAGGATCAGGTAGTAGTCGGCAATGTACCAGTCGCCTATACCATTCGGCGTAGACTGATACTCGTGCGTGTTAATCCGATAGTCGTAGCTGTTCGCGATTAGATAGCGATAACTGCCGCCATGAGTGAAAGTCAGGACTACTTCATTGTTGGCGTAGTAGGTCAGGACACCGTTATCATTTTTTATACACCAGTGGGTCCAAGCACTTGGATCGCGAAACACGGCTGATGATGTGTGAGCTGTAAACGCACTGGCGTTGGTGCCGTAGTAGTGTACGAGTTTGTCGGCACTAGCATTTATAACCGGATAGTCTGAATAATAGGTGCTGCCCCCGACACTGGACGAGTGCAAAACCATGTCGTTGGTGGATACGCCGCAGCGTTTTGCCCAGAAGCTGACCGTGTAGTAGTTACTGTTGCCAGTCCCCACGAAATCTGTGGTTGCTTTCAAGAAGCTGTGGTCAGTCCCGAGACGCGCCGCGTACTTAATCTGATAGCCGCCACCGGCTGCACCAGATGCCCCGGCGAGCTGATTGTTAAAAATCGGCATGGTCGCCTCTAGCTATAATTCGCGGTGAACACGCAGTGGATCGAGGTCGTCGAGCGCACGACGTAGTCGATGCGATCGACGGCGCTGGCCGCAGTCGACAGCGTCGGAGCGGTGCCGCCCGCGAAGTCGTAATAGGTGCCGAATGACAGGGTCCGTGAGCCGGTGCCGTCCTGGATGATGAAGATGCTGCCAGACTGACCCGCCGTCAGATTAGACGGGTTCGCCATCGTCCGATTGCCGCCCAGCGTGACGACGAAGTTGTTGCTGTCGTCCATGTCGGGCGTGATGGTCGCGCCGTCAGTCAGCGTCGTGATCTCAGCTCGCTGGCCCGCGGTGAAAGTCTGCGCCGAAGCCGTGCCTGCGCCGCCGAGGTTCGTCAGAGCCGCTGAAGCGGTAGAAGCGCCGGTGCCGCCGTCGGCGATCGCCAGGTCGGTGATGCCGGTGATCGAGCCGCCGTCGATGTTGATAGACGACAGCGCGACCGTGCCAGCTACCACGTCAGCGGTGTGGGCCATGATCTCGCGGATCGCGTTGTTAATTCCGCTGGGGGCGCAGCCCTCATCGATGTCGACGCTGTCGATGTCGGTGTTGCTGCCTGGGGTCGACGAGTAGTCGTTCCATGAAACCTTTGGCATTTGTTTCTCCAGATATTAAAAAACCCGCCGAGGCGGGCGGGTTAGTTGAGCAGTCCAGCTAGACCTTGCTCGGTCGGCTTTGTTAGCGGCTGCGCTTGTTGCGCGGCCACAATCGGCGCAAGGGCTGAACTTTCTCTTGCGACTATGCGGGCCAGGCCGTTGATCTTCGCCTGCAACTTGGCAAGCTGGCTGTCGTCGCGCAGCGCGCGCATGACAGTCCCAGGGTCTTCGCTAATAAGGATTTCAGCGACACGCTGCTTGTCTGCGTCAGTCAATCCTGATTGCAGTGCTGATTTCGCGCGGAACAGCAATCGTCCCACCGCCAGAGGATTGGCGTTGAGTGCGCTAACGACGTCTTCTGCGACAGCGGTGCTTCCCATGTCCGCAATTCGCGATGTAGTCTCTGCTGTTGGCGAGCCACCTAAAACCCTGCCCGCCGTCTCACCAGTTTCGGTGGCAAGCTCCACCCTGTTGATGACCTCATCCAGCTCGTCCTCCGGTACAACCATCCGAAGGATCATGCCGTCCTTAGACTCATCGTCAGCCAGGTGCTTTGCCAGCGACTTGCGGCTGCGGTCGGCGAACTTGGCCCGGTAGGACGACATCAGGCCAGTTCTAAAAGCGTTAACGACCTCCGGCCCCTCGGCCACCAGTTCCTCAAAATCGATCGCCACCTGGTCAGCAGATTTGCCGAGCGCTTTCTGCCCCTTCTCAAAAACTTCCTGCTGTCGCATGACCTGCGCCCACACGCTGCGCACTTGAGCCAACTCAGGTGAGGATGCGTCGATGGCTTCGCGCAGATTGCCCTCAAGGTTATTGTACGCCTTGCCGAGTGAACCCTTCCCGCGTTCGAAAGACTCCGCCGCCTTGTCGCTGATTGCGCGCCTGACGATTTCAGCTTGATGCAATGTCACAGGTCCGGTGAACTCAATCGTGCCGTCTTCAAGAACCTCGAAGAAGTCATCGCCAGCCTTGTCAACCCGAGCAAGTTTTTTGACGTCATCAGCAAGGTCGGCTTCGCGACCTAGCGCGTCACGCAGAACCTCAAGAATGTCGCCGTCGGCTTCAGCCCCTGTTTCCCATATCTTGTCGTATTCGTTACTCGCTGCTCTTCTTGTTGCCTCTGCGCCCTTGTTGAACAGACGCAAGATATTGCCCGATGTCTTGGTCAGGCTTTCCTGCATCCGGTCTCGTGCGAGGCCGCGCGCGTCTTTCGAGCGACGCTCAAGTGTTTGATTGATCGGATTAGCCGCGCCTGTTGCCGACGCCTTATATGCCCGCAGCGTCTCACGCAGGTCCGGGCTTATATCAGCCATGATCCTGCCGCCCTCTTGGGGTGTGCCAATCTTGCTGACGATGTCGTCGACGGCTTGGTCAAACGTCATCTGGTTACTTGCAGCATGGCGCTGCACAAGTTTCTGCAACTCAGCTTCGACGCGCTTGCCGCCTCGATTGCCGAGCCTGCGACGCACGAAGTCGAGGACAGCACCCCCTAACTTGCCTGCTTGGCGCAACGCTATATTCGTGCCTACTCCGCCAACTGCGCTTAGCGGAGCATCAATAGCTGCGCTGACTGCTCGGTTGCCCAAACCGCCTTCACCGGTTCCGAAGCCGTAGACCGCGCCCTCGCCAAGCCCGGTCAAAGCCGTCCGCGCTAATGTCGGTGCAACTCTTGCGGCTGTCCCCGCCACAATAGGCGCTGCGCCGGAGCCGCCAGCGGGCAATGTTGCAAGCGCCGCGGCGGCTGTCGGTAGAATTGCGCCGCCAAGTTCCAGCGTCGTGGCTGTTCCTGGGCGCATTTGTCTGAATGCATCAATGTTGGTGCGCGTGTCAGACAGGGCTTGGTCATACGAACGACGATCAAACGGATTAATGGCGGCGATGCCTGCCTCAATCTCGTCACCGTATCCGAGCGTTAATCCCTGGCCGACAAGGCGCGCCTTATTAGACATGCTGCTGACCTGCTCTTCTAAATCCGCCAGGCGGTAAGAAGCTCCCTGCCGGGCAAACTCACGATCAATCATGTCGTCAGTAAAGCCGTCGGATCGCATCCGTGCGACGCTGTTTAATGCGGCGCGTATGGCATCAATGCTCATGCGCTAGTCCCCTATCGTCGATGGAACATTGTAGGGATTGGTTGATTGAGCTGGCGGCGTGTTATTCCGCGTAAAGCCTGTGACTGGCCTCACAACAGAGCCTGGACGCAGGGCAAGCTCGTCTTCTTGCTTTGTGTAGTATGTGATGTCTTTTTGAAGTCGCTGTTGCGCGGCATCACCCAGTTCCATAATGCGCGCGCGCAAATCTTTGCCGACATCACCCGGCAATAATTTACCCTGCTGAACTTGATCGACCTTCAATTTGAAGGTTTCGAGAATTGAGGAAATTTGTCTTGCCAGCGCGACTTCGCCTTCGCGTACCACGCTGTTTGGATCAAGAGCAGTGATGAAGCTGTAAAGCGTTTCTAGGTCTGAAACGCCAACCTTGCCTTGTCTTAATTCAAGCTGTTGAGCGCGTCTCGCGGCTCCCAGTATTTTAGCAAGACCCTCAGAGTTTTTATTGAACTCTCCGCGCAAATCTTTCTCATAAGCGCGCTTCTGCTTCGTAATATCAAACAATGCCTTACCAGCAGCCTCTGGACCGGCGTTGGAGGCTGTGGAGATGTAGGATCTTTCAGCGCCTGTAAATCGCTCACCAGTTCCCTCAAAGTTAAACGGCTCCATTGGTGGGTCGATATATTTGCCTGTGTTGGGATCGTAAACACGATTGCCGACGGCGAACGGTTTCTGCTGCATGCTCGCCATAAACTGATAAGCCGCCAGCTTGTTCGCTAGGTTCGCGCTTTGCGCTTTCTGGTAGTCGTCCATGAAGCCCTGACCGCCAGCACCGATCGCCCCCATGAAGCCGCCCTTCGGCGTCAAGGATGGCGCGCCGTAGTTAAGCAAAGCGCGGCCCATACCCATTAAGCCAGCAGCCAGAGGATCTTGCTCGTTTGCCGTCAGAAGCCCGCGCAAACTTTCTTGGTCAGGCATGGATGCCGTGGGACGGGCAGCTACCGGCTGCGGCATAACGGGCTGCGGCATGCGCGGCGGAAACAGAGGCGGTGGCACCCTGGTTGGCGGTAGTGCGGCCTGGGGAATTGCGCGACCGGCAATTTGATAAGGATTGCCCTCAATGACGGTGTCGGGTCCGAGGGGGATGATGGGTCTTACTGTGATTGGAGCATTCATTAGAAAACCCCTCGTAGGAAGCCGCCGGTGCCAAACGCAGACTGTCCGATACCTGCCAGCGTCGACAGGGCGCCGAGCGTGTTAGCTGTCGGATTGCTGAATACTGGCTGCGTCGTGGTGCCGGTGGAGCCGACGGTGCCGCCTGCTACGTTCGCCATGTACTGACTGAGCTTCGCGGCTGGCAGGTTCTGCTCGAAGTTGAAGCGGTTGATCTGATCGTTGAGGATGTTCTGACCCATGCCCTCGCGAGCAGCGCCGACGTTCATAAGCTGACCGATGTCGGCGTAGTCAGTTGCCGCCAAGCCTGGTGCAGCTCCGATCATCGACTGTTGCAGTGCGCGCTCACGACCGTAGTCGGCGTAGCCAATGTTGCCCGCGACTTCGGCGGCGCGCTTGGCGAGCGCGTCAGCAAATAGTCCCGAATTGAAACGACCGCCGCCTGAGAACGCTGACCCGACGCTGGAGATAACAGGCTCCATCGCGGACTGGATAGCCTGGTCGCGATACGGGTTGGCTGCGCCCAGGTAGTCGCCGCGCACGGTCGACATCGCCTGGCCCAGCGCTTCCTGCCGAAGCGGGCTTCCGGCCAGCGCGCGCGTCTCAGTCTGGCGCAGCGCCTGCTCGGTCTGGGGCGAGAAATCAACGTAGGTCTGGCCGGGGAAATACTGCGGCTGTTCCGACTGATAGATGTTCTTCGCTTCGCCCAGTCCAAACTCTAGGAACGGCTGCGCGTAGGCAGGCGCGCCGCTGGTCGACTGCGTCGTGACCGTCTGTGTCTTGCTACCACCGCCGAGGCTCATAGCGTTCTCCTGTAAACTGTGGCCGCTTTTTTGAAGCCAGGCGCAGCCCGCTCCCAACCGTCGCGGCCTACAATCTCCGCATCGGTACAGCCCTGCTCGGTTGCCCAGGCGACGACCTGCTCGCCGAGTTGATGAATTTGTTTGAGGTTGCCGCCTGCGATCCAGACGCGGCACACCTTGTTTTTCGGATACTTGATGATTTCCGTGATCATGCAGCTATCTTCGTAGGCGAAGAACTGCGCCTTGCCGGTCAGGATGCGGTCCAGCACCGTGCGATCGCTGTGGCTGTCGGGCGCATATTTGAGGGCGGCTCGGACGTGCTTTTCAAGCCGCGCCCAGCTAGGCAAAAATTCCGACCCTAAAGGTTCGAGTGGTCGTATCGTTGGCATGTGTGATCGTGTAGGTCTGCTTTCCTTGACTGCTGACATACATGCCGCCAGCAGCAAGCTCGGTTGCCGCGTCCGCCGTAATTGGCATGAACACGATGAGGCTCTCCGCGCCGACGCGAATGTCGGTCACGACAGTTGAGGTCGCGCTGTTGGTGAGCGTGACCTCGCCGGTCACGTTCATCTTTCCGTCGACGCAGTTGTTTACGATTTCCGCCGTATCGCGCAGGGACGCGCCAATCGGCGGGAGCTTGCGAAACGAGGTGGTCATCGCAGCCCGAGGGAACTGGCCTCAATGTCGATGCCTTGGGCCTGCGTCCAGTCGCCGGTCAGGTTGAGGCGTACAGTGTGAAAGCGGCCTTCTGATCGCACTGGTATGTAGCCTTCCGCGTTCAGCGATGAGGCGCTGCCAAACGTGGCCGTGTCCTGCTGGCGCAGGCGCGTACCGATCTGAGCGGTGACGGTTGTCGCCCCCTCAGTGTACGGCACGATCTTACGCAGCATCGCGCGCCGACCGGGGAACGCCTGGAACTCGCTGGTCTCCAGCGTGGCCGCGAGCGTCGCTCCACCGAATATGGCGAGCTTGGTGTCATCGATGCCGCCGAACAGGAACTGCCCGCCCTTCCAGGCCACGCTGTCGAGCGAGGCAGACAGCGCGTCAAGAGACGCCGACACGTTGTCAAGCTGCTCAAGCGTATAGCCCGCCGTCATAAAGCTGCCGACGCCATCGGTGTCGACCGCGGCATAGCTCCAGCGATCGAGGCTGTAGTTGTAGAACAGCAGGCGGTCAGGACGACCCGACACTGAGGACGACGACGGGTAGCTCACGACGATGAGCTGGTTGAGCGGATCGACCGAAGCCGAGATCCGATAGCCGTAGTCGGCGTTGAGGTCATCAAGGAAGAAGCGGTTGACGCGCTCCGCGCCGATCGCCTTCGACCCGCTGCCGTCGAACAGGTAGAAGCCGTCGTCCGAACAGTAGAATACGTTGCGCCCGATCGCGGCGACGCTGCCGGGGTACTTACAGCCGCGGCTGCTCTCCACCAGGTCGAACTGGTAGAACAGCGGCGGACCAACGAACTGGGCGCGCATGATGCCGCGCTCGCAGAGGATGATGCCATATTCGCCGCCGACAACGCCGGTCACCGCGCCGATGTCGTTTAGGTCTTGAAAGTCAGAGCCGCTGGTAGCGCTGCTGCCCCAGGTCGTCTCGCTTCCGATACCGGACCAACGAACGCGGTACGGATAAACTGTCCCGCTCTCTTCGGTGTAGCCGGTGAATATCTGATCGCGCACGACCGCCATGTAGCGCGCCTTCGGCGGCGTACCAGACAAGTCAGCAAACGACCCGCCGCCGATCGTCTCGATCTGGATCGGGTCGTCAAAATTGGTCGCGATGACCTTGTTCGACCACTCGATGAAACGCCAGCGCTCGCGCGTGCTGGTGGAGTATCCGCCCACCTTGCTCGCGTCAGCAAAGGTCGTCGTCGTCGATCCGGCGAGCCGGTAGAGCTTGGAGGTGTCCCCGGCGTAGACGTTCGTGTTTTCGCTGGAATCCTTGACCGCAATGAAGCCTCGGATGCGCGTGTCTGTCGCCGAGGAGAAATCACTCAGCGCCTTCATCGAGCGATAGCCGCGAGCCGCCGGTATGACGTTCTTGGCGACCGTAGAGCCTGGGTTCTCGAACGCAGGCTGGTCAGGCAAGAACTCAGGAAAGTTAATCATGCTGCGATGTCCCAGGTCTCGCTGCCGACGGTCACGTCGGTGAATGTCTCGCTGCCCACTGTCACGATCGACCACGTCTCGCCGCCGACCGCAGCCTCATTAAAGTCTTCACCCAGTATCTTTCCTGCCGCAGACACGCTTGCCGCAGCAGCCGGAGAGGCAGCGCCCACAAAGGTGCCGACCGCCGTCGCGCTGACTGTGGCGCTACTGGATAGCGTTGCGTTGCCAACCGCTTCAAAGCCGCCGAGTGCAGTGACGCTGGCAGATGTCGCAGCCGAGGCGCCGCTGCTCTGCACTCGAACGCCAGCAGACGATACGCTCGCCGACGTGGCGGCAGATGCGGTGCCGAGGCGGATGACAACGCCAGCCGCCGAGACGCTCGCGCTTGCCGCGGCTGATCCGCTGCCAAGCTGCACGCGGACGCCCGCCGACGAGACCGATGCAGATGTCGCTGCCGAGCCAGATCCATATCGTAGGCTCGCGGTCGTCCAGATCGCGTTGTCGAGCGAATATGGGAGACTGTCGATCGTCCCCCAGTTGTCGAGCTGCTCTAACGTCGGGCCGGTGAAGTCAGCGTAAATCCAGTCTGCGCTGTCAAACGACGTGGTGATGCTGTCGACGGTGCCGTAAGCATCAAGCTGTTCTAAATTCGGCCCGGTGGTTGGCTTCGCCATTAAGCCGCCGTAATCGTCACGCCGCTGGTGTTGACCTTGAACACATCACCCGTGGCGATTGTCTTCGACGCATCCAGGGCGCCGTAGAACAGCAGGTTGCCCGCGCTGCTCGCGTCCCAAACGCCGATATGCGTAAGCGTCCCCCAGGACGAAGTCGCGGTGTCAAACTCGACCGCGCCGCTGTTGGCAGCGGAGCCGGAGGATGCGGCAGAGAACGCGATTGCCTTGCGAACATATCCGGTGCCGGAGGTTGAGACCTCTGCGCCGCTGGCGTCGTCAGCCGGGTTGGCAGTGTGAAGCGACAGGTAGACTGCTGCCGGTGCCGAGGTGCTGGCGGTTCCCAGGAAGTGATCGAGAAACTTGTTCTCCAGATAATCGCTCATCGCGCTCATGTGAGTTCTCCGTAGTTGCTGCGCATAGTCGGTGCGCCACCGATGCGAGCGCGCTGTTCATCAAGTTTGATTTCCTCAATCGCGCGCTGCGCCAGCGCTTCAAAGCCAGCCGCGCGCTGGTCGTCGACCAGGTAGATCGAGGCGGCTGAAAGCGACGAGTAGAGATAAGCGTCCGGGTAGCGGGTCAGCACCCAGTTGTTCGTGTTGCTGTCGGACAGCGCGTCGAGGCCGTCGATGTAGGTCAGCTCAATCGTATACTCGGTCGTATCCGGCGTCGGAGCGATCTTCATCTCCTTGCCGACGACGGTGTAAACCGCAGGCTTGCCGGTGACGCTGCCGGTGTATTCGCGCTCGATCTGGTCGGGCGAAACGTAGCGAAGCGTCTGGCGCGGCGAGGTGTTGAGCTGCACATGGCGGATCTCGCGCAGGCCAGTCGGCAGCGCAATGTATTGATCGTTCGCGGTCGTCGTAACCGTCGCGCGCTTTTCCTGCTCGCGCGTCTCCAGCTCACGCGACAGGCGCGCTTCAGCCAGGTCGATAAACTCAGGGATGCGCGCCGTCAGATCGTCGCGCCCGAGCCAGTTGGCGACTGCTGTTTGCAGCTCGCTGTAGGTGCCGATCGCCATTAGACGCGCCCGCCGGTGGTGCGCCAGGCGCGGTTCTCAGGATCGTTTAGCCAGCGCTTCCACGCCTTCAGATTGTCGTGGCGTGGCTCGCCGAGTTTCTTGACGAGGTCGTAGTAAACGGTCGCCGGGATCTCCGCGACCTTCTGCTGATGCCGCTGGGTGTTGCCCAGCATCGTGCCGTATTTCCAGTCGTTCGCGGCGCGCTTGTTCTGCTCGATGATGGGCGCAACCTCTTGCTCGGTGACGACGGTCTTATCGTCTCCCGAAAAGTGCATGTAGGTCTTCTTGCCTGGGGCTTCGGTGAGGAGCTTCTTCATCAGTTTATCGCCACGTTTGTGAGAACATCTGCGTCGACCTGGTCGAACATGTCTTGCAGCTCTTCGCTCGCGTCTTCCTCCGTGTCGAAGGGGCCAAGCTGGACGAGAACGAAAAACTTCCCGTCGCGCTCCATCACGGTGAAAGTTCCGAGCATTTAAATCTCCAACGAAAAAGGGGAGGCCGAAGCCTCCCCTTCATCGCATCAATGTGACCTCAGATTAGGAGGTCGAAAGGTCAACGACGGCGGCATGCGCCTTCGGTGCCTTCATAACGAGCGTCCACTCAGACACGATCGCGAACTTGGTCGCGTCGCCCGTCGGGGCAACGTCGGAGACCGAGAACATGCGACCGGGCAGGTGACCGATCGAGTAGAAGTCAGGATCAAGCAGGAAGATTTCCGTGTTCGCTGCCTGACGGTCGATGACCACGTTGAGCGTACCGAAGTCGGTCAGGTACATGCTCACCGAGCCGATGATGACTGCATCGGTCGGCGCGTTGGCCGTCATGTGGAGCTGGTTGGTCACCGCGCTGCCCGAAGACAGATCGGAGAACGCAACCTTGTTGGCCGGAGAGACAACCAGCATCGACGGGTTGCCGCCGTCCACATAGGCAGCTTCCATCGCGTCGTCGATCTTCGCCAGGGTCAGGGCCGCATTGGCACCGGCCATGTCGGAGACGTCAGAACCATCGCCAGTCGGCGTGGTGGTTGCACCTTCGACCACCGTGTTGGTGATGTACGACAGCAGCTTGCCCGCCTTGCGGGGATCGCTGCCCGAGCGGGCTTCGTTCTTGAAGAGAGCCTTCTCGACGTCGCGGCGCTGCTCGATGCCCTTCAGCACCTTCACATACGCGGTTTCGCGATCGCGGCCAGCAGAATCGACGACGTCGAGGGTATTCGACACCGAAGCAGCCTGGACGCTGATCTGGTGGTAGTTGCCACATTACCTTCAGAGCAGATCGCTAATCTGCCCCCGCTCTTCCGAGCTGCTCTGTGTCGCCACAGAGATGAGACTATATCATCACCCCGAAGGGTGTCCCGCGCTTCCCTGCCGCTTGGCAGGTACTCCAAAAGGATAGTCGTTGAACCTTCCTCTTTCGAGGCTTGGCTGCTGATTGTCTCAGAGAGAGTTCCCAGCAATTCACGGGATTTGCATTACGCCTTACGACGTAATGGCCCTAGCTAATTAAGGCGCGTCGTTGCCGACGGGTTGACGTAGGAGTAATCGGCGCCTTCGTTGACATAGTTGGTGTCAACAGCGGCGGCGAGTTCCTGAACTTGCCACTCATGGAAAATACCCGAAGTGGTTACTTTCTCGGCGTTCGAGAACACCGGGGTTTCATCGGGGTCGATCCGATAAATAACGTCGGCGAGATCTTCGCGCTCACCGATCGCTGTGCTGGACGTATAGGTCGCCATAGTAGCGGTTCCTTATCTTAGGAGGTTAGGAGATAGTCGACCGCGTCGTTCAGCTTTCCGGTCTTGGAAAGTTTCTTCATCGCGGCCTGCTTCCTGCGCACCTGGCCGTCCACTTTGCCCCTCGGCTGTCCCGATCGGGATACCTTGGGTGCAGGCTTTGCTTTCTTCTTCTTCACCGCCTTGTCTGTGACCAGTTGGTCATACAGCCACGCCTTGCGGAGCGTCTCGACGGCACGGGCATCGGTGATACCGGCGATTTCCTCGTCGGTGATGCCAGCGTCGTTTGCCCATGACTTGAGGGCATCGCGCTCCTTTGCAAACACATCCGGGTCCGACCACGCGGGTATCCGGCGCACCATCTCCTCTCGCTGTTCAGCGAGATGCGTTTGGCGCTGCTGTGCCATTTCGGCTTGCTGTTGCTGGCTCAGTTGCTGGCGCTCAGAGATGACCTTTTGAAACGCTTCCTGCTGCGATCGGAACTGATCGCGGGCGCGGACGTATTCCAGCGGGTCGCTCTCGTAGAGCTTGTCCCAGTGTTCCTGGCCGGGGTCCTGCGGTTGGAAGAGCTGCTCCACCTGCTGCAATGCCGCGGCATACTGGTTTCGCAGTTGACGCGCCTGCGCAATCTCAGCCTCGTTCGCTTTACGCTGCTCGGCTAGTGCTTGCGACTTGCGCGTGTAATCGGCTTGACGCTGATACCCGTTCAAAAGCTCCTGCTCGGTGACGTCGACTTCCTGGCCGTCCACCTTAACGGTGTAGACCAGTTCAGTTTCGCCATCGTCCGCGTCCTCGGCCCCATCGGCCTCGTCAGCGTCAGCAGCCTCGATGGGTTCTTCATCGTCGGCCTGGTCGTCGATTTCCTCTGGAGCGTCTGCCTCTACCGGCTCGGCTTCAACGGCTTCTTCGACGGGTTCAGATGATGCGGTCTCTTCGGCTTGCACCCCGAGGGTGTTCCGTTCGAGAAGCATCTGGACGGCAGCATTAGCCGTCAGCGGGCCGTCCCCGGCCTGCGTGGTATCGGTCATATTAACCTCTTGAATAAGGGCCGCGGTGCGGAGGCGAACGCTTGTCCGCGCGGTTATCCTTTGATGCCGCGATCAAGCTCGCGACGTGCTAGGTCGCCGGTCATGGCGACACTTTCGAGATGCGCGCGGACGCCTTGCAGCGACTTCAGCATCAGGAAAATCTTCTCGCGCCGGTCGGACTGAGCTTCCTCAGTGTCCCGCCAGGCGGAGATGTATTGGGCCTCAAGCGTTTCAAACGCTTCGGTTAAAATCTCGTCTCGCAGAAGCGCCGCAGCGCGCGCGCCACGGTCGACTTCCTCTCGCCGCTTGCCTTCATCCATCAGATGAGCAGGCTCGCCACTGGCTGGTAGCCGGTCGTGTCGAGCGGGCCGGAATAGAACTCAGGGCGCAGCGCGAAGCTCTCTTGGAAACGACGCTCCTGCTGGGGATAGAGCAGGCCATAGTCAGCGGGCGCGTTTACCGGAGCGACGTTGAGCGTCGAGGGGCGCTGCAACAGTGTCGGGTTGAGGAAGATTGGCTCGGCGGCAACTGGAGCGGCCACGTTCTCAACGACTGCGGTTGGCGTCGCGGCTTGCGGGATATAACGGCGCTGCGCGGCCGGATCAGGGCTGCTGCCCATCTGGTCAGCCGCCTCCATCGCGTCCTGCATTTCGACGTGGCCCTTGACCTGCGCGAATACTGACGGAGGACTAAAGTAGTCTAAGGCGGCAACACCTTTGGAGAAGATGCCGAACGGCGTTGGGTCTATAAAACCCATAACGGCTGATATTGCTTTTGCTGCGGGGTTGTCTGGGTCGACATTGACAGGGGTGCCGTAAGGCATTCCATTTTTGATCGCCTGGAAAGTGTATGGGTCAAGCTGCTCAAGCGTAATGTCGGCCCTGTCCGCGACGGCAGCGGCGGCTTGCCCGGCATTGGTAAAGCCGATCGCGTCTTCCAGAGACATGTCTGGATTGTAGCTGTAGAAACTTTGCCCAAGCGCTTGGGCGTCATTAGCGCTTATGCCGGGGCCAAGCGAGGGGCCGGGGCTAGGGTCTGGTGACTTTGTGCCATAGGCATCAACCGGGTCATCAAACGAACCCGGATTAGCGGTTGGCGAAGCTGTTCCATAGGAATCTACGTCGTCAAATGAACCTGGGTTTCCGAAAGCGGTATCTTCGCCATAATCAGCGCCATCACCGCCTCCGCCGTCTCCACCACCACCAGACATTACACGACACTCCTGATATTTGGCTGGACCATTGGGTTCTTAGCGGCCAGCTCGACGCCCTTGAGCTGGGCTTCCATCGCCAGCTCCTGACGCTTCAATTCAAATTCGGCGAGCATTTCCTCGCGCTTCAACTCCAGCTCGGCAACCATGCGCTCGCGCTTCAGCGCAATCTCGGCTTCGAGCTTCATCATCTCGGGATCAGCCTGCGGCTGCTGCGGCATCTGCATCGGCGGCTGCATGGCCGGATCCAGGAAGAACTGACCGGCATCCTTGAAGCCGGAATGTTCCGCGATCTTCGCCAAGGTGTTGCGATACTGCTCGATAGTGACCAGCGGGTTCTGCGGGCCGAGCTGCATGAGGATCTGCTCCTGCTTCGCAGCGATCTGAGCCAGCACGGCGATCTTCTCGTTCGTGTCGCCGGTGCCGAGACCGACGTTCACGCTCATGTCGAAGCCGTTCACCCAGGCGCGCGGGTCCATTGGCACGAACTGATTGCGCAGGCGGATGATGCGCGGCTGGTTCTGATGCTTGGTGACGAGGTGCAGGATGTTCTTGAACAGCGTCTTCACGCCGGTCTCCGCGAATACGCGGGCGACCATCTCGATCTTGCCCTGCGCAGCCGACACCGTCGCGGCCACGGCGGTTGCCGTCGTCGACTGGAGGGCGTCGGCATCGAGGCCCATCGAGGCGCGGCTCAAGCCAGTGCGCTGCTCGCGGACCTGATCCAGATACTCAAGCATCGGGAACGTCTGCTGCCCGATCGGGGCCGGAGCCAGCGGCTGCACCATGCCGGGGGCGCGGGCGCGTACTACACCGCCGGGGCGGTTGGTTAGCAGGTCGTCCAGGTTCACCTGGCCCTCGACTGCGACGACGCGGCTGTTGTTGGCCGCGTACAGGTTGTCGAGATACTGCCTCATCAGGGTCGACTTGATGACCTGAAGGTCTTCGACTAACTCGGCAACCGAGCGACCGACCAGGCGATGCGGCATCATAATGGGCGACAGTGTGGCGAACGGGATGTGGTCGAACAGCTCGTTCTCGACGATCTCGTAGGCGTCGCCCAGGCACACCACGCGGCGCAGCTCGGCGATGCCGTCGTCGTCATAGTCGGCCTTGATGTAGACCTCGGTCACGAGGACGTTCTGCATGGCCGGATCGGCGCGATCGAACTCGGCGTTGCTCTCCAGATCGTCGAAGCGCGACTGGCGCTCTTCCAGTTCTTCCAGCTCGTTGTAGCCCGCATGCTTGACGACGTCGTCCTCGTCATAGCCGCGCGCGATCAGGTCGCTGACGCTGGCGACGGTGCGGTGCGCTACGAACGGCGCGTCCTTGAGGTTCTTGGTGCGCTTGGCGAACAGGAACTCTTCCGGCGGCACGTTCTCGACAATGACCTTGCCGCTGGTCTCGACGCGGCGGACGCGGACGTCATAGGTGAGCGGCCGCAGGTCTTCTTCGCCTTCCGCAGGCTCGGGGCCAAACGGGATCTCGTCGCGCTCGATGATCTCGACATCGGGATCAGCGAGGATCGCCGACAGCTCGATGTCGGACAGACCCTCGTAGAGTTCCTCGTCGACGTGTGCCTCCTCTTCCCACCAGGTCTTCACGACGCCCAGCTTCTGGAGCAGGCCGTCCTTGAACCAGTTGTGCAGGGTCAGGAAGCCGTCGTTGTCGCTGTTGAAAATGAAGTTGCAGTAGTCAGTCGCCTGGGCCGCTGCCTCGACGTCTTCAGGACCACGCGGCACGAACTCGACGGTGCGGTCGGTCGAGGAGAAAATGCGCATCAGGGACGGCATCATCATCTCAATCGTGTCGGCGACCTCGGTGCTGACGACCTGGGAACGGCCTTCCTGCTCGTTTCCGAGCGGCTCGCCCATGTAATAGTCATGCAGCCGGATGCGGTCGCGCGCATACTCGGTATCGTAGAAACCGAGTGCGTTTTGCACCTCGGAAACTACGATTGATTGAAATTCGATGTCGTCCATGACGCTGGCTTTCTATTGGGTCAGCAGGAGGTGCTGTACTTACCCGTCTTCTCCGTTGCGACGCGCTTTCCGCCCTTGCCCTTTTTCCCTTTTCCGTAACCCTTCATTTGACGATCCTTTCGGTTGGAGCTTGCCGATTGCGGCGTAGGTGTCCGAGACGTAGTTGTCGAACTTCTTGCCCGTCAGGCCGCGCATGCGCGCCGCCCGCCGGATCTTGCCTTCGATCATTTGGTGAACCTCGATGTGAACGTCGG
>Ga0181587_10001053_pt1 | contig 22996 bp, 18 predicted proteins | sample 071ome_27_FD_132463 | JGI IMG/M metagenome (GOLD analysis project Ga0181587, IMG submission 132463) | Coastal salt marsh microbial communities from the Groves Creek Marsh, Skidaway Island, Georgia - 071409AT metaG (megahit assembly) | ecosystem: Environmental > Aquatic > Marine > Intertidal... | reverse complement strand
TTGTATAACCTGAGTGATGATTGGGAGGAAAAAAGAAATATCATAAAAAACCATCCCAAGCTTGCTAAAAATTTATCACAAAAGATTCAAAGATGGCTCAACCAGAAACATTCAACATGGAAGCCTAAATATCCGCTCTCCAAAAAGGACAATCAGCCCCAGGCTCCATCTTTCATCCAATAAAAAGACTTCTTATTTCCGCCTGGCAAAAGGGAAGGAAAAAAGAACTTACCAAAGAATTGAAATAGGGTATTTTTTTAATTCTTCTTCGGATGTTAATAAATACATATCTTCCGCAAGCGCTGTGGCGGCAAGCATTCGGTCGATGGCATCATCGTGATGGTAAGGCATTTCAGATAACCTCAGGCAATACTCACGGGTCATACCCAGGGATTTTATATTCCAAATCTTACTTTGTTCCTTAATCCACCTTCTTGGGGTCATAGGCATTTCGAGGGATCCATCATTATATTTAAGGCATATCTCCAGAACGGATGCATCGCTTAAAAAAAATTCATTCCCTTGATCATTTAAAACTTCGGTTCCTTTTGTGCTTAACTTTGAAGGCGATGAACACAGCCAGATAAAAGGGAAAGTATCGAGAAGCACCCGCATTAGAAATATACCACCGTATCTCCAACTCTCCCCGCAATCTCTCTTTTCTCAACTACTTTAATTGGCTTGGAAGTAATGGTGCCGACCTCAGGTCTGTCGGTATTTGGAAGTTGCTGACAAGGTATCATCCTCGCAATTGGTTTTTTTCCGCGGGCAATAACAATATTTTTACCATCTTCCACCTGCTGCAATAATTTGGAAAGATTTGTTTTCGTAAAATGTACTGAATACATATAACTAAGCTAATAATATACTTAGCTAAGTCAAATAATTTGAATCATAACTCTTTCCAAAAAAATCATCTCTTTGCGGATGATTTCTTGCCACTTATTTCAATTTTCGAATTACTTCTCTCATGCATCGATTGTGCAAATTTCTCTTGCCCTGCCATTTATTTTTTTTCATTGGACTTCAGGCGAACAATAAACCGATTGCCTGGGATGGATTTCGTGGGCCCGCAGGCGATGGGGATGCTAAGCAAGCCAATCTTCCTGTAAATTTTTCGGAAACTGAAAACATAACATGGAAATCACCGGTTGGAGGCAAAGCCTGGTCTTCCCCAGTGGTGAAGGATAATATTATCTGGGTGACTTCAGCAGATATCCAAGGACATGAACTTCGTGCCATTCAATTTGACTGGGATACGGGCAGAAAAACAAAAGATGTACTCATCTTTGCTGTAGAAGAACCGCAATACTGCCATCCCTTAAATAGCTATGCCACGCCCACGCCTGTTATTGCCAACAATCTTCTCGTCGTTCATTTTGGGTCTCACGGCACCGCAGCCCTAGATTTTAACACGGGGGAAAAAATATGGGAACGGAAAGATTTCATTTGCAATCATCATCGCGGACCAGCCGCTTCTCCCATAGCTCACAATGATAATGTAATCATTCACTTTGATGGCTATGATTTTCAATATGTAGTTTGCCTGGATCAAAATACTGGACGAACAGTATGGAAGAAAAATCGGGCTTTTGATTACAAGACAGACAATGGGGACCGTAAAAAAGCTTACTGTACACCCACCGTTATAAACCACAAGGGGCGGGAAGAACTTATTAGTCCTGGAGCGATTGCCACCGAGAGTCGGAACCCCCTCACAGGAGAATTATACTGGACAGCCCGAACCGGTGGCATGAATGCATCGGCCAGACCGATATATCGCCATGGTCATGTATTTGTTCTTTGCGGAATGGGATCCATCTGGGCAATCCGACCGGGTGGCCATGGGTGGATTGATAAAAGCCATATATCATGGACTCGCAGGAAAGTAATTCCTAAGAAATCCTCCCCTCTTTTTGTTAACGATTATCTTTTTCTTGTTTCTGACGAGGGGGTTGCTTCCTGCAACGACCCCTTAACAGGAGAAATTTTATGGGCGGAGAGGCTCGGTGTGCAGGGGCAATGTGCGGCATCCCCCATTCATGCAAACGGGAAGATCTATACCTTTTCCAGTGAGGGGGATGTTGTCATCTTTCTTCCATGCCCCAAAGGTTTACAGGTTGTAAATCGTAATAAACTGGACCATGGCTTTATGGCTTCACCTGCGGTGTTTGGAGATTCCCTGCTTGTGAGAAGCAAGAAAAACCTATACCGAATTGATGGTTAAATACACTTTACTTTCCATATGAAACTAAAATTCGTACTCTTCATTGCCTTTATTCACGCATTTACTTTGGTTGCCAAAGATACCTGGCACGCTGTGCCCTCCTGGTTAGAACTGCCTAAGGGCAGAGGTCAGGTTGGAAATATGCACGGCGATATTGCGGTAAGCTCCAATGGTGACATTTATGTGAGTGTGGGTGACCCCAAGGCAGCCCTGCAGGTTTACGGTGACAACGGAAAATGGAAGCGTAATGTACCCAATGCTCCAGGAGATATCCATGGCTTTGTCATCAAGCAGGAAGGTAAAGAGGAATTTATTTACGCGGTACGAGTCGGTGGAGGTGAACTGATCAAAATGACTCTTGAAGGGAAAACTACCATGAAAATCCCGGCATCCTCCATTCCGGACAAGTTTAAAAAGAGAGATAAAAAGGGGCAACCATTTGTACGACTAACCGGGGCAGATGTCGCTCAAAATGGTGATATTTTTATAACTGATGGTTATTCATCTGACCATATTCACCAGTTTGACAAAACAGGGAAGTACCTAAATTCGTTTGGAGGAAAAAATGCACCTTATGGATTCCGTACGCTTCACAAATTAGTCATCGATACCCGTTTTAATCCCGCAAGAATTATTGGGATGGACCGGGCAAACAATCGGGTTGTTCACCTTGGCCTCGATGGAAAATTCATCGGTGTTGTGGAGGAAGGGCTTTTGCTTCCCGCCTGCGTTCACATTCATGGAGAATGGGCTGTTATCGGTGAGTTACGTGGCCGTGTCACTATCCTGGACAAACAGGGCAACATATACGCCCAAGTCGGTGGAAACTCCAAGAAAGATGAAATTGGAACCAACCGTACACCCCCAGCCAAGTGGCGCAATGGGGTTGTCACGGCACCTCATGGCATCACCTGCAATGCAAATGGTGATATTTTTGTAGCTGAATGGAATATAACCGGCAGGGTTCATCGGTTTAATCGTATATCCCAATGATAAAGGTGGCATTAAAAAATTGGACCTGGCAGGCGGGCTTGCTGTTTTTTCTTGCTTATGCAGCCGTTGGAAAAACGAATTCATTGCCACAAAAAATTTCTCTTTTTAACGGCGAAGATTTAAAGGGTTGGAAGGTACCCCAAGGCAATGATCTTCAAAAATGGTATCAGGTATCTGATCGCATTCTCAAAATTCAAAGCGGGCCCAAAAAAAAGGGGTCCATCCTATGGACTGAAAAGGAATTTAAAGACTTTCATCTTACATTGAGTTTCCGTTTTATCAGTGGCACTGTGGATTCCGGTATTCATCTCCGTAATATGGACCAGATTCAAATTGGTATTTCTGGTTCTAAAAAACGCGACATGACTTGCTCACCCTTTATTCCCGGAAAGGGCTATCCCGTGGAAGCTAAAAATGTTGAAAAGCTCCTCAAGCCAAAGGATTGGAATCACCTTCAAATCCAAGCTGTTGGCCCGAAATATACAGTATGGTTACAAGGAGATGAGGTTATGAAATACACATCAAGTACAGCCAAAGAAAAAGGACCCATAGGCATCCAGCTTCATGCAAACCGCGAGATGGCCATTGACTTTAAAGCGATAACCATAAGGGAACTCTGATACTTCAATTTTACCAGAGAAGCCCGCCGATAAGCATAACCTGAATGCCAGGATGCCCTTTCTACATCTGATCGTTATTTTGGTAATCTGCAAATAGAACATGACATGATTCTGGCTTGCTCTTTACCCTAAGCCCTGAAGTCTTTATCCATGACAAAACCTTCAGAGCTTACACGATTTCTTTGTGATTTAATAGCAATTCCAAGTGTGAACCCATCTCTGGGAGTAGAGACTCATCATCAAAATGGAGAAGAAGGGGTTGCCGCATTTCTTATTGAAAAAGCAAGTGGTTTGGGCATTACAGCCCAAAGGCAGGCAGTGTTACCGGGCCGTAAAAATGTCATTTTTCGGTTAAAACCCAAAAACCGTGTCAAACAAAAGGTCTTACTGGCACCTCACCTTGATGTGGTACCTGGAGACAGTAAATTGTTTAACCCCAGAAGTAAAAATGGAAAAATTTATGGTAGAGGTGCCTGCGATACCAAGGGTTCCATAGCCGCCTTTTTTCATGCCTTCTGTGAGCTTGCCAAAAATAAAGGGGCAGCCCAAGAAACTGAAATTATTTTTGCCGGATTAGTGGATGAAGAATTTGGCCAGGCAGGCTCACGGAAGTTGGCTGAAAAAGGCCCAAAAGCTGATTTAGCTATTGCCGGGGAGCCCACCAACTTGCAAGTTGTTACCGCCCATAAGGGAAACATCTGGCTTCGCCTGAAAACAAAAGGTAAGGCAGCCCATGGAGCTACCCCTCAGAACGGGAAAAATGCAATTGGCTTCATGACCCCACTTTTACAGGTGCTTTTTCAGGACTACCCCGAGATATTACTACGAAGAAAACATCCCTTACTTGGACACCCGACCCTGAATGTAGGGAAAATTAGCGGTGGATCCCAGGCTAATATAGTGGCAAATTCCTGTATCCTTGAATTGGATCGCAGAACCCTTCCCGGAGAAAGTGAAGCCTCTATTAAAGAAGAATTTATTTCCATATTTAAATGTAAGAATGTACCCGTTCCTGAATTTGAATTTACCCGGTCAGTTCCCTGCCCTCCACTCGACACCGACCCCAATCTACCATTAGTGAGAGACCTGCTCAAAGCTAGCGGAAAAAGAAAACCCAGAGGGGTACCATATTTCACAGATGCCTCACCTCTCGCAAGCGGTGGTACCCCCTCGGTTGTCTTTGGACCTGGAGATATTGCCCAGGCTCACTCAGAAAATGAATTTGTAGAAATCAAACAACTGGAAAAAGCCCAGGATATTATCTCTACTTTTTTGAAAAACCTTCCGTAACACTCTAACCCCATGAAGTGCCTGTCAACCTTGGTTAGCTGTTGATAAACTTTAACGACACTTACTTCTACTCTCTTTATCCTAGAGTGGAAGAGAGGTAAAAATGGTACCCGTATGCATAAATTTGTGAAACAATTAAGGTTTGCCAATTAAATTGGAGTCCTAAAAAATCTGTTCCCTGTTTAGCCAGCCCTCTAATTGAATATAAGAAATAATCTATTAAACATATTATCATGAATCATACGCCCTCTATCTTGGACATTCCAGTAACGCGTCGATCTTTTCTAAACAAATCCGGGAAAATTGCCTCTGCTGGTGCTCTGGCAGGTATGGCTTTACCAATGGTGCACGGTCAAACAAAGGAGGAAACCAAACTGGCCCTGATTGGCTGTGGAGGGCGGGGAACCGGAGCCGCGAGTAATGCCCTGTCAGTCTCCCAAGCCTTTGGTCCACGAAAACTTGTAGCGATGGCAGATGTATTCCAGTATCGCATAGATCAAAGCTACAACGGCCTTTCCCAAAAACATAAAGATCTTGTAGATGTCACCCCAGAACGAAAATTCATTGGATTTGATGGATACAAGAAAGCCATGGATGTACTCGATCCCGGGGATGTGGTCATCTTTACTTCCCCTTGTGCTTTCCGTTGGGTTCATTACCAGTATGCAGTGAACAAGGGGCTAAATGTATTCATGGAAAAACCGGTAACTCCGGACGGTCCTTCCTCCCGAAAGATTTTAGAAATTAATGAACAGGCCAAAGAGCTTAACCTGAAAGTTGGGGTTGGCCTGATGTGCAGGCACAGCGAAGCCAGAAGAGAACTAAAAGCCAGAATTGATGACGGGGAACTGGGTGAACTGCTTTACCTCAAAGCGGTACGGATGCAAGGGCGCCTGATTGGGTGGGACAAAAGAAAACAGGAAACCCCCGACAAAGACCTGAGTGACTTAATGTATCAAATTAAAAACTTCCACGGATTCCTTTGGCTTAGCGGCGGAGTTTACAGTGATTTCAATATTCATAACATTGATGAATGTTGCTGGATGAAAGGAATGTGGCCGGTTAAAGCCCAAGCAATGGGTGGGAGGCATTACCGCGGAGATGAGATTGACCAAAACTTAGACAGTTACTCTGTGGAATACACTTTCCCGGACGAAACCAAGCTTTATTTCCAGGGAAGAAGCATGAACCGTTGCTATGAGGAATTTGCCAGCCATGCGAATGGCACCAAAGGCTATGCCTTGATTTCAGGACCTGGTGGTCATCGCTCCCAAGCCCGTATTCATAAAGGGCAAGGCCCTGAGAGTGATTTGGCATGGATGTTTGGGCAAAGTTCTGGTGGCGGCAGACCCACCCGTGAATCAAACCCATACCAGGATGAATGGGAACACCTGATGGATGCGATCAAAAATGATAAACCTTTCAACGAAGTTGAGCGGGGAGTTAAAGCAAGCGTGGTAACATCCATGGGCCGCATGGCAGCCCATGTCGGGACAGAAGTCACCTATGAAGACATGTTCTCCTGCGATCACGAATTCGGGAAAGGAGTGGAAAACTTAACCCTTGATTCCGAATCTCCTCTTTTAGCGAATTCAGATGGTTCATACCCTGTTCCTGCCCCTGGTAAAAACAAAAGAGAATATTAAGTTTTCAAGACTGGCAAAAGTGGTTTACTAACAGCATTCCACTTTTTGAGTGAATAACTTTTCCTGCCTTTCTTTTTTTACCTATCTTTCTTTTAATTAAAGGGTTACATCTTTAAATTACACAGGCTAGTATACAGTTTCCACAAACTCAGTTGACCCGAACCAAAGCTTATTCCTAAATCTACATAGCCAAGGAAGTTTTGGGGTAGGCTTTCTTGGATTTAGGCCCGTTCTCGTTTAACGAGAGCGGGCCGCTTTTTTTTACAATGTATTGAAAGGCTACCCTTTATTTACAAACTCTCGGATCGAGTTGCTTGAGTCTTTCAATGATTTTTAGCATGGCCAGAGGTGGGATGGACTCTCCTACAACTTCTCGTATCAATTTCTTTGAAAATAATTCATTTTTCTTCATTCGACCAAAAGGTATTCCCCGAAATGTAAATCGATCTTTCCACAAAGGATGGTCCAAGGTGGAAAGGATTAAAATTTCTCGTAAAGATAAGACGCGATTCTGAACTGGGTGTCCTTTAACATCACTCGAGATTACCCCACTATTCATGGTTAATGTGGATGCAGGTTTATTCCAGTTCATCCTTCGGTAGGAAGACCGAAAACCGCGCACAAGCCGAGAACGCCCTTTCACCACTTTTTGGGGACGTGGAAGAGAACTTCCACAGTTACACCTCACCGCTATTGGGTTGGACGCAGTCTTCTGACAATCCGGGCATTGAAGGTTATCAAACGCGGTCTGACCTTCGGGCGTATGCCGCATCCAAAAATATTGCTTTTCATTCCAGGGCGGAATGCTGTGATAAGGATCCTCGCTATCCGTGAGCTTCGTACGCGCATCTAAAGCTGGTAAATGTCCAATTGCATCGCGTAAAGATACATAAGGCAAGTTACACATGGGGCCATGGGTAGGAATAGGATGAAGAGGGCTGAGGCAGGTGCTGTAAATTTGCTCTATGGGCGAAACCGATGAAACCACTCCAGGGATGCGACATCCTATTGTAATTAAGCGTTCGCGATGATGGGGAACACCATAAGCTCTAAAATCGAGAATGTTGGCGCGAATGGTATAGCCCAAGGGGTGCAAACGTCTCGAAAGGCAACCCAAGATGTTTTCAGGTTTGTTTTGTTCATTACGAATGATGGTGTTTTCCATCCTTCGAACATTTTCTAAAACAAACCAGTCTGGTTGTAATTTTGCTACAATATCTATGCCGGGCAAAATTAAGCGATTCCTCGGATCTTCTGAGGAACGGTTTCCTGCTTTAACCGATGCTGATAATTTGCCTGCTCCGTTGGATGACATACCCTGGCAAGGCGGAGAAAGGGTAAGAAGCCAAGGTTTTTTTCCCGCAAGCTTCTTTTTGCAATATGATATATAATGATCCTTCTCCCGGCATATATCCCCCTCAAAAACTTTGGTATTTGTAAAATTGGCCCGGAGTAAGGCGGCACGGGATGGCACAAGTTCAGACGCAGCAATCACCGGCACTCCACCACCCCACTCAATTCCAACATCCCCCAAACCCCCACCCGAAAATAAAGAGCCTGAAGCAAACGCTGTATTTTGATCGAGATCTTTAATTTTCATTACTCCTGAAAAACATCTGTTATCTTGGGTATCTCAGCCACTATAAAGGGTCAAGGGCTCAAAGTTTTCTCAGATTGGTTCAGCCTTTTTCATCGACACTTTTAGATACAATCACAAATTTTATTGGGTTTATGATGAAACGCATACCCATTTTATTTTTTACCCTCCACTTTATACTCGAATGTTTCCTGCATGCTCATGACCCGGCCAGAGATATGACCACATCAGCCAAACACTTTATTCAATCCCTCGGTCCCAGTGAAAAGAAACTGGCATTGTTTTCATTTGACAACAAAGATAGAGAAAATTGGCATTTTTTCCCGGATAGTTTCATTCACCCTAAAGGCAGAAAAGGCCTTGCTTTTCGGAACATGACACCTGCCCAGAAATTATTAGCTCATAAATTACTGAGCTCTGCATTAAGCCACCGCGGGCTTTTGGAAGCAGTGGATGTAATGTTACTCGAACAAATTCTTTTTGACATGGAAGGAAAAGATTTTCGGGATATTCAACTTTATTATGTCTCCATCTTTGGCACCCCTCAGGTTGCAGGAACATGGGGCTGGCGATTGGAAGGGCATCACTTATCGCTCAACTTTTCTTTGATAAACGGTCGAGTTTTTTCAGTAACACCGAGTTTTTTTGGAGCCAGTCCCCAAAATGTAAAGCATGGTAAATACAAAGGCATGAAGGTTCTGATCGATGAAGAAGTAAAAGCTCGTCCGCTTTTTCTCTCCCGTTCGCCCCCCCAAAAAAAAATAGCTATCCTCTCTGAAAAAGCACCAAGGGATATCATATCAGGCCAAGATAATACCGTAAACCGCAGTTCATTTTTGCCGCCTCAGGGGTTACCCATAACCAAGCTAAATTCCCGGCAAAAAAAATGGCTTAAAGATTTAATTTCCAACTATTGGGCCAAGCACCGTCCCGAAATCATCAAACAAATCTCCCATAGAAAACCTCTCATTCATCCCACCCAAACCTATATTGCCTGGGCTGGAAGCCTGGATCCGGGTAAAGGGCATTATTACCGGGTGCAAACCCCAGAATTTCTCTTTGAATATGCCAACACGCAGAATGATGTAAACCATGCCCATGCTGTGTGGAGAGATTTCAATGGTGACTTTGGTCGCGATCTCCTGCGAAACCACTACCAGCAGAATCATGACGACCAGACTGAATGGGAAAACATGTTTAACGGAAAAACCCTGGAGGGATGGAAAGCCAATGAAGACCAGGAATCCTTTTCAGTCCAGAACGGATGCATTGTAGCCAATGCAAATAATCGATGCCATTTATTTTACCAGGCAAACAAGCCTTTTAAAGATTTTGTATTTGAGGCAGAGGTCATGACCCTACCCCACTCCAATTCCGGTATCTACTTCCACACTCGCTTTCAAGACCAGGGGTGGCCCAGGGCAGGGTTTGAATACCAAATTAATAACACTTATCATGACCCGAAAAAAACCGCCAGCATCTATGGCGTACAGGACTGCCTGCAGGCTCCGGCAACCGACGATGATTGGTTTAAAGTTCAGATTAAGGTCAAGGGCAAACGAGTCATAACCAAGGTGGACGACAAAGTCATCGTAGATTGGATCCAACCCGAGGATTGGCAAAAAGGAAACACTTCTCAAAAAATTCTCAATGAGGGCACATTCGCCCTACAGGGACATGACCCGGAAAGTACCGTGCTCTTTCGTAACCTACGGGTCAAAAGGTTGCCATGAAACCACCACCCTCCTACCTGGTCATTTATTGTTCGCTGGTCTTGAGCACATTTTGGGCTCTGAAGATTCGTGCAAATCCCTGGCCACAATGGCGCGGCCCCGATGCTTCTGGCCATGCACATCCGGGAAATTTCCCAGTTACATGGAATCTAAATGAAAATATTAAATGGAAAGCAGAGCTTCCAGGCCGAGGGCATTCATCTGCAGTGCACAGGGATGGCCAACTTTGGATCACAACCGCCCTGGAGACTCCAGCTTCTGAGGAAGAAAAAGAGGAAAGGCTTAAACTTAATGAAGGATTACCCACTGTAACCGTTTTATCAGAAGTCAGCTTACGGGCTTTACAAATAAACCCAGAAACGGGAAAGGTTATTCGAGACATAGAAGTGCTTCGTAAAAAAAGCCCCCAATGGGTTCATAAATTAAATAGCTATGCCTCCCCCACTCCCGTGATGGAGGGAGAACGGCTCTATCTTCATTTCGGTGCTTTTGGCAACGCGTGCCTGGATGCCAAAACGGGGGAAATTATTTGGAAAAACACAGAGGAAAAACTTTGGGTGATGCACGAAAATGGCCCTGGAAGCTCTCCTCTTATTTGGGGAGATTTTATGATTTTCCACCTCGATGGAAGCGACAGGCAGAGTGTGGTGGCACTTTTTAAACAAACGGGCAAAATTGCCTGGCAAACAGAAAGATCAGGTAAACTTCGGGAAAACCCCCAACATAAAAAATCATATTCTACGCCCGTTGTAGAAAATTTTAACGGTCAGCCTGTTCTTCTTTCCTGCGGGGCCGACTGGGTTTATGGGTATAACCCAAAAAACGGCAAAGAACTGTGGAAAATTAATTATGGTATTCTTGGGTTTTCAAATGTTGCCAGGCCTATCCTCGGGAATGGAATGTTTTATCTTTGTACAGGCTTCGTAAAGGCAGAATTGCACGCCTACCGTTACCACAACCTTACCACCCCCCAATTAGCCTGGAAGGTGACCAAAAGTGTTCCTAAAATCACCTCACCCATCCTGGTTAAAGATCAATTGTATGTGATGAGCGACGGAGGGATCCTGACCTGCTTGAATGCTCAAACTGGGGACTTAGTTTGGAGAGAAAGGGTCGGTGGAGAATTCACGGCTGCTCCTACCTATGCAAATGGGCTTCTTTATTTCTCCGATCGCCAGGGTAAAACAACCGTGATTGAACCAAAGGACCAATTAATCATCAAAGCAGAAAATGTACTCGATGGGACCGCACACATGTCATCTATGACACCCTATAAGGAATCATTTCTTTTACGGTCCCAAGACGGATTATATCGTATAGGCAAATAAAAGAGGATTGTAAGCCCAAAAGCTTACGAACTACTCACGAAGACTGGAAAAAACATTTCCGCTAGGTTTTTCTGGTAAACTTCCAAGCCATTGATCCAACTGTTTTCTCATTTTTTTAACCACCTGAACCTGTTTAGTAGCCACATTACTTTTTTCCATTGGGTCATTAACCAGATCAAATAGTTCAATATGCGAGAAGTCATGGTTCAGGCATAATTTCCACTTTTCATAAACAACGGCATAACTTACCCAATGGTCCGGCTTTGTTGGGTGCGCAGGCCAAGGTGCTGAAATACGCCAAAAAAGTGGCTTACTGCGTAATTGGTTCCCGTTGCCCATCAGTGTCTGCACTTGGCTGAGTCCATCCGGCTTGTAACTTTTGGGCAATGTAATACCTGCGAGTTCGCAAAAGGTAGGCAACAAATCAACCGCTGAAAAAATAGATGTTTTGTCCACACGACCCGCTGGTATTTTCCCGGGCCATCGAGCAATAAAAGGAACCCCTATTCCCCCTTCTAACAATGCACCCTTATGAGCCCGACGACCTCCGGTTATACCTTTGGCCGCACCGATACCAAAACCTGGCCCTGTCGCTGAATCATAAATCAAGGAAAGCGGTGCATCCGGTGCCCCCCGGGCAGGGCCATTATCCGAACTAAAAATGACCAATGTATTATTGGTTATACCTAAACGGTCCAGGGTATCCAGTAATTTTCCTATTCTTAAGTCAGCATGATAAAGCGTGGCAGCGTATATATTGTCCGTTTCGCTCAAACCAGGAAAAAGCTTCTGCAATTTAGGATCTACATGGAAAGGAGTATGGGGTTCGTGAATCCAAAGATTTATAAAGAATGGTTTTTGGGAGGCATGACTTTTTTCAATAAACGGAACCGCACTTTTGACATCATCGTGCACAAACATCTGAGGCCCGGCACAATTATAAGAGCCATAATCATCGTAACCGTAAGCAAGGGGAACCGGAGAGTCAGGAATCATATCATTGGCTAAGTGCCATTTCCCGTAATGAGCGGTAGCATATCCAGATTGCTGCAGAAAACGAGGCATGGACGGGGCGGCTGTGTCCAGCCAGTCTGGCATATTCCTCTTTTGGTTACTTGGCACCCAGGCAAAATGTCCATCCACATTGTAACGGGCGGGAAAATGGCCAGTCATCACCCCGGTTCGACTGGGTGAGCACACACCACTGGCTACGGAAAAGCGGTGAAAATCGGTTCCTTCCCTGGCAAGACGGTCAATATTGGGCGTTTTTAGATAAGGGTGATCATGGCACCCGAGATCTCCCCAGCCCCAATCATCCGCAAAAATAAAAATGATGTTTGGTTGATCTTTTGCAGATAACCATAGGCATGAAAATAAGAATGAAAATAAACATATTTTTCTCATAAAATTAAAGATTTAAATTTCTTCCACCATTGGTAAAATTTAATTCATGGTCCCCATCTTTCAAAGCATAGAGGACGCTGATCGAACGCATGGTTGATCGAACTCCAAAATTACCATTTCGGTCCAGGGAGATAAGTCCAAACTCATGGTTACGGGCTGCACCTTCATTCATTAATTCGGCAAGAATTTTTTTGAGAGGGATCTTATCACGCAAACGAGAAACAACCTGGGCAGCTACAGCCTGATTAATTATATGCTCACCTTTTCCCGTGCAGGACACTCCTCCGGAAATATCGGCAAAAGTTCCCGCAACACTCGCACTGTCACCCACCCGCCCGGGAATTTCATTCCCAATTCCCCCGGTAGAAGTTCCAGCAGCCACCACTCCTTTTTCGTCTAAGGCAACTGCCCCGACGGTACCATATTTTTCCCTCGAACGAAGAGCTTTACGGTATTCAATAAATCGGGCCATAGTGATGGGATCATGAAAGCCAAAACCTTTCCTTCTAGCATATTCAGTAGCTTCATTTCCTGAAAGAACATGGTGTTCTTCATCATGGAGACTATTGGCCACTTCAATTGGGTGCTCAACATCGTAAATATTGATTACCCCAGAAAATACTGCATCTTCTGAGTCCATCATGGCTGCAGACATCCGAACCCTCCCATCTCTCTGTAATTTAGAACCCGTCCCGGCATTAAAAATTGGATCTTTCTCCAATAATCTGACCGCATGAATTACTGCAGCTCTGGCCCCCTTTTTGCAGAGCGTTTCATAGGCAGGGTCAAGAGCTTCACACAGCCCGATCCGGTACTGTTCTTTGGTGGCCACTTTTCCCTCTAAGCGACCGGCACCCCCATGAATGATTAATTTACATTTAGCGTTCCCCACCCATTTAGTTCAAAAGAATTTCCGCCATTTGGTCGAGCTTAAGATCGGCTCCATTGAAAACTGGGGCTTCTGTGAAGGATGTAAGTTCTCTTACATGGAGCGGGGAGCTGGAGCAAACACCAGAAATGGCATCTGGAACTAAGTTGAATTTTGTTTTTAGTATGTGCAAGCCACCAACCGCTCCCAGTGCATCGGCCGCACAGAATATCAACTTATGCACTCTGTTTACAACTTCAGGTGACTCCAACAGCATAGCTGTTTCCCGTTGATTGATACCATCAGCAAACTCAACGACGATGAAATTCTTTTGATTACTCCCTAGTTTTCCATCCAATGTATGAAAGATGCCCATTAATTCATCATGTGAAAGCATATAGGATGACGGGTGTCCCAGGTAAGTGAAATCTGCAAAATCTTTGGCACCGGAATCATTCATGTGAAGGATATCCTGCAAACTTGCTGTACCTGTCATTTTACAACCATTTACGGTGTAACCCATTTGGTGCAAGGAACGGCAACAGGCAGCCGCAGCCAAACTTTTTCCAGAATTCATGGCCGTGCCTACCACCAAAATCAGTTTGGCTTTTCCTTTCTTCGGACCAGATGCAGGGTTTTTTATTCGGGGAAATTGTCGGGTGTTTAATGCTTTTCCGTCTTTACCCAGGAGATAACCCTGTATGCGAATTCTTGTCGGGTCTTTAAGCATCGCATTCTTTGTCTGCACTTGACCTATCATTCCTGATCGTGCCAGGAGATCAACTTCTCTTACATTATCTTCGGGTATGATCCCTTCATAATGATCAGGGGCATAGCGGTTACCATATACAAAAAACGCTCTTGTTCCATTATGAATGGTATGAATTCTTCCCGAAACATTTTCCAGGGATGAGTGGTGCCCAATACGTCGCACTTTTCCAAAGACCACATCACCAGGCTCCGGATTCTTTTCCAATTGACCGTAGCCAAAGATCGAAGATTTTGATAAACAAAGAGCAGAACTAGGAACAATAACACCGGGGGGAATCTTATTCATGGGGCGGTAGAGGGGTTAAACGAAATTTCTATGCTTTAAAAATTGAAATCTCAGCTTTTCTACTACCTGAAAAAAGTAACCTGTAAAGAAAATTTAAACACATTTACACTTATGATACAAAATTGGGTGCTATAAAATATGCTTACATTATTTTATCTAAAGTAAAAGTACTTTAATCTATCACTGGAATCGGAAACTCATTTGAAGGCATATGTTCATTTTTCATAATGGATTCAATTTTGCTGACTATCTTTGGATACTTCTCTGCTAGATCTAAAGTCTCGGTTTCGTCCACCGAAAGATCATAAAGCTCAGTCTTCAAAGGATCATATTTTTCGCCTTTGCGAAGCATATTCTGCCGAATCCCTTTCCATTTGCCCATCCATACAGCCTGTTGCCCGCCATAGCCTGAAAACTCTCTGTAGAGAAAAGGGCGTTCGCTGTAACCTTCCCCAACCAGGAGGGAAGCTAAATCATGTCCGTCATGCTGGACTAAGATAGGGGTTTTAGCCTCTATCATAGAATGCAGGGTAATCATCCAGTCCTCAAAGCCTGTGATTTGGTTTGAGACTGTTCCTGCCTTTATTCTACAAGGCCATTTAACAAGTAATGGAACCCTTATACCTCCCTCATACAGGGAACCTTTGAGACCACGCAGGGTACCAACACTATCAAAAAAATCATAATCAACCTCCAATTTGAGATGGGTTGTGCCATTATCAGAAGTAAAAATTATGATGGTGTCATCGGTAAGTCCAAGATTTTCAATGAGAGTTAAAACCTTACCAATGTAGCGATCCATACGGGTGATCATAGCGGCATAAGCAGCCCGGGGGGTAAAATGAGGCGTGTAGCCATAGCCTTTGGCTTTGGTAAAAGGTGGATCGTTCCACTGAAGTGCTAAATAGGGCTGCAGTTCTTCATCAGGGACATGCAGGGCAAGGTGAGGAATAAGAGTCGGGTAATACAGGAAAAAGGGCTTTTCCTGGTTGTCTTTAATAAATTGCAACACCTGCTCATTGATTTGATCAGGAGCATACTCTTTGCCTTGAAAGGCCAGATAGCTTTGAGGGCTTTGAGGATCGGCATCCTTTGCTAATGATGCATGACCTGGAACTGGGGGGGTATTGGCAAGTGGCACCCTTTGCCTATCACTCCATAAGTAGTCAGGGTAATAACTATGAGCATGTCTTTGACAATTATAGCCATAAAAATGGTCAAAGCCTTGGTTCATTGGATCCCCTTCTGTGCCTGGCCCACCCAATCCCCATTTACCAAAGGCACCCGTAACATATCCTTCTTTTTTGAAAACCTCGGCCAGAGTTAATTCTTCCAGAGGGATTGGCCGTTGCCCTTCAGGTTTCAACTCCCCATTATTTCGAATGTAAGCATGACCTGGATGTTTACCAGTTAACAAAACGCATCGAGAAGGGGCACATACTGCATTGCCCGAATAATTACGATTAAACCTCATGCCATCCTTGGCGAGTTGGTCAAGATGGGGTGTTTTAATTTTTCTCTGACCATAGCAACCTATTTCTTTGTAGCCTAAATCATCAGCTAAAATAAGGATAACATTCGGCTTTCTATCCGCGTGAAGAAGAAGATGCAGAAAAAGGAGTGTGAAAAGAAAACTGGATTTCATTTTTTACTTCTAGGTAAACCTATTCTTTTCACAACAGCGAAAGAACTTTACCCAAACCATTCCCATTGTAGGCTTAAAATCTTAGCCTTGATGAAAAAAAAATTCACTGCATCATTTTTTGTACAGACAAAGAAATCAGGCATCTCCCTGGAATTCTTCCTCATTGAAAGTCGCGAGGTGGAATCTGCGGCCAGAAATAATCATTCCCTATCGTCAACTCCCGTTAAGCTCAAAAAATGAAAGTTTATGGTTTTCAAATCAACCCAGCCTGGGAAGACAAAGAAGAGAATTTTAAAAAAATTGAAAAGCTGGCATCGAGCGTTGAAATTCTCCCCAAAAGCCTCTTAGTCATGCCGGAATGCTTCGCTACAGGCTTTAGTTTAAACACCGATGTCACAAGTTCGGAAGAACCCCAAAAAAGCCTACAATTCCTTAAAGACATAGCACTTAAGAATGACTCATGGGTGATCGCGGGGATCATTCAAAATGTAAAGGGTAATACATACAATCGTGCCCTCTGTATTGAGCCAAACGGCGAAGTATTGCCAGCATACGACAAAATTCACCCCATTTCCTTGCTAAAAGAAAATACTGTACATATGCCTGGAAATGAGATTCGGACTTGGCCCTTAGGTTCCTTCCATGCATCTCCTTTTATCTGTTATGACTTGAGATTTCCGGAAGTCTTTCGTGCAGCAATGGTAAAGGATGTAAATTTATTTATTGTCATTGCTTGTTGGCCGACTGCCCGGATGAAACACTGGAAAAAATTAATTCAGGCTCGGGCCATTGAAAACCTGTCTTATGTCATAGGCATTAACCGTACCGGTAATGATCCTGATCATGAATTTTCAGGGAACTCGATGGTGGTCGGTCCGCAAGGAAATATATTGGCCGAATCAGGCGATCAGGAAACGGTTCTAGAAACAGAAATATTGTTGGATGATGTATTTGCATGGCGAAAGAAATTTCCTGTGCTTGATGATATTTCGAACAAATTCCTGCCTGATATTTCCTACAGCTGACCTGAATCCTTGAAATTAAATTTAAGACCAGAGAGATTTGGGAAGATTTGCTTTGGCTAAAATACGATCCAGTTTTTTAAGTTCCTCGGAAGAAAAATTGAGTTGGGTGACCGCTTGAGTATTTTCAATGATTTGATCAACTGTGCTTGCACCAATCAATGCACTAGTAACACGGGAATCCCGTAAAACCCAGGATAATGCCATTTGAGCAAGGGACTGTCCCCGGTTGGCAGCGTGCTCATTTAGTTCACGAATTACACGCAAATTTTGTTCGGTTACTTCATTTTTACGTAATGGAGAATGAGCAATCGTGGCCCGGGAACCTTCAGGTATCCCATTTAAATACTTATCGGTGAGAAGACCTTGAAAAAGAGGACAAAAGGCAATGACCCCCAAACCCAGTTCATGACAGGTCTCTAGTAATTCAGCCTCGATCCAGCGATTAAGCATTGAATAATTAGGCTGATGAATTGTTAACGGGGCGAACTTATTTTGGTTAGCCGTGGCAAAAGCATCCCGGGTCGAATCAACCGAATAGCTACTAATCCCAGTGTAGAGAGCTTTTCCTTGCTGGACCGAGGTATCCAAAGCTCCAATCGTCTCATCCAAGGGTGTATCAGGATCAAATCGGTGAGAATAAAAAATATCAAAGTAATCAAGGTTCATCCTCTTCAAGGACTGATCAAGGCTTGCCAACATATATTTCCTTGATCCCCATTCACCATAAGGACCCGGCCACATATCGTATCCTGCTTTTGAGGTAATTAATATTTCATCTCGTGGTAACTCCTTTAATATTTTCCCCACATTGATCTCTGCTGATCCATATGGCGGACCATAATTGTTGGCTAAATCAAAGTGGGTTATACCCGCATCAAAAGCGGCAAAAATCATCTTTTTTTGATTTGGAGATGGAGAATCCCCACCGAAATTATGCCAGCAACCCAAAGATATAGCAGGTAACTTTAAGCCCCACCTGCCGCATTTTCTATAGGGCATCCGCCCATCATATCGGGCAGGATTCGGGCTATCCTTCATGCACTAGATCGGAATAATATCAAGACTCAGTCTCAACCTTCTCATCTGCAACTTCCGTATCAAGTTGCTCATTCTTATCCTCAATTTGATCACCTAAATATTCCTTTACACTCAAGTCACCCACAAAGGAAAGACCATCCCTTCGCTCTACTACATGGTATCTTTCCACATACTTTTGAACGACATGGATTTTGGCATCAAGGGGTTGCACGATAAGCAGTTGAAGGTGGAATTCTTTAAAAAGATCCAAAAGGTATTGTGAGAATTCATCGTCAGTCTTACTAAACATTTCATCCACGGCAACCAGGCGAAAAGTTTCCGTCTGCTTGCCGCCCACATCAATACCGTATTGATAGGCAATAGCAGTTGCGAGAATTGTGGAAGCCAAACGGTTTTTCTCACCCCCAGATTTACCTGCTGCTCCACTATAACTTTGTCGCAGCCCATCTCCATCCTTGTAAAACTCATCGGCTCTGAATTTAAACCAATTTCGAACATCTATCACTCTTTCTGTCCAGCTTACATCTTTTTCTAGCTCACCGAGAAATTGCTCCACCCGATGATAGCGTTCACGACGTCTTTCGTCATCATCATCTGATTCAAGGTCTGCTTCCAATGCATGCCTTCTTAACTTTTTAAACCTGCGGACGCCATCATCTCCAGCGTCTTCAAACTTTAATTGGATATAGGTATCTTCTTTGCGGTCGAAAGTGACCCTGGATAAATGATCGTTTAACTCATTTATTCTTTTGCGTATTCGGTCTCTGTGAGACTCCAAAGATTCACTAAAGCCAGAAACTTCTTCAGGGACTTGAACGCGTAATAACTCTTCAAAACGCTCCTTGTTTTTAGCAAGATCTTCCTCTTCAATTTGAGTTCTCACTTCATTAAACATTACATAGGTTGAATCTTTATACCCGTCTTCGAGATCAAGGCTAAGTTCATCCCGGAAGGCCTGGTTTCTGGCATCGGCGATAAACCTCTGCATAGCTGCCACATTTTTATCCCTCAACTTATCCAAAGCAGACTCAAATTTGGAGATATGAGCTTCTATTTTATGGGTGGCAACCCTTGCCGCTTCCTCAATGGCATCAGGTTCGTCAGGGGCTTTACCATATTCATTTTCTATTTCTAAATACAACGCCTGTAAGTCACTCTCAAGGGATTCTTTTTGCTCTTCAGTTAATTCCTTGCCCTGGCTATCTTGAGCCTGGAAAAACTCCTCCTTGCATTGAGCAAGTAATGTTTTCAAGGCAATAAGCCGGGCATCATTCCTTTCAGCACGAGCTTCTACCCCGCCAATACGCTGCAATATATCATCTCTTTTATTTTGAGCTGCTTCCAGGGCTTCATTCGCCGCACTGTGATCTTCTTTTAGTTTTTTCAGAACATCAGACCCACCAACAATAACTCTCTCTTCCTCTTCCAGTTCCGCAATGCGGGAGGACAAGCCGAGACCGTCAATATCAGAAAATTCATTTGCACATGCCTGAAGTTGAGCACCGGCTCTAAGCTTTGCCCGCAGGGACTGTCTTTCCGTCTCCGCTTCACGAATCGCCCGGCCTGAACGGTCCACTTCTTCACGCCACTTTGCAAGGGAATCATCTAAGGTCTTCTGCTTGGGGTTCACATCCCAGCCAATGACCCAATGACTTGCGTCTTCCATAAAATAAGTGTCATCTTTTTCACGAATAACCCCATTTGTTTTAACCAGCCCCTCTAAGGTCAAAGCATGATCCGCCTGATCATAAGCCTGACCCCGACTGTCGAAGCATAAATGAGGATATTCGGAGGCAAGGTAAGACTTTAGCCATTTCATGCGATTTTTTTCAAGCTCGGCACGAAAGGATAATTTAGCAACTACCGAATCAAGATGTAATTTTGATTCCTTAGCTGATGTTGTCGGACAAACGATGGAAAGTCGCTCGCCGAGATGGTTCTCCTCTAAAAACACTTCTGCTTTCGCAGTCAATTTAGCGGGAACCACAATGCTAAGGGCAGACTTTCTTATCAAACGCTCAATGGGACCGGTCCATTTTACTTCATCAGGGACTAATTGAATAAGTTCCGCAATAAACGGAAGTTCTGCCACATCACGGTCTAATGTCTTGGCTAATGATTTTCGTAATCTCGATAAATCAGCCGGTACATTGGTATTGGACTCAAGTAAATAATTCCTTTCATCCTCCAGAGTTTCAACCCGTTCATTTGCCTTTCTGAATTGATAGGAAACCTCAGGGATCTTTTCATCGAGACTTGCAATGTTTCCCTCAATCCGGGGAATTTGAGAATCTAAGTCTCTTCGTAAAGTAAGAAAGTCGTCTTCTGTTTTCAGGGATAAACCTTTTTCCCATGCACCCAAATGTCTTTCAAAGGTGGCAGCCCTTTTGGTAACCACTTCTCGCTTGTCACGCAAACGATCTAGCTCGGCACCCACTTGCTCAAGTCTTCTGTTTTCATCACTATCTGATAAAGCTCGATCCAAGTGGGTAAGTTTATCACGTAAGCGATCCACATCAATTCGGGCTGTCTTTAAACGTGCCCGCTCTGCTTCTTCCTGGTGTTTTAATTCATCGACCCATTCTAACCTTCGGTCTGATTCAACCTGGGCATAAAAAGGCTCAATTGCATGCCTTATGCTTTCCGCATGATCACGGTCGGCTAATGCCTTGGTGTAAGATGTATGCGTGTCCCTGATCTCATCCAGTTGTTCAAGTTGAGTGGATGCGGTTTCAATACGACGGTGAGTACTCCTTAAATCATCAAACCTTTCCTGGAGAGCAGCAAGTTTTTCCTTGGACCCCCCATCATCCAGCATATGTTCCCGAATAAATTGAGTAAGATCTTTGACATCCTTAATGCAAACTGCCTGGTTGAAAATCGCCATGGGGGAACGGGTTCCCAGGTCCGCATCCATGAACAACAATGATTCAAACTTTTTATGATAGGCAGTAAAGGAATCAAAAGTAAAAAGATTTCGTTCCTTGATAATTTTTCGCAGGCTATCCACATCGCCCAGGTCATTGAAGTCATTTTGAATACTGAGCTTTCTTTTTTCGACGATGTATATTTTGTCAACCTTACCACTTGGCAGGCACCACAAAACCTGGGCAATACTGACATCGGACTTGTAAGCCTCATTGTAAAAATGTGCCGTTAAAACGGTGTATGACTCTCCAGGCTTTCGTAAGGTTTCCTTTCTCCCTTGGCCTGTGACAGCATCATGAATTTCAGAATAAGCACCAAGTACATAATCCCTTTCGTTTCGCTCCCGGCTACCAGCCTGACTGGAAGCCACATTGTAATTACGGACACGATTGGGAACCAATAAAGTCAAAAGAGCGTCCACAATCGTCGACTTTCCCGATCCATTTCTCCCGGTAATCATCGAAGTACGGCCATCCGGTTGCATGGTGTAAACCTGGTTATGAAAGGTTCCCCAATTAAGAACCGATAAGGAATGCAGCCTATATCCTGCAGTTGACTTATCAGGTGAAAACTCAAGCTCTAATTGTGAATCAAATATCATCTTCTTCCATCTCCTCTTCCATTTCGGGTGATCTTCTTTTAATCTGATCACGGACATCCGCTAATTTTTCGGGCGGTAATTTAGCTTTAATTATGCGTTCAATTCTGTACAAGCCCTCGTCTTTATCGCGGACTTTTTTAAGAATGCCCCACTCTTCAAATTTTGTAATCATTCCTGAAATTTGCCGATGAACTTTTTTCTCATCATGCAGCTCAGGATAATATGGTGTCATAATTTCCCGTAAGTCCATCGCCGAACGGTAGAGGTGGTCTCCTTCTTCCTGATCTTGCTCAAAACGTAAAAGTTCTTCCCTTAATAAAACCATAAAGATGGTTTGATGATAGGTGAGCCGGGTGCGCCTCAAAACCCTGGGCAAAGGAGCAACTGTTGAGTCTTCCCAGTCCTCCTGTTCTTCTTGGGTTTCATCCGCCTGGCGGACATAGGCATAACCTGCGGAATCATCCCGGGCGACTTCTAGTCCCATTTCAAAAAAATGATTTTTTATACGGTCCCATTCAGCTCCTAAACGGCCCCATAGATCCATATCTTCCTGATAAATTGGGCCGTTCAGTAAACGAACGATAACATGGCGGTGAGTAATGGCTGGATTCATAGTATATTACGTTGAAAAATAACTTCTTCAACCTCCACAAATCGAGGCTGAGATGGGCGATTCAGATCAATTTTGATAATTTCATTATCGAGGATGTTATGCCTGCTGTCCTCACCTGCCACCACCCGGTAACAAACGACATCCACCACGCCACGCTCCAAGGGAAATCGCTGAACCATTTCTGTCAGGCTTACTTTTTCTTCAGTCTCCAGGGCTTCATTCACCCGTTCGCGGTACTTATTCAAATCCAGCGGCTCCCCGACAGAATTCAGAATTTCATTAATCCATTCACTATCTTCAGATGATGCCATTGATATCGGGGCAAATGGCTCAACCGCTTTAGGCTCCCAAAAGTCAGATTCCATAAGGCCAAAAAACTGGGG
>Ga0181587_10001051_pt1 | contig 23014 bp, 20 predicted proteins | sample 071ome_27_FD_132463 | JGI IMG/M metagenome (GOLD analysis project Ga0181587, IMG submission 132463) | Coastal salt marsh microbial communities from the Groves Creek Marsh, Skidaway Island, Georgia - 071409AT metaG (megahit assembly) | ecosystem: Environmental > Aquatic > Marine > Intertidal... | reverse complement strand
TGTGACTGGAATGCGGGAGCGCATTGAACTGCAGCGCATAACGTCGGCATCTGGCGTTTACATGCGCCAGTTGAGGGCAACAAGAGCAATGATCCCGGCGCATTTATTCTGAGAGTTTTGGGTGCTTTGGGCAGAACCAATGGTGGATGCGATCGATTTCGCATCACCGATCCGTACTCAGTGAAGAAGAGAGATTTGTGAATGGAATGAATACCAGTCTTTTCCGACGTCGACCTGTCAAGCCCAACCATTAATGACCGCGACAGTGCACTTCTTCGTACCTTAATAAGCGCATTTTTCGAATGCTAATTTCTTAAGCCATAACGGATGCAGTCGAATATTCGTATTTAGAATTCAGGCAAAGGCGAATCTATCGGATATTTTGCAAGCGCATAAACAAAATATTCACAGCGTGTTTAGCGTTATTGTTTGCATGTAATCTTAATGTAAGAAACGCTATTTCAAACTGAAACACGCAAAAACAAGATTCATCGATTTCCACCCGCTGTTCCGGTCAAGGACGACGCCGCCAGCAACAAAACTCGCGAGTGATTCGGTGTTAATTCGACACGAAAAATCAGGGCAAAAAAAAGACCACGATTCGGAGGTATGGCCGTCCAAAATCGTAGTCTTTGATGACGTCAGAATGACATCGGTGTTTAGTCGTCGTCTGCGTCGATCATTCCACCAATGTTGCCGAGCATTTTTGTCAGCTCCAGAGGCAACACGAACTTGGTTGACTCAGACATGCCCAGATCCTTCAACGCCTGGACATACTGAAGTGTCATAGTGTTTGTGCCAATTCCCTTTGCAACGTCCTGAATGTGTTGCAAAGCATCGGAATAACCTTGGGCTCTGAGCTTCGCAGCCTGGCGATCACCTTCTGCTCTTTGGATGTCGGCCTCACGCTCACCTTCTGCACGAAGGATCGCTGATTGCTTTTCACCTTCAGCAACAGTGATAGCCGCTGCTTTCGTTCCGTCCGCTTCCAGAACAACGGCTCGACGAACACGCTCCGCTGACATTTGGCGATTCATCGCCTCTTGAATGTCTCGCGGCGGATCGATCTCTCTGATCTCAACGTTTGTGACCTTGATTCCCCACCGCTCAGTCTCGGAACCAAGCCTCGAACGAATGAGTTCGTTGATCCGGTCTCGTTGAGATAAAACATCGTCCAGATCAATATCACCTATTACCGCTCGCAAAGTCGTGGTTGCGAGTCCAACTACCGCCGAGGTGTAGTTTTCGACTTCGAGCACAGCCTTCTCCGCGTTGTTGAGGTTCACCCTCATGTAAACGAGGAAATCGATCTCAATCGGAGCGTTGTCCTTCGTAATATTCGTCTGACGAGGAATATCGAGAACGGTGACACGGGTGTCGATTTTCTGAATCTGATGAATTATCGGAAGTGAAATTACGATACCCGGCCCCTTCATCCCCTCAAATGAACCAAACCGGAACCGAGCGATTCGCTCGTAATCTCGCACGAAGTTGATAATTGCCATATTGCCTCCTGGCTATTCGTGACTGTGTAGAACACCTTAAACTAGAGATCAGGTTACTGAGGGGCCTCCTTGATCACTCTGGATCATTTGGTAGTACGCGCCTGACGGTGAGCGTGTTCCCATCAACAGCGATTACTTCGATTTCATCATCTACGTTGATTTCGCCGGATTGGTCCTGAACCACTCCAGTCCAGTGTTCTCCATGTACGAGAACTTCACCTGATGGAGCCAGAGCAACCGTGACAGTGCCTGTCGAGCCAACGATATTCGACGCACTTTGATACCCATCATAGGCAGGAATACGTTTTGTTCCTCGAATGAAATACCCTAACCACAACACCAACCCTAGAATCGCAGCAGTGATCGAACTGAGCAACCACCTATTTACTATCGGCGCATCGCCAGGGATACGCTCAATCCCAAAGAATCCGACAAAAAATATTCCGCCAAGAACCAGTGCAACTGCCCCGGCAACTGCGAAATAGCCTACTCCTGGTGCAGTAGACTCCAGATAGAACAAAAGCATCGCCAGTGCCACGAGTGCAATTCCTGCCCATGAGAACGGGAGTTGTCCGACACCGGCCCACCCGAGAATCAGGAACAAAGCCCCGAGAGTGCCCGGAATCCACGTGCCCGGGTTCCAGAGCTCGACGATGATTCCCAAACCGCCCAACGAAATCAAGAGGAACGCAATGTCAGGTGATGAAACGAATGAAAGTAGTCGCTCGAGTAGCGTGAATTCCACTAGGGATATCTCAGCATCGGTGAAGTCAAATATCTGACCGCCAAATAAATCAACGTAATTGGCATCTGACAACTGGCTAATCAAATCGTCAAAATCATCCGCCAGTAAATCGGCAATTGATTTTTCAATGGCTTGCTCTGCTGAGAAGGATTTTGCGGCTAAAACTGTGCTCTCAAGTGCATTTATATTGCGTTCTCGGGTCTCCGCAATGCTCCTGATAAGCGCGGCAGCGTCTTGATTTGCCTTTCGCTCCAAAGTGTCGGGGAGGTCTCCTCCACTCGCATCGACAACAGACGCAGCGCCAATGTTCGTAGCGAGCGACATAGCTAGGACGTCGGCTGAGGCACCAATGAACGTACCTGCGCTTGCCGCCTGAGCGCCCTCAGGGCCGACGTAGACGACGACAGGTACATCGGAGCCCATAATTGCCTCCACGATGTCCCTTGTGGCATCTAGAAGCCCACCTGGAGTATCCAGAGTGACGATTATCAGGTCGGCATCCTCATTTTCCGCGAAGTGAATGACTCGCTCGACATAGCCAGCAACTACCGAGTCAATTGCGGAGTCGATCCTGGCACGGACAATCAGTGGCGAATCGGATTGAGCAAATAAATGGTTCTGATTGACCTGAATGGAAAGAATCCCGCCGCAAATCATCGCCAGGGCAACTATGAACCTGATTTTTGAAGCGATTAGTTGGCTACCAGGCGCTTGCATACAAACTCATACCTCATTGTCACCGCACCGGTATTCGAGATTCGTCGGCAGTTTATACCTTTGGTTACATCTCCATACGTGAAAAACGACTCGACGGTGTCATCAATCTCTGTGAGCGAACATGTTTAGTGCTGATTTGTGTACTGATTTGACGCTAATCAACACGCGAATGACGCTGAGATGACTGAGTGATTGAAAGAAGTTCATGGTTTTCGGCAACTGTTTCCCGATAGATAGCCCCACTCCCACACAGATCGTGCAAAATACCGCCATCTCCACGACGCCCCAAATTGAGAAGCCCGGTCAAATGAAAATAACCTCGCTCAACACGTTTCACGCCAACGACGGTCAGAGGAACGCAATCTTTCTCGAAATCGAGACGGATGACGGCATCACCGGACTCGGTGAGGCTTATTCGATTGGTCCAGATCGGAGTGTCATTTCCATGCTTGAGGAAATGTCACCTTGGTTCGTTGGGCAGGATCCTGCCAGGATTGAGTGGTTGATCCGAAGAGCGAAAAACACGATGCGCTTCCCGCTTGGCCAGGTCGCATGGTCGGCAATTTCAGCAATCGATATTGCTCTTTGGGATATTGCCGGAAAACGTGCAGGTGAACCCGTCTACAAACTTCTGGGCGGCAAAACCCGGGACAAAGTAAGGGTTTACCACGGTATTTACGGCGACTCGCCCGAGAAGATTGGCGAACATGCCCTGGAACTGATGGACGAAGGTTACTCGGCTTTCAAGACAAGCCCCCTGCCCTCAAATTGGCGAGAGATTCCGTGGAGGCAGGCCGTTCGCGAAGCAGAAAAACGTATGCGGGCGATTCGAGACGCCATTGGAGACAGTCCTGATCTCGCAGTTGACGTTCACGTAGCCATCAGAGAAACGGCTTTATCGCTCGAACTGGCAAAAGCAATTACCCCTTTTCGACTGAAGTTTATCGAAGAACCGGCCCGAGCCGAGTTCATCGAATCAAGTGCTGAACTGCGAAAGCAGTTCAGAGTGGCACTTGCAACTGGAGAGAATCTTTACGGTCTCCATCGCTACACCGAACTTCTCAACGCTGATGCAGTCGACATCATCCAACCGGACATGTTGTGTTGCGGCGGCCTGCTTGAGGCTAAAAAGATTGCCGCCGTTGCCGAAGCACACTACGTGACCGTAGCCCCTCATAACCCTCTTGGACTGCTATCGACAGCAGCAGGAGTCCATCACGCAGCTTCGATAAACAACTTCGCGATTCTCGAATGGCACGGTGATCACAAAAAGAGAAAGGCTGAATTCATCAACGAAACGTGGGTTCCTGTGAACGGCTATTTCGAATTGCCAACATCTCCGGGAATCGGGATGACCTTGAATCACGATGTGATAGCGGCTAATCCTCCTGCGCACTGGGATCGCGGTTTCGCTGGATATCCCGACGGATCACCGGGATTTCTATAAGCCTCCATCTTTTTTCTGCACACTCAATCTCAATCCGAGTTCAACAACTATGAAAATCACAGGCATCAAAACATTCCTCTCAACCGATGAAAACGGAAGCAATCTCGTTTACATCCGAACCAACACCGACTCTGGAATCTATGGAGTTGGTGAGGTTTACCACGTAGGACCGGACATGGCTTCTCCTGCATGGGTTGAGTACTTCGGAGAGCAACTGGTTGGTCAAGACCCAACTGAGATCGAGCGTAATTGGGCTTTGTGCTACCAGGGAGCACGCTTTCCGATTGGGTCATCTGGACTGGCAGCGCTCTCAGCTATCGATCAATCACTATGGGACATCACCGGGAAAGCTTTCGACAAACCCGTTTACGAACTAATGGGTGGCAGAGTTCGAGACAAGATCAGGGCATATTTTGATATTCATGGTTCGACTCCTGCTGAACTTGCCGAAGATGCCCGAAAACATGTGGATCAGGGTTACACGGCACTGAAGACCAGCCCCATGGCACCGAACTGGCGTGACATGCGGTGGAACGACGTGCTGAAAGACGCAAATGAGCGCTTCAAGGCAGTGCGCCAAGCGATCGGAGAAGATATAGACGTTGGGTTCGACGCCCACGCAGCGATCTGGGAGCCAATTCGTGTTCTTGAGCTAACGGATGCACTGATGGAATTTAATCCGTGGTTCATGGAAGAGCCGATCAGGATGGAAAATCGACATGAGATGGGCTTACTTCGAGAGAAGATGCCATGTGCCCTGGCGACTGGAGAATGTCTCTACACCAAGTTCGAACTGTGGGAGCTTGTACGGGAAGACGGTGTCGACATCCTGCAACCCGAGGTTTGTATCGTTGGCGGCCTGACAGAAATGCGAAAAATCGCTTTCATGGCAGAAGCGCACGACCTCGTCGTCGCGCCTCACAACCCAATGGGGCCGCTAGCAACGGTTGCAAATTTGCACTTCGATGCAGCGACTTCGAATTTCCTCGTACAGGAATCTCGGGTTTTGAAACCCGCGGAAATCGCTTCCGTGACAAACGTGATCCAGCCGGTTGACGGGTACTACCCTCTACCCGAAGGTCCCGGGCTTGGTATCGACATTGCGGTGGATGAACTGGAAAAGCGTCCGTTCGGTGGATCATGGCACCGAGGCGACAAAATCAATCCCGATAACTCAATCGCGTATATCTAGCGAGTGTACGCGTCTGCCAGATCCCTATAGCGTGCTAAAAACTCTAGTCAGAGCCCACAGCACCAACGGTGCTTGCCCAGGCACCCATTGCCATCAAACCACCGTCTACGTTGTAATACGAGCCAGTAACGAACGAAGCTTTGTCGCTCGCCAGGAACAGGACCATGTTCGCAACGTCTTCAGCCTGACCAATTCTTCCAATTGGGTGTGCTTGGGCAGTACTGATTAGCTCTTCTTCGAGGTTTCCGCTTGTGCCCTGGATTGCATTGCGCACCATTGGTGTGTCGATAGCACCGGGGTTCACGCACACCACTCGTATGTTGTCCGGGGCGAAATCCAAAGACATTTGCCTCATGAGCGACAGGTCTCCACCCTTACTGGCCGCGTACGCAGACACACCTTGCATCGACTGAAGTCCTTGGACGCTCGCTGAAGAAATGATTACCCCGCCTCCAGCTTTGCGCATATGAGGAATCGAGTACTTTGCCATCAAAAAGCGACTCTTCAAGTTCACGTTGATAATCTTGTCCCAGGTTTCTTCTGGCAGCTCAACAGCATCTACGTAAGAGTCAGGTGGTTGAATTCCAACGTTGTTGAACAAGACGTTCACTGTGCCATACACCTCGACTGCGGCATCAACTGTTGATCGGCAACCTTCCGACGTTCCTGCATCTGCATGAACAAACTGCGCGGTACCGCCGTTTGAGGTGATTCGTTCAACTATGGCGTCGCCCGCGTTCTCATTCCAATCGAGGATTGTTACGCTCGCTCCGTCTCGCGCAAAGGCTTCCGATGCCGCTCCACCGATCCCAAGCGCACCACCAGTGACTATCACTGATTTACCGTCAAAATCACCCATATCCGATCTCCGTGAACAAGTCGCTGGTACAGCGAACTTTCATACTGAATTCAATCGTCGACAATGTACCACCCCAGAATCGTCAGCGATGATTGAATCTGAGTGAACTCTGTTCGCATCGAATCCTCTGCATTACAAACCACTGAGTTGGAACACTATTGAGCAAAATTCGACAAGCTACGACAGTCATATCCCTGGCAGCGGTATTCGTGTTAATCGCAGGGTGCACAACTCAAAATCGAGTAGGCGATGGTGACTTTGAGTTCCGGGCATACGACACAGCGTCAGCGAACGCAGTTGGGGCGAAACTGTGATGTTCGACGAGTTAGATGCCCTCGAAAATCGACCAATCGTTCTTAATTTCTGGGCTGGAAACTGCCCACCTTGCCGCGCAGAAATGCCAGCTTTTGAACAAACATGGCGTAAGTACAACGCCCAGGTGCTGTTCCTCGGCGTCGATGTTGGACCGTACGTTGGACTTGGCAGCTATGAGTCCGGTCGAAATCTGGTTGATGAACTAGGTATTACCCACCCTATCGGGAACACTCCAACCCGCCAGGTGGTGACCGATTGGGAACTGCGAAGCATGCCTTCAACTTTCTTTTTGAACTCGGACGGCTCAGTGCACGACATCACTATCGGCGCGATATCCGCTTCCAGAGTCGACGCGAAGGTTCGAGAACTCATCGCTGCAAACGGTGGATAAGTAGCCGTCTTCGCGAGCTGGGCGGTGGTACGATGCCGCAGTTCTCAACTAACTAGACTGCGGCACGAATTGAAAAACGACGAAGCGGCATCATCCGCACCTGCTGAACCAACATCCCCATCAAATCAAACTGAAAATGTAACGAGAGGCCCTCTGAAACCATGGGCTTCGATGTTCTTCCGTGATTACGCCCTATTGTGGTTCGGCGGCATCAGCATGCTGGTGGCAATGCAGCTCAGGTTGTTTGCTAGTTCCCAGTGGTTGTACGACGAAACGGGTTCTGCAGTTCAACTCGGAATACTTGGTGCAATCCAGTTCGTTCAAATGCCCGTTGTTGTGTATGGCGGGCTACTTGCCGACATCGTTAACCGTAAAAAGTTAATGGTGTTCACGCAGTCAGTGTCTTTCATCACGTTGTTACTACTGACTGTCGCTGCAGCAACTGACACGTTGTCCCCTTGGATGATCTTTGCAGTTACTGGCGCTACGGGAATCGTGAACATGCTGGGCAACTCGGCCCGCCCGGCGATGTTACCCAGAGTTGTCCCCCGATCGCACATAACCAACGCTGTCACGATGCAGACCGCCTCGTTCCAGGTTGGGCAAATCGTCGCCCCATTGATCTTTGGTGCTCTATTCGTGTGGTTCGGAGTCACCGTTACATTCGCCGCGGCAACGGTCTTAGCAGCGATCAGTATGATTGCTCCTGCTCTGATCAATGCCAGTGGTGAACCAGATCCGGAGACAGCAGCGCAAAGCAAGGTCGAAGCCATTCGCGAAGGTGCAAGGTACGTGTTTAAGCACCCGATTCTCCCTGGTTTGTATTTGCTGGATATCGGAGTAACTATCGTGAGCTTCTACCGAATGTTGTTCCCGCTGTTCGCCGATGGCCTTTACGGCATGGGTGCTGATGGAACTGCCCTACTCGGTTCATTCAATGCCGCGGGTGGTGTTGCTGGATCGATGCTCGTGTTCTTCACAGAACGAATCAAGCACAAGGGTCGAATAGTCCTTGCCGCTACGATGGTCTATGCAGTTGGGTTAATTGCATTCGGGCTAAATCCGATCTTCTGGATTGGGCTAGTAATAGTCGCTTTGTTAGGGGCAACTGATTCGGTCGGTATGACTATGAGGCAGGCGATGGTCCAGCTGACCACCCCTGACAGGCTCATTGGACGCGCATCGAGTGCCCACTCATTTGCAGCGATGGGAGCAAACAATATCGGGCAAATGGAAGTTGCGTTTGTCGCAGCAGCAATTGGCGCAGGGGCAACGATGGTCATAGGTGGATTCATTTCTATCGGTGTTGTGATCGCTATTGCTATATTCATGCCAGGGGTCCGCAGGTACGAGTACCAGGAAATGCCTTCGGGCGCCGCAGTTGACGAAGATCTGAGGTCGCTCAAATGAAAATCACCAACGTAAAAACTTTCATCGTTGATGGTGTTTTCAGGCCGTGGACGTTCGTGAAAATCGAAACCGACTCCGACATTGTCGGCTGGGGTGATTGCACTGAATGGCAAGCTGCCTATTCGGTAGCTGGAACCGTGAACCAACTTGGCGAAATCATGATCGGGCGCGATCCCATGGCGTCAGAATCTGCCTGGTGGGAGATGGCTTCGTTCATGGTCCGACAGCGCGGTGGAATTGCGTATAAAGCAATGTCGGGGATCGATTCGGCGTTGTGGGACATTCGAGGAAAGGCACTCGGCGTCCCGGTATGGCAACTACTCGGTGGCAAGATGCGAGATGAGTTGCAGTTGTACTGGTCACACTGCGGCTCGGATCGTCGTGGATACCACGAGCAGCTACAAACCCCGGATCTCAGGACTCTTGATGACATCAGAGCGCTCTCCGACGAAGTTCTCGAACAGGGTTTCAGGGCAATCAAGACAAACATCTTGAATATCGATGGTCTTCCACGTGGTCAGCGAGGCAGAAACGGTGTCGGTAACTCAGGTCAAATAACGCCTGAGCAACTCGACAACGCAGTTGGTGTCATCAGCGCCTTTAGAGATGCGTTAGGCCCAAATATCGGAATTGCGATCGACACAGCACTAGGATTCCGACTCGGAGGGGCAATCAAGCTGGCTCGAGTACTTGAACCATTCAACATGATGTGGCTGGAGACTGAAACGTGGGATCCGGGTTCACTGAAGACAGTTCGGGAAGCTACAACAACAACGATTTGTCACGGCGAAAGTTTAATGGGGCCGGAAGAGTACAAACCATTCTTCGAATCTCACGCTCAGGACATCGTAATGCCCGACTTCGCATGGAACGGTGTGACTATGGGCAAGAAAATTTGTGACTACGCCCATATCTATGATGTCGCCATTGCACCTCACAACTGCCATAGCCCAATGAACACACTTGTTTCGGCAAACATTTGTGCAGTAATCCCGAACTTCATGACCTTGGAGTTCATCAACGATGACGCTCCATGGCGCGACGACATCATGACGCATCCACTTGAAATCGAGAATGGACAGCTGAAAGTCCATGACCGCCCGGGGCTAGGTTCCGATTTGATCGAATCGGAGCTCGAGAAGCATCTCTGGACCGGCGGTAACAACTGGTAACTCCCCGGAATGAAAATTCCCGTCTTCCAGATCGACGCGTTCACGTATGAACCGTTCAGCGGCAATCCGGCGGCGGTGTGCCAATTGGATGAATGGCTCACCGAGGAGCAAATGCTGCAAATTGCCGAGGAAATGAATTTATCGGAGACGGCTTTCTTTGTGAAACGTCGTGACGGTGACTTCGACCTTAGGTGGTTTACTCCGACAGTAGAGGTAGACCTTTGTGGTCACGCAACTCTCGCGTCAACATTTGTAATAACAGAACGACTTGAGACGGACAGAGATCTAATTGGATTTCACACGAGAAGCGGATATCTCACAGCATCGAGAAACGGAGATCTGGTGACCCTTGATTTCCCGATCAATCGTCCGAGTCAGATTGATGATGCTGATTTGATAGAACAAGTCGCAGCGGCGCTGGGAGATCGTCCTTTGGAAGTTTGGTCAGCGAATACGACGATCGCTGTATACGAAAACGAAAATCAGGTCCGGAATCTTAAACCTGACTTCGATGCGGTCGCTCAACTCCCTGAGCCGTGGGTGGCAGCCACAGCTCGCGGTTCTGAAACCGGAATCGACTTCATCAGCAGATTCTTCGTGCCGACCGCAGGAATCAACGAGGACCCTGTAACCGGGTCGTCACACACGATACTTGCTCCATACTGGGCGAACAGACTTGGTAAAACCGACTTCACCGCTCGGCAAATATCGCGTCGCGGTGGCACACTTAAATGCGAGGTGCGGGGGGATCGAGTGTTGATTTCCGGTAAGGCAGTTCAGACTCTTGAGGGTGTGATTACTCTCCCCTGACCTGCCAGGCACCACGCTTCTGTTATCTGACGACCAAGCAAATGAGGCGCAGTTGCGATCTGAGTTTCTTGAACAACTCAAAAATGGTGTGATCCTCGCCGATGGTGGAATGGGCTCCCAAGTATTCCAACTGACTGGACGCCTTGCTGCTCCTGAATACCCGTACGAGGCACTAAACCTAACGAATCGGGAATTGATCGGTGGCATCCATCTCGCCAGCCTGGCGTCTGGAGCAAGGGTTCTCACAGCAAACACGTTTGCGGCAAATGAACTGGAACTGCGGGCATCTGGAAACGCAGAAAACACTCGCTCGATAAATACCGCAGCAGTAGAGATCGCCCGAAACGCGATCAATTCCCACCGCGATCAGTTTCCAGGTGCTGAACGAATTTTCGTAATAGGCTCCATCGGACCTGGCGGAGAAACCGTCGATAACTACACCAGTCAGATCGACGCGTTACTTGCAGCTGAAGTCGACGCCTTGCTCCTTGAAACATTCACAGACATCGAACTGGTATTGAACCTTTCCCGTACCATCTCAGCCATTCCTGACGCACCTGCGGTGATCTTGCATGCGGCGTTGGATCCAGGGGTGGGTGAACTGGACTGGTCGGTAGATCCAGCCGAGTTTGTAGGCCTTGCAACTGACGCCGGCGCGTCTGTGGTTGGAGTGAATTGCGTTGCACCATGGGTTTCAACTGCATTCGCAGAGGAGGCAGTCGGAGCCGAAGCTGTTCAGTCGGGCGCGGTGATCTTGTCCGCTATGCCAAACGCGGGCGGTTTCGAACGGATCGGACATAGATTCCTTGCCCGTGCAAACCCCGAGTACATGGGGAATATCAGTCGGCTGCTCTCGGATGTAGGGGTCGGACTCATTGGTGGATGCTGCGAAGTACACCCCGAACACTTGCGAGAGATGTCGGCCTACCTCAAGTCTCGCTCTTCCGATGAGGAACCAGTTTCTCCCCAAATTTCAGTTCGAGATTCGGTTCAACCAGTTCATAACCAATCTGAGAAAAAACTGAACGGAGAGTTTTCTAGAAAACTATTTGCCGGAGAATTTGCAGTGTCTGTTGAAATGCTCTCCATTGGTGGGGGTGATTCAGTTGCACTCAAGCGTAGGATTGAGTTTGTCAGACGCTGTCATTCTGAAGGCCTCGCCGACGCAATAGACATCACTGACGGCTCCCGAGGTATTCCCCTAATTCCGCCCGGGGATCTCATCGAATTGATACGAAACGACCTCGACTGGAGCGACGACAACCTAGAATTCATTGCGCACTTTACCGGGCGTGATTTGAATACTCTTGCTATTCAGTCCAGATTGGTCGGGTATCACCTGAGAGGGATTCGCAACGTGCTGTTCGTCACCGGTGATCCACCGAAAATGTCGCCCACGTATCCCCGCGCTTCGGCAGTTTTCGACCTGAATTCAGTCCAGATGATCCGTTCAACCGCATCGCAACTGAACAACGGTCTTGATTTTGGAAACGCCCCGTTGAGCAAGGATGGATATTCCACCCAGTTCACTATCGGGACAGGATTCGAACCTGAATCACTCAATTTAAAGCGAGAGTTTGCACGACTCGAAACCAAGTTAGATGCTGGTGCAGATTATGTGATGACTCAACCCGTTTTCGACTCTGATGCTCTCACTGCGCTTGAACCATACCGAGACAGCACGCGAATTCTTCCTGGGGTGATGGTGTTGCGATCAGCTCAGCACGCTCACCGGATGGCTAATGTCCCTGGGGTAAATCTGCCAATCGACGTAATCGAAGCACTTGAGAAGTACGACGATTCATCTGACCAGGCGAAAAAAGGAATCGAGATAGCAAGCGCACAAGCGATCTCATACCGATCCGAAGGATGGAATGGGATATACCTGATGTCACCGGCATCGTTGGGGTCAGCAACCGAGGTACTAAAAACCCTGGGCAGTAACTGACCAGGGTTTCCAGATGCGAATCGTGAGCGGTGATTGCTAGTTGGCGTAGTCAGTACAAAGTGAATTCGCACATTTGTGAACAATTAGCGATTCAGTGTCGAGGTTCTCGTACAAGATCACAGGCAGACCGTCTGAAGTGATCACGGCGGTGTTCTTGCGACCAACGACCTCGTCCGATACGACCAACCTGCTCAGGAATGACGAGCAAGTGGATGTTGAACACTTGACCAATCGTAACGCGGTTCGGAACTTGTCGTTGAACAAGATCAGCGGGAGTCCGTCTGATGGAATCACAACTGCTGGCCACTCACCCGACGACCCACTGTTGTCCACAACGGTGACAGTTGATGAACTACAGTCCACCACCGAACAGTGTGCGACTTTCAGCGAATCACCAGAGACATCGTGGTAAGCCATGATCGGCAAACCGTCAGATCCAACCGTGATGTTGACGTATGCACCTGTGTCCACAGCTGAGTCAACGGTAGTTAAGGTTGAGGCTGTGCACTTCTCGTTTGTGCAGTGCGCAACGTGCAACGAGGTACTTGCCGCGTCTCGGTAGGTGATCAACGGCAGTCCATCAAATCCGACAATCATGTCTGTGTGAGTCGGATCGTTGACAGTATCCACAGATGCGATGTCTGAAGTAGCGCAGTTAACGTCCTTGCAGAAGGCGAACTTGAGTTCCTTGTTCGTGAAATCTCGGTAGGCGATTACCGGGAGGCCGTTCGGTCGTACTGCAACAGCGTTGTACTGTCCCACATCGGCTGATTCATCGACTGTGACTGTTGTGCTTGTCTTACACTCGATTTCCCCACATCGCAAGAATTTCAGGTCGAATTCGACAGTCCCACCTGGGTTACTCGTATTGTCGTACATGCTGATCATCGGTCGGCCATCAAGACCGATCGCCAGATCCAGATGCTCGCCGGCATTCCCCGCACTGGTGTGCTCGTACGTGTTGAATGTTGAGCAGTCCGAAGACGTACAGTGGGTGGTCGTCAATCGGCGGGTGTTGCGGTTGTAGTAAGCGGCTAACGGAAGTCCATCAACACCGACCACCATTTCGACATCTTGCCCCGGCGCAACGGTGTCTTGAATCTTTGTGGAGAGCGCCACGATCAGATTTGATGAACCAGAACCAGAACCCGATCCAACGCCACACACCCAACTACCGTTTGAGTAGATCGCGGATTGTCCCTCTGAACATGAGAGACCACCCAATGCGTCCTGGTCAACTCCATCAGCGAAACCGGCGGGAACGTCGCTTAGTGCGGTCCAGTTTTTAGCTGCGGCAATTGCAGCATCAACCACCGATTGGGCGTAGTAATCCAAGTCGTGGTTGTGGTCGCTGTGCGCAACAGAATCGGCGGAACCGGAACCGTCGAAATCGACGGAGAGAGTGTCTCCATCGAGACTAAGCCCTGAACCGGCGGTAACACCGGATGTGTTCCCTGCGGGCCCTTGTGGGCCAGTCGCGCCTGTGTCGCCTTTGGGCCCAGGTTCGCCCTTGGCTCCGGTCGGTCCAATAGGTCCTTTTGGTCCTTCGGCACCTTGAGGTCCAATTGGGCCCTGAGCACCCTCGGGACCGACTTCACCGGCGCAAGCAGACAGTATCGAAATCACGGCCAAAGCACCAACTATTACGGTGAGTCTCATACGTGATGATGGCTTGATAATTCGTTTCACACTTGAAAATCGCATTAAGTACCTCTTCTAGTATTCAGAAGTTTCGTACTCACCGACCGCTTCGTGCCAAGTGATTCTTTTACACGGTTTCGTAACTATTCGAGCTCCAATTTTTCGCTAATAGAAAAAAGGCTGCCGCAAACAGCGACAGCCTTCTTCTAATTCTTCGACTCGTTAGTGGAGTTAGCTCCATGTTCGGTCGTGAGCGTCGAGGTCATCCCATTCAGAGGTGTCCTCAAATGCACCGGTTGGGTAAACGGCATGGCGTTTTGCACTCGGTTCTGCAAGGTGCTCCTTGATTGCCTCTTCGTTCAGTTCAAGTCCAAGACCAGGTGCGTCGGTCACGGTTACGTAGCCGTCCTTGATCATCGGTCCGTCCTGACCCTGGAGTTCAACGAGGTCGTCCCACCAAGGGTTGTCTACAGAGTGCATTTCGAGAGCAATGAAGTTCTCCATTGCCATAGCCGAATGTGCGTTAGCCATCGCAACGACCGGTGAACCTGCCTGGTGAAGAGCCACACCGATACCAGCGTCACGGCAGTAGTCTGCGATTCTCTTGGTCTCGATAATTCCACCTGACGTAGCGAGGTCTGGGTGCGCAACCGAGATAGCTCGTGCTTCAACTAATGGTTCGAAACCTTCCTTGAGATAGATGTCCTCACCAGTGCAGACAGGAGTATCGACACCTTCTTTGAGCATCTTCCACTGGTCAACGAACTGCCACGGAATCATGTCTTCGTACCAGGCGAGTGTGAACTTATCGAGAGCCTTACCGATTCGGATGGCGTTCTCAACACCCATGTGACCGAAGTGGTCGGATGCCAGTGGGATTTCGTATCCGATGATCGATCGTACGGTTTCAACGTACTCGACCATCTTGGAGATTCCGTAGTCAGATACCTGAATGCCGGTGAACGGGTGCATCAGGGTTGCTGATTCAGCGATTTCCTTCTTATTGATTACACCATTCTCGAATTCCGAAGCAATCCAGAGACCGATGTCCATCTTCAGGAACTCGAAACCTCGATCCATTCGGCCTTTGAGCGCCTTACCCATTTCTTCTGGGTCTTTCAGCGAAGGAGTGTCTGAGTAAACCTTGATCTTGTCGCGGTACTTACCACCGGCGAGCATGTAAGCAGGTACGCCGTACGCCTTACCAGCGAGGTCACAGAGAGCCATTTCGACTCCACAAACACCACCACCGAGTCGACCGTGACCACCGAACTGTTTAATCTTCTGGAAGAGTCGGTCAATGTCACATGGGTTCTCACCGAGGAGTCGGCTCTTGAGCATCAGTGCGTAACGAGCAGAAGCACCATCACGTACCTCACCTAAACCTACGAGCCCCTGGTTCGTCTCCAGTTTGATGATCGGCCATCGCCATCCCCCGCCACCAACGACTGCGATACGCATGTCGGTGATCCTCAAATCGGAAGGGCTGGATGAAGTTTTCACCTGATCAAGCGCACTTGAATTCTGATCTGCCATGATTTCCTGTTCTATCTAAATAACTGCTTGTTTCAAACTTGGAGAACTAAGAAAGTCGGTTCGCTTTCCATTCTTCAAAATCTTTGTTCATTTCATCGGAGAATTCGCGGTCAACCTCACCTGGCGTGTAGATACCTTCGCGAATTCGCTGTTGACCAAACTCGTCCTTGAGCCTGATGTTCTCGGAGCGCTCGACAACTTCTTGTGCAAGGTGCGGTGGGATGAAGATCACACCTGAACTGGTGCCAAGTACAACATCTCCCGGAACACATGTCGCTTCTCCGATGCGAGTGATGCCGTTAATCTCGGGCATGCTCACGTCGAGGATTGCACTTGGATCAATACCTCTCACGAAAGCATTGAACTCGTCCATTTGGAGAATTCTCTGCGTGTCTCGAATACCACCGTCGATAACCATGCCGGTGCCAGAACGAGATTTGATCGCTGTTGCCAGGTTGTCGCCAGCGAAGGTGCCGTTGTAGACCTTGCCGAACAAATCGACCACTATCAGATCGTTCTGCTCCAACTCATCGATCACCCATGAGTTCTGGAAGCCGACCCGGCCGTCCTCTTCTCCCTGTTTATCGATTGAGTCGTGAACGTCAGGTCGTCGAGGAACCCATCGGCACGTTACAGCCCTGCCGACAATCACTCGATCTGGGTGAAGGTTCATCCAATCGCCAGCGAACTGCCAGTGGTAACCGTTGCGTTTGCACGTACCCCATGCTTCTTCGGTCGTGACCAACTTCATTCGTTCAAGAATGTCGTCTGGGACCAATGGTCGTCCATTCGAGTCACGCTCACCGTCCCAATCGCGGGTGACAGCACGAATCATCTCAGGATTAGTTAGCTTCATGAGTTCTCCAGCCGAACACGAAGTCCAGCGTCAAAAAATTTCGCGACGAATAAAGATACACCTAGATTTGAGGTGCGGGTGTCCCATCCGAGTTCATGATGCCTGCTTCGATGAGCGCATCTTTCAACTCCGCCATCTGCACATCATTGAGCGGCAGGTTGGGGAGTCTTGGAACAGTGCCCTCGTACCCCATCAGATTGAGTCCAGCCTTCTGAACGCCTACACCCCAAGACATACCCAGGAAGTCGATGTGGTTGATTCGTTCTTGCATCTCGCGGGCTTCAGCGTAGCGACCATCCAGACATGCCTGAATGATGTCTCTGGCAATGTGTGGTCCCCAGTTCCCGAACAGTAGACAAGCACCGACGGCACCGATCATTCCTCCGGGCATCAAGAGAGTGCCGTTACATGTCCAGAACTTCACCTTCTCGTCTACGAACGTCGGCATTCGACACTCGTAGCGGTAGTTGAGCGACATGATGTACGCAAAGACGTTGTCCATTGACGTGATGTCTCGCAGCTCGCCAGGGGTCACATCGACGCTCATCGCAGTTTTGGGTTGATGAATAACTACGACGGGGACCGGGCTGCCTTCGGTTACCTGCTGGAAGTAGTCCTGAATAGGAGCTGTGTTACCTCGCCCTGCGGCTGGAGGAATTCGCACGCGGACCATATCTGCGCCAGCTTCGGCATACAGGTTGGAGAGCCGAACCGCTTCCGTTGGGGAGAGTGCGTCGATTCCGGCAATCACGAAGCGCCTGCCCGCGTGTGCTTCAACTACGGTTTTGATAGCGGAGACCTTTTCAGGTTCTCCCATGTGGAACTCTTCGCCACCGTAGCTGCCAACCACAAATCCGGAGAGGGCTGTGCTGCTGAATTTGTCTACATTTCTGGCTAGCGCATCGAGGTCAAGCGACTCGTCCGCTCGAAACGGCATGTTGGTTGGTGCAACGATTATCGGATCGCTGGAAGGTACGGGCATCTCAAACTCAGTTCAATAAACGGGTTGGTCAATAAAGCGGTGTCGATGTTACGCCGATAAGCGTAAAACTGGCTGTATTTGATATGTGTTTTTAGCTGTCAATCACGTCAGAATCGTGCCGACATGGTAATGCACCTGATGCGAGTGAATTCCTAATCGGAAATCTTCGTGGCGATCAGGCTCCCGTCTTCTCGTTCCGAATACTCAACGGTAACGGTTTCGCCCAGAATCTTGTGCTCGTTGAGATGTGAAGGAGTGAATCCAGTGAATGTCCCCTGCCCTTGGAATGTCCAGAGTTCTCCATCGTCATCTCTCACTACCAGGGATGAAAATGTCGTCAGGCTCTTAGATTCAACCTCAACTACGTGCCCAGTAACTGCCGGATCACGAAGTACGATCTGTGTGACCGCAAGCCCGATCAGCACCAATCCCGCCGTAATCACAAGTATCGATAACCAACGCATCCAGAAATGCTACCCGTTGTTTGACCAATCGAAATTCTTACCGCATGAATAATCGTCTGTTTATCACGCTTTACGCCCCCTGAAAAAGTCCTGTATCAGGGATAATTTCAGGTTGTCGTAAGCTTGCTTGAATTATTAGGTAGTCTCAACGGCTAGCCAATGCAGAATCGATTGACGACAAAACCCGGTGACCGAGTAGTAAGGCGTCCGCGCCAGGCGGAAATGTCACCGATCCGCGCGCATGTCGAGCGGCGAGAGGTATCGGTTCGTGGCCCAACATCGCCGATGCTGTTGGTCTACAGTTTTTTTGCAGTGGCATTGGTTGGGGCATTACTGCTGTCACTCCCGGTAGCAAATACTGAAGGTGAATTTCTCTCACCAGTAACGACCTGGTTCACCTCTGTTTCCGCAATGACCGGAACTGGATTGGTCGTTGTGGACACACGTGAAGCTTGGACCGCGTTCGGCGAAGCAGTGCTGGCCGTGCTGATTTTTATCGGTGGCTTGGGATTCATGACTGGAGCAGCGTTCCTGCTGTTCATCACAGGTCGAAGATCCAGTCTGGAAGGACGATTGGTTGTAGGAGCCGGACTGGACGACAATCGACTGGGAACGATCGCGTCGCTCGCCCGCAACATCATCCTTATGGCGATCGTCGTGCAAATTATTGGTGCGGTACTGATATTCATCCGCTGGTACGTGATCGCTCCCATTTGGCCAGGAATGTCTCTCCGGGAAGGAATTTGGCAGAGCGTTTTCACTGCAATTTCTGCTTTTAACAATGCCGGATTCGAAATTCTTCCTAACGAACTGATGGGCGGTGACAGCCTGGTTGGGCTTAGCCGTGACATACCTTCTCTCCTCATCATCGGCTTCATGATCCTTCTCGGGTCGAGCAGTTACGCTGTGCTCGCAAACGTGGTCGTACTACGTCAGTGGAGACGCTCAGCCCTGCTTTCCCGACGTACGTTGATCGCAGTGGGTGTGATGGCATTGATAGGACTCGGCGCGCTGGAAGTTATGGTCGGGTTCACCAGGGACATCCAGTCACTCAAGATCGTTGGAATATTTTTCCTGGTGGGTTCGGTTAGCTACGCAGCACTCGCCTATTTCATACGAATCAGACGATGGCGAGACCTGACTCTCGACACCAAGCTCGTGTTGGTCGGGATCGCAGTAATGCTGACTATCGGGTTCGTAAGCTTCCTCGCGCTCGAATGGAATAACGACGCAACAATTGGAAGCGAGTCAGTTCGAAGCAAGTTGACGCAAGGTGCGTTCCACACGGTAAATCGAACTTCCGGTTTCTCTACTGTCAAATACAGTGAATTACACACTGCGAACACCAGCATTTCAGAAGGCTTGATGTTCGTAGGTGGTGCAAGCGCTTCAACCGCCGGGGGAATCAAAGTCAGCACATTCATGGTCGTACTGATCGCCTCAATTGCCATTTTCAGCGGTCGAAACAGGACAACTGTATTCGGACGAGAAATCCCTAGACCCAACGTTCAACGTGCCATGGCAGTTGGCGCTACGGCGTCTGCGGCGGTTTTGACATTGATTGTGGCGCTGTTCGCCGTACAACCCGATCTGGATTTCAAAACAGGAATGTTTGAAATGATCTCAGCGTTTGGAACAGTGGGCTGGTCGGCTGGTGCAACTCCAGATCTGAACGCTCCTGCCAGGTTTATCGTCTCGATCGCAATGTTTACCGGACGTTTCGGACCAATCACTCTCGCTCTGTTCATGGCGAGTCGTGAACGCCAGGATGTAATCAGGTACGCCACTGAGCGAATCAGGATTGGTTAAACAAAAAGGGAGTGCATCACGTGCACTCCCTGTCGTCTGCTAACTATCTAACGCTTACCACTGGACGAACATTGGCATGACAACGTGGGTGTAGTTCTCATGTTTCGGAGATCGGAAGACGCCTGGGCTGGATGGCGTAGTTGTCTCGAGCTTCACGTCATCTCCCTCGATCACGTTTAGAACGTCGGAGAGGAACTTGCTGTTGAACGCAATCTTGGTTTCGTCGCCTTCGACAGCAGCTTCAACTTCGTTTTCGTTGGCTCCAACTTCTTCCGCTCTGGCAATCACCTTGACTGCGCCAGCTGCCTCTCCTTCACCAGGATTGATCATGATCCTGATGATGCCGCTTCCATCGCGAGCAAAGATAGATGCTGCTCTCGTTGCCTGAGACATTTGTCCGAGATCAATCGATGCTCGGGTAGACCAGCTAGTCGGAATGAGCTTCTCGTAGTCTGGGAATGTTCCCTGGACCAGTGATGTCACGATCTCGGATGAGTCCAAGCGGAACTTGGCGGACCGATCATTGCTGTCAGTCGAAAGTGAAATGGTTGAACTTCCATCACCGAGCAATCTCTCAACCTCGGTGAGTGTTTTTGCTGGAACAATAATTCCAATCTCACCATCTACTGCTTCGGCAAGGTCGCCAGTCTCAACCGCAAGTCGGAATCCGTCAGCCGCAGCGACGATAAACGACTTTTCTTTTAGTTCAATCTTTACGCCAGTGAGAACCGGGCGAGAATCATCCGTCGCAGCGGCGAAAACAACCCGCTCGAGGGCACCTTTGAACGCATCGGCTGGAATGGTGACAGAAACTCCTCCTGATACTTCAGGGATTGGAGGAAACTCTTCTGCCGGGATTCCTGAAATATCTCCATTGAACTTGCCGCTGGAGACTTTTACTCCCGCTGGTTCCGCCTGAAAGTCGATAGTTACAGTCTCACCTGGCAACGAGTTGACGAAATCGGTCAACATTCGCGCAGGAACTGTGATCGAGCCTTCACCTTCGATTTGAGCACCAATCCAGGTGCTAATTGAAATCTCAGTATTGGTTGCAGTGAGTTTGAGCTGGCCGTTGTCGCCTTCGAGGAGGACGTTCTGAGTCACAGGAAGAGTTGCCCTGCTCGCTACTGCGCGACTTACGTTGGCAAGACCTCTGCTTAGATTCTCTCGAAGGCAAGTAACCTGCATGCGTTTCCTCTACGTTCTCAAGTGCAAATGACCGACACGCGATGCGTGTGTGCGTGCTCTAAAACCACAAAATGGAGGTGGAAGTATATGGACGACCACAAGCTCTGGTCAATTAACGGTGACGTGCGTTCGGGTTGATTGAACAAGATAGCGCGCCGGATCGACCTCTGAGATAGTCCTGTACCTGTACCATTCAAGTCCTCAAAAATCATCGTTAACGTACATGACAGCACCTGATATTCAAACGACACTCCAACGAGTCGCGACTGGCGAAATAAGTCCAGAACAAGCGGCTCAGATCCTTCAGCTTGCCCACAACAGCAATCGGCATGATCAAGGGCCGGATCCAGCCGGTCTAGATTTTGCCACTCTCGATCACAAACGTGCTGAAAGAGTTGGCTTTCCCGAAGTTGTATACGGGCTAAGTAAAACTCCAAAACAGACAGCTGAGATCGCTGCCAGGATTTTCGAAGAAAACCAGGTTGTACTAGTGACGAAATCTTCTGAAGAAGCGTTCGAGTTGGTGAGAAAATCTGTGCCTGAAGCAGTCTGGGACGATTCGTGCCAGGCAATCTGGGCGGACGAACGTCCTGAGAAACAGTTGTTAACTGGTGTCACGGTCGTAGCAGCCGGTACGTCAGATCTTCCAATTGCGAACGAAGCGGTACTTACTGCGACCCTCATGGGATGTGAGGTGAAACTCATCACTGACGTCGGCGTTGCTGGCCTCCACCGACTTTCCAGTCGAATTGATGATTTGACCAACTCGCGTGTACTTGTCGTAGTTGCAGGAATGGAAGGAGCCCTCCCGAGTGTCGTCGGAGGGCTTGTCAAAGCGCCTGTGATCGCACTACCGACATCAGTTGGTTACGGGGCAAGTTTGGGCGGTGTGACCGCCCTGCTCGCCATGTTGAACTCCTGCGCCCCCGGTGTATCGGTCGTAAACATCGACAATGGCTTCGGTGCTGGATATCAAGCAGCATCTATCGTCGGGGCAACCTGGAAGTAATTTTCGGAAATAAAAAAGGCCGCACTACCAACGGCAGCACGACCTTTTGAGTTTCGAGAACGAAAACCTAGTTCAACGTCTTCAAATACGCAATCAGATTCTCGATGTCTTCGTCGCCCAGGTAATCGAATCCAGGCATTACTGGTGGGTAACCGTCCACGACGTATGCACCCGGCTGTCGGATTGACTCCTCGAGATATGCCTCAGCATCAAGAGACGTTCGTGAACTAGCTCGCTCGAACACCCCGCCAAGACCCGGTCCAACGACTTTCGCATCAGTCGTCGAGTGGCAACTGCTACAGCTAACAAAGAGACTCTCACCTGCTGCTGCGTCTCCGCCATCAGATGGCGCATCTGCTGCTGCAGTAGGAAGTTCCTGGACTTCACGCTCTACTGCATCTGCTGCGGTTGGGTGAAATTCGATCGGCTCTTGAGTTGGTACTTGCTCTTCAGAACAGGCGATTAGAGCTAGTGCAGTCAGAGCGCCGATCAAGGTGATTAGATAAACACGCTTGTTGAACACGTTATTTCCTTGTTTTCAATGAGAATTCGATAGACGTGAAGAATTTCTCTATGTGTTCAAAACTAACGCCGCACCCGTTGAGAATCAACGTACCAACGGACATTTTTTCTAGATTGCGGCGGATGACCCGGTCGGCAGTCCAATTCGAGGGGCAACTTGCGGGCGCATACACGCCAGTACTCTCTAAGAAATTCGCCTGATTTCGATTTCCTCGCCCGGAGCGAGAGCAACACGACGAATTTCGATCCCCAGTTTCAGCAACCAATAACTCAGAGTGGCCTTGCTTACCCCGAGTTGCTTCGCCGCACCTGTCAAGCCATCTTCATTGACCATTTCAGGCAATGCTCGTTCAAGAGGACGACGCAGCTTCTTCTCAACTTGAAGCATTTTTTTTGTTTTACCACCGGGCATTTCAAATCTCGCTTGCTACTCGTCGAAGGTGATTTGCGAACGATCTTTCCGTAAACAGAACCAACTCTCGACCTGTTTTTTTCT